>UMHM01030071.1_pt1 | contig 12596 bp, 12 predicted proteins | sample 1965501 | NCBI WGS metagenome assembly UMHM01 (sample SAMEA4836095, study PRJEB28245) | human gut metagenome | biome: gut microbiome; material: fecal sample | place: Denmark | collected 2008
TTCAAATGTAAAGATAACTTGTTGTTGGATTTTGAAAGTGTGGATGGATCTAATGTAGTGATGTCTGTAACAGTAGAACAATTCTATGATACAGATATAGCGGATATGGAAGTAGCAATGAAGGCTATTTTGGGCAATATGAAAGTTGAGGTTAAGTAGTCATGAACACAAACTTTGTGAAGAGCTTATTAGTAATCGGAATGGGCTTGAGTTTAGCTGCTTGTTCATCGAATGATCCAGAGCCTAAAAAGGAAGATACAAAGGTTGTTGAAGCTAAAAAGGAAGAAAAGAAAGAGGAAAAGAAAGAAGAGAAAACAACGGATTTTGTGGTAAGTAAAAACTACAACAAAAAGTATGAAATCATCATCACAATGCCTCAAGACTTCACAACGATTTATACACCAGCTGATGGTGTAGAGGTTACCGGAGAGATTGTGAATGATTCTTTTATTCGCTATAGCTTTGAAAATAAGGAAGCTGATACGAAAAAGATTGCGGCTATTGAAGCTAGTGCAGATGCGACAGCGGATGAAGTGGCTGAAACCTTCAATAAAGGTGAGGAAGATGAGAGTAAGCTTTATAAACCTTATCAGGTTGGAAACTATACAGGCGTAAATAAGATTCAAGATTATTCTTATGATGATTATGTAACATACAATATGTATTTTAATTTGGATCGAGATGGTTTTAAAGGAACAATTAAGGTTGTTGTTGAAAAGCTAAAAGCGGAAGCCGATGATTCGGATACAGAAGCAATCATTACAGCGATTTTGGATAATGTAAAAGTCGAAAAGAAGAAATGTGAGTAAGCCTATGAATCATAAGCTAGCTAAGATCTTGCTTGCGCTAGGTATAGGCTTAAGCCTAGTTTCTTGTGCAAAAAAGCCAGAAGAACCAAGGTCTTCACAAGTGAAAAAAGAAGAGAAGGTAAAGATTGGCGAAATGACTGGAGTCGCACAAATGAATGGCTATTTCATTAAGATGACAATGCCAGATTTGTTGTCGATTTATACACCGAAACAAGAAGGCTTAAACATATCGGGTAAGCTAGAGGGTGGCCGTATCCTTAAATATGATTTACATTCGGATGATCGTACGTATATCACGCGAATTTCAATTGATTGTGATTATCGTAAGGCGGCTAAGGAAACAGCGGATGTCTTGAATGCAGGTTTTGAAGATGAAGCAGATCAATATAAGGCATTTACGATTGGTAAGTATTCGGGTTATAAGAAAACGACGGTATATGATTCGTCTGATAAAACCTATTCTAAGATGTTGATCGATTATCCGGTTGGTGAAGATAATGTTGTCTTACAAATTTACGTAGAACAAGAAAAAGCCAATGATTTGGATGAGGTAACATTAGCTATTTTGGATAATATCGTTGTTGAAATTTGTATGGAAGAGTAGGTGATAAGAGTGAAAAGGAATAAGTTATTAACTGGCTTCTTGGTTTTGGGTATGGGACTAAGTTTAGTGGCTTGTTCATCAAATGAGCCAAAGACTAAGGTAGCTGAAGAAAAGAAAATAGAAGAGACTAAGGCAATCGAAGAAAAAGAAGAAAAGGTAAAAGAAGAAAAGGTAAAAGAAGAGAAGAAGGAAGAAGAAAAGGCTAAGGCAGCTGAGGAAGAAAAAGAAAAGGATAGTACGATTATTAGTTATGCGAATAAAAAGGTAAGAGTTACTTTACCTAAAGATTTGACTTCTTTCCATACGCCGGCTAGAGAAATTTCTAGATATAGCTATATGGAAGAATCGAATGTTCTTGGTTATTCATTGTATGCGAAAGATCGTACGTTCACCATTCATTTCTCAATTGGAACGGATGGCTGGGATTCAGCAGAGGCCGCCAGTATTTCTCACAACAAGGTTTGTAAGGATGAATCAAAAATGTATGAGCCATGTACTGTAGGTGAATATTCTGGATATAAGTATGTGGTGTCAAGTGATAAATCGATTGAATATCATTATGTGCTTGATTATCTAGTGGATGGTCAAGATGTCGTACTAACCATTCGTGAAGAATTACGTGATGATGACGATACTTCCTTGTTAGAGCCATTGTTGCTGGATGTCGTACATAATTTAAAGATTGAATTAATAGGAGAATAATATGAATCGGAATAAGTTATTAACCGGCTTCTTAGTTTTGGGTATGGGACTGAGTTTAGTGGCTTGTTCTAGTGATAAGCCCGAGTCTAAAAAAGAAGAGGCTAAGGTAGCAGAAAAGAAAAAAGAAGAGAAACAAATTGTTACACAGGATCGAACAGCTAAATTGAGTATTGTTGAAGATCTATCTCCTTATTTTACTTCATCTAGAGAGGGTGTAGGTAAAATGGAGAGTATGGTAAAGGATAATGGTTCGATTATCTATAAGTGTTTAAATGAAGAGAATAAGTATGAGTTGAATGCTGAAATTAAATTGTTGTCGTCTAGCTCAGCTGAAAAGAGTGCGGATCTGCAGAATTCAATGTATGGTGAAAATGACGAAGATAAAAAGTATAAGCCTTGTACGTTTGAGGGCTTTGATGCGTATAGTCATACCATTAATCTAGGTACAGTTGAAAATACTAGACTTCACTATTATGTGGATTATCCAGTCGAGGATATCAACAAAGTCGTTTCTATCGAAATCAACCAGAAGAATGATAAAGAAAAGGATACTTCTGATTTAGAACCTTTTGCGAAGGCTATTGTTAAAAATATGAAGTTGGAAAAGGTGAAGGAAGAAAAGAAAGAGGAAGTAAAGAAGGAAGTTAAAGAAGAGAAGAAGGATGAAAACAGCAAGGAAATTGTTGGTGAATCGTCCCGTGCAAAATTAACTTTACCAAGGGATTTGACTTCGTTCTATACGCCAAGTATGGAGTATGACACAATCAAGGGAAATCAGGATAAGGGAAATGTTGGTTATACATTAAGTAGAGAAGATCCTAAGCGTACAGTAAGTGTTTCTATATGCACGGATTCAAGTGATACGCTTGAAGAGGCTATCGTCTTCCATAATGAGCATTTAAGTAAAGGAGAAGAGCCATTCACAGAATATACACTTGGTGAATATTCGGGTTATCGTGCTACAAGATATACGAATTATTGGAATAGTGCCAATGATACAACGTATATGTATAAGTTAAGTTATCTAGTAGGCGATAAAAATGTGATCTTGTCATGTCATGTAACGCTTCGTGATAATTCAGATGATTCGACAGGTTTAGAAGATGTAATGTTAGCAACTTTACGTCAATTAAAAGTAGAAATCAAAGAATAGGAGAGCATAATATGAAAAATAATAAGTTATTAACAAGCCTGTTTGTGCTTGGTATGGGTTTGAGTCTAGTTGCGTGTGGTGCAAGTGATGGTGGTACGACTACAAAGACGGATGGTACAAAAACGGCAGAGAAGAAAGAGGAGCAGCAGTTTGCGGATCGAAAAGAGTATGAAACGGAAGGTCTAGCTTGTAATTTTAAAATGCCAAACTTGGATTCTTTCTATTTAGTAAAGGGTTTAGAGAAGCCTGTCTATAATACGGAATTATCGCTTGGAAACACAAAATATGAAGTCTATGATGATTATCTTCCTGTTCTTCTAGTATATGTTGGAGATGATGCATTCGCAGAATGGAATGATGGATATACTATAGAAGAACTTGCGACAAAGGATTTAGATGGAGAAGCCGACTATAAAGAAACAAAAGTGGGTGGCTATAGAGCTTTAGTTGCAGATTTATCAGACGAGGATAGCTTAAAGAAAGAATACTATATTGAACATCCAGATCTAACAAATGGAATCGTTTGTATTGAAGTCAATGAATATGATGATAATGATATTTCTGATGAATTGGCAGAAGCGATTATTAAAGAGTTCAAAGTTGTTGAGCTTTTAGATGTTGAATAATTGTGTTTGATACCAAAAGAAAAGAGTTGAATGTGCAGGGATTGGCTTGTACATTCACTCTTCCGAATGTGGATGCGTATTTTCTTGTGAATGATGAGCCTGTTTTGTATAAAAGTAAAGTGGTTGCTTCAGGTGTGATGTATCGCATTCTAGGTGAGAATACAGATATTGTAGTATTTGTGGATACGATTCCTTATATTGAACATAATGCGATGTCCTATGATGAGGTTGTTCATGTTGAGTTTGAAAATCTGCCTTATAAAGAAGTAGAGATACTTCCTTATAAGGCATGTGTGGTTGAGCAAGAGGATGTATATTACACTAAACGTACGTATCTTGTAAATTATTTGAGTCTGTCTAGTGGTGTACTGAGAATAGAAATTTTGAGTCATTCAAATGAATTTGATTCTTTAGTAAGTGCAATAGTAAAAGAAATACAAGTAAAAACAATAGAAGAATGGTAGGTAAATAATATGGGATTAATTAAAGCGGGTGCTGGAGCTGTTGGTTCAGTTTTTAGTGATCAATGGAAGGAGTACTTTTATTGTGATGCATTAGAGCAGGATGTTTTAGTTCGTAAGGGTTCTAAAAAAACAGGTAAGAAATCCAGCAATAAAGGAAATGATAATATCATTTCAAATGGTAGTGTGATTGCGGTTGCGGATGGTCAATGTATGTTGATTGTGGATCAGGGGCGTGTTGTTGAGCTTTGTGCAACACCTGGAGAATTTGTATATGATTCATCAAGCGAACCAAGTATTTTTGCAGGTAGCTTAGGAAAGAGTATTAAGGATTCTTTCTCTACAATGGCTAAGCGTTTCACTTTTGGTGGAGATACGGCTAAGGATCAAAGAGTGTATTATGTGAACACAAAGGAAATGGGTGAGGTTCTTTATGGAACGGCAACGCCAATTCCATTTAGAGTGGTTGTCAATGAAGAGTTAGGTTTTAAGTTATCTGTGAAATTACGTTGTAATGGTAACTTTACATATCGTGTAGCCGACCCAATCTTATTCTATACAAACGTCTGTGGAAATGTATCTGAGGATTTTGAATCAGAAACTATTGAGGGCAAATTAAAAGGTGAATTGATGACGGCTTTACAGCCTGCCTTGGCCAAATTAAGTGCGGATCGTGTGATGTATTATGAAATTCCAGCTCATACAATGGATGTTGCGGCTGCATTAAATGATGAATTAAGTGATATTTGGCGTGCTAAGCGTGGTTTGGAAGTGGTATCTTTCAATATTAATTCATTGAGTATTCCTGAGGATCAAGAAAAGAAGATCACGGAGTGGGAAGAAAATGCGATGACGATGAATCAAACGGTTGCGGCAAGTCGTTTGGTTGGTGCACAGGCTACAGCTATGAAGGATGCTGCCAATAATGCCAATGGTGCCATGACTGGATTTATGGGGATGGGTATGGCCATGAATCAGGGTGGTATTAGTGCACAAAACTTATATGCGGCTGGTGCCCAAGCACAACCTGCACCAACACCAACGCCTGCTCCTGCAGTAGAGCCTGAGATAAAGGTTGATGGCTGGACTTGTCCAAATTGTGGAAATGTTGCCACGGGTAAATTCTGTCCTGAGTGTGGAACGCCAAAACCAAGTGTTGAGGGTTGGGCTTGTCCAACTTGTGGAACGGTAAATAAGGGTAAATTCTGTACGGAGTGTGGAGCAAAAAAACCGGCACATGAACCGCTATATCGTTGTGATAAATGTGGCTGGCAGCCAGAAGATCCACATCATCCACCAAAATTCTGTCCGGAGTGTGGAGACCCATTTGATGATAATGATATAGAAAAGTAGGGGTATTGTTATGAGTACTTTACAAGAGTTTAAGTGTCCTTGTTGTAATGGCGCCATTTCATTTGATACAAAGCTTCAAAAGATGAAGTGTCCTTATTGTGATACGGAATTCACATTAGAAACACTTCAGCAATATGATTCTGTGAAGATTGAGGAAGAAGATCAGTTTGAGTGGGATGTGAAGCCAGGACAAGAATGGGCTGAAAATGAAACTGATGGATTATTGACATATGTTTGTAATTCGTGTGGTGGTGAAATTGTTGCGGATGAAAATATGGCTGCTTCATCATGTCCTTTTTGTGGAAGTCCAATTGTAGTTAAGGAAAAATTGGGTGGTGTCTTAAAGCCAGATTTAGTGATTCCGTTTAAATTGGATAAAAAGGCGGCTAAGGAAGGTTTGAAACAGCACTATAAGGGTAAGACGTTATTGCCGAAAGAGTTTAAATCGGAAAACCGTATTGAAGAAATCAAAGGTATTTATGTTCCTTTCTGGCTGTTTGATGCGGATGCCGATGGTGAGGTTCGTTATAATGCGACAAAGGTTCGTATGTGGTCGGATTCAGAATATGATTATACGGAAACCAAATACTATCGTTTATATCGTAAGGGACAAGTAAGATTTGAAAATATTCCAGTGGATGGTTCGAGTAAGATGCCAGATGACATGATGGAGTCTATTGAGCCTTATGACTTAAGTGATGCGGTGGATTTCCAAACAGCGTATTTAGCTGGTTTTTTAGCTGATAAATATGATGTGGATGCCGATTCAAGTATTGATCGTGCCAATACCCGTGTAAAGAAGTCTACGGAAGATGCGTTTATGACCAATTGCGGTAAGTATGACACAGTTACTTGTGAGGATAGTGCAGTTCAGATTCAGAATGGTACGGCAAAATATGCATTGTATCCAGTGTGGATTTTAAATACGAAGTGGAAGGGTGAAAACTACAGTTTTGCGATGAATGGTCAAACGGGTAAATTTGTGGGTAATCTTCCTGAAAACAAAAATTTAGTTTACTTGTACTATGCAGTGGTTACAATTCTTGGCAGTATTTTAGCTTATATTGTGATCTTAATTTTGAGCTGGGGAAAGTAGGAGGTCGTTTATGAAAAAATTAGGTATTTTATGTTCATCTCTTCTACTGGCACTTATGATGTGCTTTCCAGTTTATGCCAGCGAAGATCTAAAATATGTAGAAGACAATGCGAATTTATTAACAGTTACAGAAGAGCAACAATTAAATGATACTTTAACCGAAATTAGTGAAAGACAAGGTGTCGATGTTGGTGTTATCACAGCGGATGATATGGGTGATAAATCCATAGAAGACTATGCGAAAATGAAGTATGAAGAGCGTGGTTATGGTGATGATGGTGCATTATTAGTTGTAAATATGGAAGTTCGCAAATGGTGGATGTCTACTTATGGTAAAGGTACTACAGCTATTTCATCGGATGATATCGATACGATTGGTAGTGAGTTTGCACCTTATTTAAGTAATGGAGAATATGCGAGTGCATTTGATACGTACGCTAGACTTTGCGATGATTATATTACGAAAGCACCAAATCTTGCCCAGGAATATGCGCAAGCTTTAGGTAGTTTGACTTCATTACAAGATGGACTAAGATTTGTGAATGATGATGCGCGTTTATTAACTGAGGATGAAAGAAAAGAGTTAAATGATACTTTAACCCAAATTGGTAAGCGTCAAGGTTTGGATATTGCAATATTGACTACAAAAGATACAGGTGGTAAGGCGATTCTTGATTATGCGATGACAATGTATGAAGCCCTTAATTATGGTCAGGGTAAAAATAAAGATGGAATTCTTTTAGTTGTCAATATGGAAACGCGCAAGTTCTGGATGGCAACTCGTGGCTATGGTATTACAGCTTTTACAGATGCCGGAATCAGCTACATTAGTGAAAAGCTTGGTCCTTCTTTAAAAAAAGAGAAGTATATGAAGGCATTTACAACTTATGCAAGTCTTTGCGAAAAGTTTGTTGAAAAGGCACATAGTGGTAAGCCTTATGATGTAGGACATATGCCGTTTAAATGGCTTCCATGGTATTGTGTTCCAATTTCAATTGTTTGTGGACTTGTTGCTGCATTCTTTGTAGTGAGCTCAAAACGTGATGAGCTTCATTCAGTTGCATTTGAAGACAAGGCGCATAACTATATGAAGAAAAACACGTTGAAGATGAAAGAATCCCATGACTACTTCTTATATCACACAGTAACTCGTAATCGTATTAAATCAGATAGTGATGATAGTTCCAGTGGTGGAAGTAGTACATATTCTTCTAGCAGTGGTAACACGTATGGTGGTGGTGGCGGTAGCTTCTAATACCGCAAAATGCAGGATCAAACGCCTGCATTTTCCACTTTAAATAATATAGAGAAGGCGGTGATTGTATACTAGCGGTTTGAATTGTTTCTGTTGCGTGTTCGGGAGTAATAAGTAAATGGGTAATAATTCACAAGGAATAGGAGTTGATAATTTATGAAAAAGAGTTGGACGAGTGTCGGACTCAGTTTATGCATGATTTTGTCTTTAACTCCGGTTACGGCAATTTGTGCGGATGAGTTAGATGCTCATGATGGGGTGATGGATCAAGAAATAGTTGAAGAAAACGTTTTGAATCCGGTTGAGGAGGAAGAACCTGTTGTTGAGGGTGAATCTGAAGAAGTAGTAAAAAAAGTTGAATCTGAAGAAGTGGTAGAAAAAGTTGAATCTGAACTAGAGGAAGAGCTAGAGGCTGCTCCAATGATGTTAGAGGTTGTTGCACCTGTATCGAGTGGTTTGGCAATTGATGAAACAAACTTTCCGGATGCGAACTTTAGAAGCTATGTTTTAGCATCATTCGATTCGAATGGAGATGAAAAGTTGGATGATGAGGAGATTGCGAATGTTAAATATATTTTTGCATCATCAAAAACGATTTCGAGTTTAAAGGGTATTGAGTATTTTACGGAGCTAACGGAATTGGATTGTGGTAATAATCAATTAACTTCATTAGATGTCAGTAAAAACACAAAGCTTGTTAAATTGATTTGTGCTAAAAATGCATTAACTTCTTTAAATACGAGCCAGAATCCATTGTTAAAGAAACTTGATATTTATAGCAATAAGCTGACTTCAATTGATGTAAGTCAGAATACTGAGTTAGAGACTTTGTATATTGGGCGTAATCCGATTGAAACTTTAAATGTGAAAAACAATGTGAAGTTAATGGAGTTACAGAGTGAATTGAATAACTTAACATCGCTTGATTTGAGTAATAATTCGCCATCTATGAGTGTGTATGTAGCAAATAATATATATCCAATAACGGTTGGTAAGGGAAGAAGATTTGATTTATCAAAGCTTTCGGCTGGTTTTGATGTGAGTAAAGCTTCGAATTGGCAAAATGCGACTGTGAATTCGGGTGTGTTGATTGTTAAGAGTGTGAATGACTTTGTTACGTATGATTATGATTGTGGAAATGGTCATAAAGTGAAGTTTAAATTTAGAGTATATTCTAGCATTAAACAAGTATCTGTGCCTTGGGCTAAATATAAATATTTATATATGAATTTCTACACTTATAATGGGAAAGAACAAGTAGGTGTAGATGCACGTGAAGGATATACACTTAGTGGTGTATATAAGGCAACGAATGCTGGAAAGTATAAAGCGAAAGTGAATTTACTTGAAGGTTATGAATGGGAAGATGGTTCGACGGATGAAAAAACGATTGAATGGGAAATTCGTGAGGCTCAGCAGGATACGCCTGGTGGTTTACAGGGAGTAGCTCCTTCGAGTTCAAGTGCTAAGGATGGTAAGATTACGGGTACAACATCTGCAATGCGTTATAGAAAATTAGATGGTTTGCCTAATAATTGTGATGATGGAGAAACCACGAATCTAGAACCGGGCGAGTATGTAGTTTGGTATGTTAAGAAACCGAATTATGATGCAAGTCCTTATACACATGTCATAGTTCCAGAATATGGTGATACAACAAGTAAGATTATTGTTCGTAATGGAACTGTGAATGGTAGTGATTCTTTAATTGTTTCAAAGAGTGATGTTGCAACGCTAGTAGCTAAAACGTCTCCTTTTTATGAAAAAGAATTTGATAAATGGGTCGTAAAGGCTGGTAAAGCGACAATTAAAGATGTAAATAGTCCAACTACAACGATCACAAATGTGAATGGCCCAGTCACAGTGGAAGCTGTCTATAAGGATAAACTATTTAAGCTTAATGTTATCAATGGTTCGGGTTCTGGAAGTTTTACACAGGGTACTGTTGTAACAATCAAAGCAGATGCTCCACCTGCAGGAAAAGTATTCTGGAAATGGGAAGAAAAAACAGGAAGTGCGTATATCAATAGTGTGTTAGCAGAGACGGGTGAACTGACCATTATGCAAAGTAATGTAGAGATTGAAGCAGTCTATAAGGATGCAACTCCAATTACGCCACCGGGACCCGCGAAATATGCATTAAAGGTTGATGGTGGAATTGGTTCTGGAGAATATGGCGAAAATAGTGAGGTCATTATTAAGGCATATGCGCCGGAGTTAGGTAAAGAATTCGATAAGTGGGAACTTGTTTCTGGTGATGTAGCCATTGAAGATGTAAATAGTGCAATCACAAAAGTTACAACGAAGGCAATGGCCGCAAACATTAGGGCTGTATATAAGGAAAGTTCTATTCCTGCGCCTACTTTGAAATTTGATTTAATAGTGAAGAATGGTACGGGTTCTGGAACTTATGAAGAAAATGAAGTTGTAAGTATTAAAGCAGATCCGGCACCAGATGGTGAAGAGTTTGATCGTTGGATGATTACTTCAGGAACGGCTGCTTTTGGCAATTTTAGGAGCCCAAATACTACAATCACAATTAAAGATTCGAATGTAAAAATTGAAGCATTATACAAAAAAATTGTTCCAGTTCATACACATACGTATGGTGCATGGGTAAGTGATGATACATCTCACTGGCATAAGTGTACAGATGCAACTTGTACAGATAAGACAGGAAGTATAAAAGACAAAACCGTTCATGCATATGATAACGATATGGATGATACTTGTAATGTTTGTGGATATAAGAGAGTGCTTCCTACTCCTGTAGTAACTTACAAGTTTATTGAAGGAGCTAATGGTTCTTGGACAAAGAATAGTGGCCAGAATCTTGGTTTCAAAACAAATGGCGAATTCTCTAGATTTACGGGTGTTAAGATTGATGGTACTTTAATTGGTAATGAGAAATATACAGCTGTTTCAGGTTCAACTGTTGTTACATTGAAGAAGGATTATCTTGAAACGTTGTCTGTTGGTAAACATACATTGACTGTAGTTTACACAGATGGTGAGTGTACAACTGAATTTCAGGTTAAGGCAGCAAGTGCTACAGAGGATACTAAGCCGGGTATTGAAAAGCCAGTACCTTCAAAGGTAGATAAGAAAACAGATGTTAAGTCTGAAAAGAAGTCTTTGAATACGGCATACTCAGAAAATATGGGTCAATGGATGGCTTTATTATTGATGAGTGGATTTGTGTTGGTATTAAGCGTGTTTAAGAAAAAGAGAAATTAATGAGGAAGGCCGGTAACTGGCCTTCTTTGTCTTTATTGTGGTAAATTTAGGGAATTATTTGAGATGAATGAGTGCGTTTGTTAAGATAAAGAAAACAGGAGGATAGTGCTATGGGCAAAAAGATATTATCTATATTAGGTCTTGGAATAGTATTAATTGGTATTGTGTTTGGTGGCAATCTTGTATTGATTCTAGTGGGAGCTATTCTTCTTGGGTTAGGACAAGTGTCAAAGGAAAATGGTAGTAATTCAAAGAATAAACAAGTATTTCATGAATTCTTTGATGATGTTAATATTGATCCTGTTTCTCATTTGTTGGATGTATCAGATACGAATATTCCGTTGCCTAAACATGACTATTGTAGTGGCAGTGGATATGTACAAGGTAAATATAAAGGTCTAGATGTAGAGTTTTGTACTATTAAACTTTCAGATGTGACAGAAGTTTTGCGTGATGAGACTGGTTTGTGGGAGAAGAATGAGAATCAAATTTATGAAGGTCAATGGATGTTCTGTAAGTTGGATCATGAATTTTCTACATGGCTGACGATTTATTCAAAAGATAGAATGGATAAGTTCATGGGTGTAGAAACACTAAAAACGGGGGATGAGGCTTTTGATAAGAAGTTTAATTTAAGCTGTGGTGATCAAGAAGAGGCTCTTAAAATATTGGATTCGAGTTGTTTAGAGAAAATCATCACTTTGACAAATGGTCCATTTCGTAAATTTGCCTTTAATCTAAATATGGATGGTAAGCTGTATATTGCAGCTCATAGTGGACATGGTTTTGAGAGTGCGAGTAGGGATGAGTTGAAATGGTTCAAGGATTGGATAGATGTGCTCAAATTATAGTACATAATTGGCTCTTTTAAATGAGAGTCTTTTTTAATGGCGATTTTTTTGCCTAATAAAATTCTTTGTTTTGTATTCTATAAGTGTCAAAGGAAAGGGAGTTACAAAAGATAACTCAAGGGTATAAGAGAATGAATGAAAATTTAATATCACCAAAAAGAAAATGGGCAGCCGCTTTATTGGCAATGTTTTTAGGAATGATGGGGATCCACCGATTCTATTTAGGTAGAAATGCATCAGGTGCCATCATGTTAGTTGTATTCCTTTTAGGCGTCTTTATTCCAATTATTGGATGGGGGTTATTGATTGTTGAGATTGTCTTTGTATGGATTGATTTCTTTAGAATTTTATGTGATAGCCTTAAGGATGCGAATAATTTAAAGCTTCGTTAATGAAAAAAATGTATTTTGAATGGTATATGTGTCAAAGGAAGGTAAATAAAAATGAAT
>UMHM01073764.1_pt1 | contig 12568 bp, 12 predicted proteins | sample 1965501 | NCBI WGS metagenome assembly UMHM01 (sample SAMEA4836095, study PRJEB28245) | human gut metagenome | biome: gut microbiome; material: fecal sample | place: Denmark | collected 2008
TTCAGAAAAAGACCTTAAGCCCCGCGGGAGCGACTGGAGCGCGAAGCGCGACGACTGAAGCGAAGCGACCCACTGGAGCGCGGAGCGCGATGACATCAACCGCAGCAGTGTTCACAGTGGTCGCAGGCGGGGAATGAGGCGGGGTCATAGGGGATATTATTTTTGTCGTAGTAGTTTTGGACGGCTTTTTTGATAGCTTCTTCGGCGAGGACGGAGCAGTGGAGTTTGTGAGTGGGGAGACCGTCGAGGGCTTCTGTAACCGCCTTGTTGGTGAGTTGGAGGGCTTCGGAGAGGGGCTTACCCTTAATCATTTCGGTAGCCATAGAGCTTGAGGCGATAGCGCTGCCGCAGCCGAAGGTTTCAAACTTGACGTCCTTGATAATATTATCCTCGATTTTGAGGTAAATTTTCATTATATCGCCGCAGACGGGGTTTCCGACCTCGCCTACGCCGTCAGCGTTTTCGATAACGCCGACATTTCTGGGATTTCTGAAGTGGTCCATTACTTTATCGCTATAAAGTGCCATAATAATACTCCTTTTAATTATTCAGCAAAGATATGCGGGCGCTTACCCTCGGCGAGGTCGCGCCAGAACGGCGACATACCGCGAAGATAAGTCACGACGTCGGTTACCGACTTGATGATATAGTCGACGTCCTGTTCGGTTGCGTCCTCGCCGAGAGTGAGGCGCAGCGAGCCGTGCGCGACTTCGTGGGGTCTGCCGATAGCGAGGAGGACGTGGCTTGGGTCAAGCGAGCCGGAGGTACACGCAGAGCCGGACGACGCGCAAATTCCCTTGTCGTCAAGCAGCAGGAGCAGCGATTCGCCCTCGATACCCTCGAAGCAGAAGTTCACATTTGAGGGAAGCCTGAGCTTTTCATCGCCGTTAAGTTCGGAATACGGGATTTGGTTCAGCCCCGCGATAAGCCTGTCCCGAAGCGCGGAAAGACGCTCCGCGTTCACGTCCATTTTCGCGCAGGCTTCTTCAAGCGCGACAGCCATACCTCTGATTGCGGGGAGATTTTCCGTTCCCGCGCGTTTTCCGCGTTCCTGAGCGCCGCCGTTAATCAGCGTATTGAGAACGACGCCTTTTCTCGCGAACAAAACGCCCACTCCTCTCGGACCGTGGAACTTATGCGCCGAGAGCGAAAGCAGGTCGATATTCTGCTCTTTTACGTTAATCGGGAGATGACCCGCCGCCTGAACCGCGTCCGTGTGGAAAAGAACGCCGTTTTCGCGGCAAACCGCGCCGATTTCCTTTATAGGCTGGATTGTGCCGATTTCGTTGTTCGCGAACATAACGCTTACAAGGCTGGTTTCGGGGCGAATAGCCGCGCGAACCTGCTCCGCGGTTACAACTCCGTTTTTGTGAACATCGAGAAGCTCAATCTTGAAGCCCTGTTTTTTCAGCTTTTCAAGCGTGTGAAGAACGGCGTGGTGCTCAAAAGCAGTCGAAATTATGTGCTTTTTGCCTTTCTTTTCACCAAGCTTCGCGGCGGAGAAAATAGCCTGATTGTCCGACTCGCTTCCGCCCGATGTAAAGGTAATTTCACGGGCTTCCGCGCCGATTGCCGCAGCAATCCTGTTCCGCGCGTCCTCAAGCGACATCTTCGCGTCCTGCCCAAGCTCGTAAAGGCTCGACGGATTTCCGTAAACGTTCTTCATACTGTCGAGCATCTCCGCGGCGGCATTATCGCTGATTTTCGTTGTCGCGGCATTATCCGCATATATCATTTATATCACCTCGTTAGTTTTGATTAACCGGTATTTAGCCATAGCCGATTACACCTATAATATTACTAGGTAACTATAATATAGCACATTTAACCTACTTTGTCAATAGGTTCTAGGAAAATAATAGATTTTTTTGATAAACCGCTTGAAAAAGGTGAGGAAATGTGATACAATAATTATTAGATGAGGTGATAAAGATGAAAATTTCAACAAAAGGAAGATACGCGCTGCGAATGTTGACCGACCTTGCCGAAAATCAGGGAGAGGGCTTCGTGTCGCTCTCCGAAATAGCCGAGCGGCAGGGTATTTCCAAAAAATACCTCGAACAAATCGTCCCTATGCTCAGCAAAGCAGGTCTTATCCGCACAAATCGCGGAAATCGCGGCGGTTATAGGCTTAACGTCATTCCAAGAGAATGTACCGTCGGCGATGTCATTCGCGCAACCGAGGGTTCCCTCGCGCCCGTCGCCTGCCTCGAATACGGCGAAAACGGCTGCCCCAGACGCCAAAGATGCACCACCCTCTTCGTCTGGGAGGGATATTTCAAGCTCACCGAACAATACTTCAACAGCATTACCATTCAGGATATTCTCGACCGTGAACTCTCCGATATCGCCAACAACGCCGGCAGCGATATCTGATTTCTTCCTTTCAGTCGTCGCTTCGCTCCAGTCGTCGCGCTCTGCGCTCCAGTCGCTCCCGCGGGGCTTAAGACCTTTTTCTGAAGAAAAAGGTCTTAAGAATCTAAAAAGACTTTTTAAGTCCTTGGCAAGACTTTAAGTCTGCGATACCGCCCTATGAATCGAGTTTTCACTCAAAGATTAGATACGAAGCTATGCCCGGTTTGTTGCTCCACGAGATTTACGGCTCTGTTTGCTGCTCCACGAGATTTACGGCTCTGTTTGCTGAATACGAAAAAACGGGAGAACCAAAAATTCTCCCGTTTTTGTTTGTTGTTATCAAGCACACGGAGCGCCTTACCGGGCATAGATTCGTATGTAACACCTGAGTGAATACTTGATTCATAGGGCAGTATCGGTGACTTAAAGTTTTGCCAAGGAATTAAAAAGTCTTTTTAGATTCCTAAGACCTTTTTCTTCAGAAAAAGGTCTTAGGCCGCCGGAGGCACTGGAGCGAAGCGTCCGCCGGAGGCACTGGAGCGCGGAGCGCGACGACTGTAAGCAACTGTTAATTTTTCAAGCTTTGGAGTGGAGCGGGGATACGACCGCCGCGAGAGATGAATTTAGAGGAGGAGAACTTGCTTACGGGCATAACGGGGCCTGAGCCAAACAATCCGCCGAATTCGAGGGTTTCGCCCTCGCGCATACCGATAGCGGGGATAACGCGGACGGCGGTAGTTTTGGAGTTAACCATACCGATAGCGGCTTCGTCGGCGATGATAGCGGAGATTGTGTCTGCGGAGGTATCTCCGGGAACGACAATCATATCCAGACCGACGGAGCAGACGGCGGTCATTGCCTCAAGTTTTTCGAGGGAGAGGGAGCCTCTGTTCACGGCGTCAATCATACCTGCGTCCTCGGAAACGGGGATAAACGCGCCTGAAAGACCGCCGACGTGAGAGGATGCCATAACTCCGCCTTTTTTCACGGCGTCGTTGAGCATAGCAAGGCAGGCGGTTGTGCCGTGCGCGCCGCAGCTTTCAAGACCGATTTCTTCGAGAATATGAGCGACGGAATCGCCGACAGCGGGCGTGGGCGCGAGCGACAAATCGACGATACCGAACGGCACGCCGAGGCGCTTTGACGCTTCCGTGCCGACAAGCTGACCCATTCTGGTGATTTTGAACGCGGTTTTCTTGATAACATCGGCAATCTGCGACATATTCGCGTCGGGGTGTTTTCCGATAGCGGCTCTGACTACGCCGGGACCCGAAACGCCGACGTTAATTTCGCAGTCGTACTCGCCGACGCCGTGGAAAGCGCCCGCCATAAAGGGGTTATCTTCGGGGGCGTTGCAGAAAACGACGATTTTTGCCGCGCCGAAGCAGTGGTTATCGGCGGTTTTTTCGGAGGCTTCGCGGACGATTTTACCCATAAGCGCCACGGCGTCCATATTAATTCCGGCTTTCGTTGAGCCGATATTCACTGAAGAGCAGACGTTCGAGGTGCAGGCGAGCGCTTCGGGAATACTCTCGATAAGCTCCATATCGCCGCCCGAAAAGCCCTTGTGAACGAGCGCGGAATAGCCGCCGATGTAGTTTACGCCCGTACCCTCGGCAACGCGCTGAAGCGCTTTCGCGTAGAGAACGGGGCTTTGACCGCGCGCCGAAGAAGCCGCGGAAACAATCGCAATCGGCGTTACGGAAATTCGCTTGTTGATAATCGGGATACCGTATTGTTTCTCAATATCCTCGCCCGTTTTAACGAGATTTTCAGCCTTTCGCATCATTTTCTCGTAAATCTTGTCGCAGGCGGCTTTCGCGTCGTCGGAAATGCAGTCGAGAAGCGAAATTCCCATAGTAATTGTTCGTATATCAAGATTTTCTTCCTGAATCATCTTGATAGTTTCCAGAATATCTCCTGTATTAAGCAAAAAACAACACTCCTATCCGTCAGATTTTATGCATTGAGTTGAAGATATCCTCGTGCATAACGTGAATTTGCAGACCCATTTCATCGCCCGCTTTTTTAAGCTCGTCGGCGAACTCGGAGAAACCGACGCTCAGCTCCGATATCTCAATCAGCATAGTCATCGCAAACAAATCCTGCATAACCGTCTGAGTTACGTCCATAACGTTCGCGCGGTGCGCGGCGCAAATCGCCGTCACCTTCGCCAGAATTCCCACCGTATCCTTACCGATAACAGCCACAACAGCTCTCATTTTCATACCTCCGTTGAATTTTTTCCCGCAAAATCAGCAAAACGCGTTCCCGCGGGCAACATACCTCTCTTATTATACTATTTTTTTTTCAATTTGTAAATAAGTTCTTTACAAATTTTTTGATTTGTGGTAAAATATAATTGTTATGAGAATTTATCCTGTAAAAAGCTCTTGAAAGGGGATTAATATGAATAAAACGAAACTACTTGACGTTCTCAGGCAGAATGCAAGGCTGTCGAACGCGGAAATAGCGGCGATGCTCGGAGAATCGGAAGCCGATGTTGCGGCGGAGATAGCGCGCCTTGAGCACGAGGGCATTATAATGGGCTACGCCGCGATTATTGACGAGGAAAAAGCCGACGACAACGCGGTGACGGCGATGATTGAGCTTAAAATGACGCCGATAAAGGACCGCGGCTTCGACGACCTCGCGCACACGATTATGTCCTACGAGGAGATTGACAGCGTTTTCCTGCTTTCGGGACCTTATGACCTTATGGTGACGATAAGCGGAACGAGCCTGCGAAATGTCGCGCTGTTTGTAAGCGAGCGTCTTGCGGTGCTGGACGGGGTTATTTCGACCACAACGCACTTTATTCTGCGCCGCTACAAGGAAAAACACCACATCTTCAACGAAGAGCAGTTTGACGAGCGCGATATGATAAGTCCGTGAACGGAAAGGGAGTATGAATTTTGGATTACAATAAGCTCATTCCCGAACGAATCAGCAGTATGCAGCCGTCGGGAATAAGACGTTTTTTTGATATTGCACAGAGCGTTAAGGGCGTGATATCGCTGTCAATCGGCGAACCCGACTTCAAAACGCCGTGGGAAGCGCGCAAGGAGGCTATCGGTATCCTTGAACGCGGAAAAACCGCATATACCGCGAACAGCGGGCTTATGGAGCTTCGCCGTGCGGTAAGCGGCTATCTGAAAGGGTTTATCCGAACCGAATATCACCCCGAAAACGAAATTATAATAACGGTTGGGGGAAGCGAGGCAATCGACCTTGCGGTGCGCGCGCTGATTGAGGACGGGGACGAAGTGCTTGTTCCCGAACCGTCTTTCGTGTGCTACGCGCCGATTGTGAAGATGATGGGCGGCGTTCCCGTTCCGATTGTAACGAAGGCTGAGGATAAATTCAGGCTCACCGCGCAGGCGCTGAAAGAGAAAATCACGCCGCGGACGAAGCTTCTGTTTTTGCCTTATCCGAACAATCCCACGGGCGCGGTTATGAGGAAGTCGGATTTGGAGGCGATTGCGGACGTTCTCCGCGACACGAATATCATAGTCGCTTCGGACGAAATTTACGCGGAGATGACGTATAACGGCGAAAAACACGTTTCTTTCGCGGAAATCGATGGAATGAAGGAGCGGACGCTTGTAATAAGCGGCTTCTCGAAAACATACGCTATGACGGGCTGGCGGCTCGGCTATGTGGCGGGTCCTGAGCCTATCATAAAGCAGATGCTGAAGCTTCACCAGTACTGCATTATGTCAAGCCCGACGGTAAGCCAGTACGCGGCGATTGCGGCTATTCAGAAGTGCCGCGCGGACGTTGAGCATATGCTGTCGGAATATGATATGAGAAGGCGGCTTTGCGTGAAGAATTTCAACGATATGGGACTTGAATGTTTCGAGCCTGAGGGCGCTTTCTACGTTTTTCCTTGCATAAAGTCAACGGGAATGACAAGCGAGGAGTTCTGCCAGAAGCTGGTTTATGAGAAGCAAGTCGCCGTTGTTCCGGGAAATGCGTTTGGAGAGAGCGGAGAGGGCTTTGTGAGGGTATCATACGCTTATTCCGTCGCGCACCTTGAGTCTGCGTTCACGAGGATACGCGAGTTCATCAAGAAGTGAGATTTTGCTTTTTGAGCCTCGCAACGACCTCGTTTATGTCGAAAGAGGAACTTTCGGAAGAAAAATTATATTTTTTTGAAAAGGCGCTCGTGCCCGAAGCGGCAACGAGCGTTCTTTTTCTTGCATTATTTTCTTCTTTTTTCTTATTATAATAAGTAGGACTGTTATTTTCGTGTGAAAGAGCCTGTTGATTTTGAGCGTCGGCGCTTGCTGTCGGCGGGTTATTCGGCTTGTTGACGCCTTGAAGCTCGTCGTAGAAATTCAGCGTTATAATCGAGAATTTCGAGGTTGCGGCGACTGTTATATCGCCTGTTGATTTGAGGTTATTGAGGGCTGTTCTGACCTGTTGAATTGACAGGGAATTGCCTGCTGCGAGGGCGGGCAGCGTCACGGCGGTCTGACCTCTGTGAAGCGTAACGCCGAGATAGTCGCGGTCCGTCCATTCCGCGCGGAGAAGCAAGTCGAAATACACAAGGCGCGTATTATTGTTCGCGTACCAGCGCCAGCCGAGAAGATTTCGCGGGAGCTTGATAAAACCGTTGTTTGTCATAAAACCACTTCCTTTCACACATTATTCTATAATAGGAGCAACTGCAAAAAACTGCAATCATCTGCAAAAAACTGCATTTTGGGGAGAAAATCGAATGAAAGAAACACTATCGCTTGTGGCGAACGCGAAAATTAATCTATATCTTGATATAACAGGCAGGCGCGCGGACGGTTATCACCTTCTTGAAACGGTGATGCAGAGCGTAGATTTGAGCGATATCGTGACGGTTTCGCTTACGGGCGGCGGAATTTCGGCATTTTGCACAAATCCGGATATACCACAGAATGAGAAAAATATCTGCTATAAAGCGGCAAAGCTGTTCTTTGAGCGGACGAACAGCGACCGAGGTGCGGAAATCCGCATAGATAAGCGAATTCCCGACGGTGCGGGGCTTGGCGGCGGGAGCGCGGACGCGGCGGCTGTTCTTTCGGCGCTGAACACGCTGAGCGGGCTTCCCTTGCGGGCTGAAGAGCTTTCGGAGCTTGCGGCGAGGGTAGGGGCTGACGTGCCGTTCTGCCTTGTCGGGGGAACGCGCGTCTGCAAGGGTATCGGAGATGTCGTTGAGCCGACAAACCCGCTTCCCAAGCGGTTTTACTTGATTGTGAAGCCGAATTTCCGCTGTCCGACGGGAGAAGCCTACGCGAGATACGACGCCGCGCCGATACCGCCTAGAAACAGGCTTGAAGCGTTTTGCAATGCGGGTTCGCGGTATCACGAGGAGATGTACAATGTCTTTGAGGAAATTTACGCAGACAAGCAGATTTTCGCGCTTAAATCGGCGCTTTCGGGTGCCGGAGCAATCGGCTCAAGCCTTACGGGAAGCGGTTCGGCGGTGTTTGGCGTGTACGAAGAGAAGGAGTGCGCGATGTATGCGGCGAGGGCGTTTCCGGAGATGTTCACGGCGGTCGCCGAGCCTTGCGTAAGCGGACTTGTCACAATATAATTGTGCAAAATGACGAAAAAACGGAAAAGTGCTGTTAATTTCGCACGAAGTGTGGTATAATAACTTAATAGAATGTAATAGAACGGAGGGAAATTATGGTTGCTTTGCAAAATCACGTCGGTAAAATTTCTTTTTCCGCAAATTTTTTCACAGAGCTTATCGGAAACACGGTCACGAGCTGCTTCGGCGTAATCGCGATGAACGTGCGCGGCTTCCGCGAAACTCTCACGGCGGCGCTTCCCAAAGCGAAAAAGCAGGATTTTGCGCGCGGCGTTAAGGTTGATTACAAGGACGGCGCGCTGACGATTGACCTGCATATTTCGCTGATGTACGGCGTGAACATAAACGCGGTGTCGAAGTCCATCATAAATAAGGTGGATTACACGGTGCGCCGCGCGACGGGTCTTGACGTCGGAAAAATCAACGTTTTTGTGGACTCTATCAGGGTGTGAGAAACGGGTATTTTTCAGCGTATTTTCAGGGCGTTTTTCGACGTATTTTTCGGGGTGTTTTCAGGACGTTTTTCAGCGTTTTTTTCGGGGGATTTTTCAGCGTAATTTTCAAGTGAAATACAAGCGTTTTTCCACGGAGAATTAATGCCGATATTCCTCATAACAAAGCGCTTTTGCGGGGTATTTAATTCAGTGAAAAATTACCGATTATTTTCGGTAAAAACAAGCGAAAAATAGGGGTATTTTTAGGGCAAATTTCGCGTAAAAAATTAATGATAATTTAACAAAAAAATAACGCTTGAAAACGGTTAATTTTCGGGCGATTTTAAGCCTCGAAAAGAGGCGAAATAATTTGATTTCGGAAAGGGATTATTGCAATGTCAATCAACGGACAACTTCTTCGCGACGCGGTTATTTCCGGTGCGAATAACGTTCGCAACAAGCGTGTTGAGGTGGACGAGCTTAACGTTTTTCCCGTGCCTGACGGCGACACGGGCACGAATATGTCAATGACCATCGGAAACGCAATCGGCGAGCTTTCAAATATTCCCGACGGCGCGCCTGTCGGCGAGGTTGCGAAAAAGGCGGCTTCAGCGATGCTGAGGGGCGCGCGCGGAAATTCGGGCGTAATTCTCTCGCTGCTGTTCAGAGGGCTTTCAAAGGGGCTTGCGGGCAAGGACGAGGCTAATTCCGCCGAGCTTTCGGCGGCGCTGAAACTCGGCGTTGACGCGGCGTACAAGTCGGTTATGAAGCCTACCGAGGGGACTATTCTCACGGTTGTGCGCGAGGCTTGGGAGAACACCGAAAAAATCGCTTCGCGCTCGACGACGGAGCTGTTTTTCGAGAGCTTCATCGACGAGGCGAAAAAGTCGCTCGACCGCACGCCTGAGCTGCTTCCCGTGCTGAAAAAAGCGGGCGTTGTGGATGCGGGCGGAATGGGGCTTGTGGTTATCCTTGAGGGTATGCACAGCGTGATTTCCGGACGCGGAATGATTTCGGACGAGTCCGGGAAAAAGACGAACGCGGCGGCTTCCGAGGCGGAAAAAAGCGAGATTAAGTTCGGCTATGGCACGGAATTTGTGATAATGAAGGGCGCAGGCGCAAAGGACCCGGCGGCGCTCACCGCGTATCTCGAAACAATCGGCGACAGCATCGCAATCGCTGACGAGGACGATTTTATTCACGTTAATGTGCATACTGACCACCCCGGAAAGGCGCTTGAAGAAGGCTTGAAATTCGGCAGTTTAACCAAAGTTACGGTAACGAATTTGTTGGAAAAGACGGAAAATCTCGTGAAAGCGTCCAAGAGCAACCGTAAATCTCCCGTTGAACCCGTAAACGAGTTTGGATTTGTCGCTGTGGCGGCGGGAGCGGGACTTGAGGCGCTGTTCAAAGACCTCGGCGCTGATAACGTCGTGAGCGGCGGACAGACGATGAACCCCTCGACCGAGGACATTCTTGAGGCAATCGGACAGACTCCTGCGAAGAAAGTGTTCGTTTTGCCGAATAACAAGAACATAATTATGGCTGCTGAGCAGGCTGCGCGGCTTGCGGACAGGAAGGTGTGCGTGCTTCAGACGCGCAACATTCCGCAGGGCATCACGGCGATGATGAATTTCGACCCGTCGGCTGATTTTGCGGCGAACCGCGCAGCGATGACGGAGGCGTTAGACAGGGTTGGAAGCGGTCAGATAACCTACGCGGTGCGCGATTCGGACTATGATGGTCACAAAATCAAGCAAGGTGAAATTCTCGCGATGGAGAACGGAAAAATAGTGTTCACCGAAAAGACGGTCGGAAAGTCGCTGACAAAGCTTGTGAAGCGAATGATAAGCTCGTCGTCGGGCTTTGTGACCGTGATTTACGGCGCGGACGTTTCGGACGACGACGCGAACGAGGCTTACGAGCAGCTCCGCGCGAAGCTCGGTTCGGACATTGAGGTTGCGCTTGTGAACGGCGGTCAGCCTGTGTATTACTACATAATCTCGGTTGAGTGAGATTGTGAGTTCTGACGAAATTTCACGCAAAAGTTTGTTGAAAATAACGAAATTCCCCGCTTTATTGCGGGGTAATTTATATGGTGAATATTAACAAAAATGGAAATAACTTACTTAAAAGGCGTTGGACCGAAGCGCGCCGAACTCTATGCAAAGCTTGGGATAACGACCGCGGAGCAGCTTCTGAGGCTGTATCCGCGCGATTACATCGACTTCACGCGCCCCGTGAAAATCCGCGATTTGCAGCCGGGCGAGAGCGGTGTGTTCCGCGCGGCGGTTGACCGGAAGAACGCGCCGTTCTCGCAGTACGCGAAAATGGCTGTGTACAAGGCGCTGCTGACGGACGGCGAGAGCGAAATCACGGCGGTTTTCTTCAACACAAAGTTCACGTTCGACAAGCTGGAATTATACAAAGAGTATTTATTTTACGGGAAGATAAGCGGCGATTTGATGAATTTGCAGGTAAATTCGCCGCTGTTTTTGCCCGTGGACAAGACTGGCTTGTTCGCAAAATATCCGTTAACGGCGGGACTTTCGCGGGATATCGTGAGCAAGAATATCGCGACTGCGCTTGAGATAATCAAGGTCGAGGAGAGGATTCCGGAGAGCGTAATAAAAAAATACTCTCTGTTAAGCGCGGACGAAGCAATCCGCAAAATTCACTTCCCGAAATCCCGCGAGGAGTATCAGTCCGCGCGAAAAAGGCTCGTATTTGAGGAGCTTTTGTCGCTGAAACTCGGACTTGCGCGGCTGAAAACGCGCGGAAGAAGCCTTTCCGGCGCGGTTATGAGCGAGGTTTCTCTGGGAGAATTTTACAGTTCGCTGCCGTTTGAGCCGACAAACGCGCAAATTCGAGCAATTTCGGACTGTATATCGGATATGAAGCGGCTGTACCCGATGAACAGGCTTGTTCAGGGAGATGTCGGCTCGGGAAAGACGCTTGTTGCGGCGGCGGCGGCGTATTTCGCGCAGCGAAACGGCTTTCAGACAATGGTTATGGCGCCGACGGAAGTACTCGCGGCGCAGCACTGCGAAACGTTTCGCGGGTTTCTCGAACCGCTTGGGATACGGGTTGGGCTGCTTTCGGGAGCTCTCTCGGCGGGTGAAAAAAAGCGTGTTCGCGAAGCCGCGGCGAACGGCGATATCGACGTATTAATCGGCACTCAAGCGTTAATTCAGCGCAGCAGCACGATGAAGCAGCTGGGGCTTGCGATTGTCGATGAACAGCACAGATTCGGGGTGTATCAGCGCTCGGAGCTTGCCGAAAAGGGCGCGAACCCGCATATTCTCGCGATGTCTGCAACGCCGATTCCGCGCACTCTCGCGCTGATAATATACGGCGACCTCGATGTGTCCGTGATAAACGAAATGCCGCTCGGACGGCTTCCCGTAAGGACTTACGCGGTTGACACCACGTTTCGCAAGCGCGTCTACGCGTTCATCAGGAAGCACATTTCCGCGGGGAAACAGGCGTTTATCGTCTGCCCGCTTGTTGAGGAGAGCGAGCAGTCCGAGAAGCAGAGCGCGATTAGCTATTTCAACAAGCTTTGCGCGGGTGAATTTTTGGGGATACCGACGGGACTTTTGTTCGGGAAAATGAAGCAGGCTGAAAAAGAAGCGGTAATGCGCGATTTTCACGAAAACAAGCTGAAGCTGCTCGTATCGACGACGGTAATCGAGGTCGGAATTGACGTGCCGAACGCGGTTGTGATGCTGATTGAGAACGCCGAGGAATTTGGCTTGTCGCAGCTTCATCAGCTTCGCGGGCGCGTAGGCAGGGGCAGCGAGCAGAGCTTCTGTATTTTGATGTCGGACAGCAAGACCGATTATGCGAAAGCGCGGTTTAAAGCGATGTGCGACACCACAGACGGCTATAAAATCGCGGATACCGACCTTGCGCTTCGCGGTCCGGGCAATTTTTTCGGCAAGGAACAGCACGGTTTGCCGCCGATGAAAGTTGCGGATTTGGCTGATGACGAGGAGGTGCTGACGGAAGTCGAGAAGCTCGCGGAGGACATTCTCGCGCGCGACCCAATGCTCACTTCAGCCGAGAACGCGGGCTTGCGGAAAAACGTCGAGGACCTGTTCAGGGCGGGGCAGCTCTGACGGCTTCGCCTTCAGTCGGTCGCTTCGCTTCAGTCGCTCACAGTCGGTCGCTTCGCTTCAGTCGTCGCGCTCCGCGCTCCAGTCGC
>UMHM01034274.1_pt1 | contig 12564 bp, 23 predicted proteins | sample 1965501 | NCBI WGS metagenome assembly UMHM01 (sample SAMEA4836095, study PRJEB28245) | human gut metagenome | biome: gut microbiome; material: fecal sample | place: Denmark | collected 2008
TGAAAGAATAAGAAAATATTTAATTAATGTCAAAAAGGGCTATTTATCATTAGAAAAGGCTAGAGAAAATGCTGTTTATTATGATAATGATACAAGAGAAATCAAAGAAAAAGTTTTAGAAGAATATAAAGATTTTGAATTTAATTCTAAAACTTATAAAAAATTAATGAAGATAGTACATAATTGTGTAAAATTTAATATCATTAAACAAATTAAAGGCGATAAAAAGTATCTAGTATTTACTCAAGACGAATGGAATAATTTATATTATATGGGAACATATGATAATTTGGAAGAAGCCATTCCTGATGTTAATAATTGGTTGTCAGTTTACGATATTCAAATTGATGAATTAAAAGAATATCCTAGTACGTTTGGTATGTGTTTTGACAAAGAAATTGAAACTAAAGATGAACAGTTTTTAATGGTAAGAGGCTTTATTTTAGAATAAAAGGAGACTATTATGAAGAAAAAGATATTTGCCGTGTCAGATATTCACGGGCATTATGACCAATTGATAGAAGCTCTGAATGAGGCTGGTTATGATGAAAATGATAAAAATAATTTATTGTTAGTATTGGGAGACCATTTTGATAGAGGTTCTCAATCTTTACAAGTATATGATTATTTAAAAAGATTAACCGATGAAGGAAAAGCAATTACTATAATGGGAAATCACGACCTTATGCTTATTGATTATTTAGAAGGAACCGTATTAGACCCTTTTAACTATTTTAGAAATGGGGAAAGTGAAACTTTTGCAGAATTTTTACACGAAACAAGACCTTTTGAGAGTTGGTGTTTAATAGAACAGAATATAGAACAGCCAACGGTTGGAGATTTTGTTAAATGGTTAGATATTGCAAAAAAACAAATAAATGAAGAATTTCCAGAATTATTGCCTTGGCTAAAAAAACAACCTTATTATTATGAAACAGAAAATTATATTTTTACTCACGGGGCAATAGATACTAAAGTTGAAGACTGGCATAACCCTCATTGCTTTAGATATGGATATAATGATTGGGATGCTTTAACTTGGGATGATGGAACTTTCTTTGGAAGTAATATAAAAAACACAGACAAAAGTGTTGTAATAGGTCATTTTGGAACAGACCATTTAAGAAATAAATATGGTTTAAAAAAAGACGATGTAGAAGATTTCTCTATTTTAAAAAGAAAAGATGGGAAGGTAATTGCAATAGATGCAACAACCGCTTATTCAAAGAAGGTTAATGTTTTGGTAATAGAAAGCGAGGAGATATTAGATGATGTGGAAGAAAGAAGATGAAGAATGGTTAGAAAAATGTATTAATAACCCAGACAAATATCAGATTTTAGTTGATAATGATGATGTATTTGTTGTAGATGTTCAAAATGAAGAGTGTGAATCTTTATATACATTTTCTTCATTTGGTTATGATATGTTATTTCACGTTCTTAAATTTTTAAAATGTAATGTAGAATATGTTTAAAATTTAAAGAAAGGGGAATATAAAATGGAAAAAGTTATTAAAAGAGACGGAAGAAAAGAATTATTTAATAAAGAAAAGATAGTTAGGGCTGTAGAACTTTCTTTCGAGGATGTAGAAAAAGAAATATCTGAAAAGGCTCATCAGAAGGCTTTAGAAATAGCCAATTATATAAGTGCTTTTGAAGAAGATATGTCTGTTGAACAGATTCAAGACATCGTTGAAGAAAAATTAATGGCTAGTAATAGAAAAGATATAGCAAAAAATTTTATTACTTATAGATATGAAAGAACAAAAGTTAGAGAAAGAAATTCTCAATTTATGAAAGATATTTCGGAAAAATTAGAAGCTTCTAATGTTCAAAATCAAAATGCAAATGTAGATGAATATTCTTTTGGTGGAAGAATGGGAGAAGCAAAAAATTCCCTTATGAAAAAATTTGCTCTTGATTATATTTTATCTGATATGTCAAGAGAAAATCATTTAAATAATGAAATATATATACACGATTTAGATAGTTATGCAGTAGGTATGCACAATTGTTTAACAATTCCTTTTGATAAATTATTAAAAGAAGGTTTTAACACTAGACAAACAGATGTTCGCCCTGCTCGTTCTATTAATACAGCATTTCAATTAGTTGCTGTATTATTCCAATTACAATCACTTCAACAATTTGGAGGAGTAAGTGCTAGTCATTTAGACTGGACTATGGTTCCTTATGTTAGAATATCATTCAGAAAACATTTTAATGAAGGAATGGAATTTATTGAAGAAAGTGATTTAAGACAAGAATCAGATGAACTATCTATAGAAGATGATTTTTATAAACAATTTCCAAAGGTTTATAAATATGCAATGGCTAAAACAGAAAAAGAATTAATGCAAGCCGTTCAAGGTATGTATCATAATTTAAACACTCTTCAAAGCCGTTCTGGTAATCAATTACCATTTACAAGTATAAATTATGGTACTTGTACTTTACCAGAGGGTAGAATGGTTATTAAAGCATTATTAGAGGGTTCTATTGAAGGCGTAGGAAAAGTAAGAAAAACTCCTATATTCCCTTGTGGTATATTTCAATGTATGAATGGAGTTAATAGAAAACCTGGAGACCTTAATTATGATTTATTTAAATTAGCATTAAAATCAACTTCAAAAAGATTATATCCTAATTATGTAAATGTAGACTGGTCTGTTAATGCGGGATATGATAAAAATGACCCTAAAACATATGTAAGCACTATGGGATGTAGAACATACAATGGTTTAGATATTAATGCTGATGAAGGAACAAATGCTCAAACAAAGGACGGAAGAGGAAATATTTGTCCTGTTACAATTATAATGCCAACATTAGCAATGGAAGCAGATAGAGATGTAGATAAATTTATGAAATTATTGGATAAAAAAATAGGAGAAGCCAAAGATATGCTTATAGAAAGATATAATTATATTTGCTCTCAAAGTCCAGAGTCTGCTAAATTTATGTATGAGAATGGTTTAATGTTAGGCTATGATGGTAAAACAGTTGAAAGTGCAATGAAGCACGGCACATTAGCTTTAGGACAAATTGGTCTAGCTGAGACATTGCAAATCTTAATAGGCAAAGACCATACAACTGATGAGGGTATGGAATTAGCTAAAAAGATAGAACAATTATTTAAAACTAGATGTGCAGAATTTAAAAAAGAATATAAATTAAATATAGGTGTTTATTATACTCCTGCTGAAAATTTATGCTATACTGCAATGAAAAAATTTAAAGCTCAATATGGAGAAATAGAAAATGTTTCTGATAGAGAATATTTTACTAATTCAATTCACGTTCCTGTTTGGAAGAAAGTATCACCTTTTGAGAAAATAGATATTGAAAGTCAATTAACAGGATATAGTAATGCAGGTTGTATTACTTATGTAGAATTAGATAGTGGAGTTCAAAACAACTTGGAAGCACTTGAAGAATTAGTTAATTATGCTATGGATAAAGATATACCTTACTTCGCTTTAAATGTTCCAAATGATACTTGTTTAGATTGTGGATATACAGATGAATTTAATGATGAATGTCCAATGTGTCATAGCGAACATATACAACAATTAAGAAGAGTTACTGGTTATCTAACAGGTGATTATAAAACTGCTTTTAATTGGGGAAAACAAAAAGAAACAGAAGATAGATATAAACATAGCAATAAAATGAAAAATTGGAAGCGAAATAATGAAATATAATTTAATAGATGAATGTGAAGCTGTTAATGGAAAAGGATTTGGGGTATCTTTATATACTCAAGGATGCCCCTATCATTGTCCTGGATGCTTTAACCCTGATACTTGGGATTTTGATAAAGGAAAAGATTGGACTCAAGAAACAGAAGATTACATAATAGAATTATTAAAACCAAAATATATTAAAAGATTAACTATATTAGGTGGAGAGCCTCTCATAGAACGCAATATTAAGCCTCTCACGGCACTTTTAAGGAGAGTTAAGGCAATTTATCCAGAAAAGAGCATTTGGCTCTATACGGGCGGTAATTTTGAGTCTGAGAGCGTAAGGTGCAATAATCTAATAGAACAAGTTGATATTTTAATTGATGGACAGTTTAAAAAAGATTTAAGAGATATAACTTTAAAATGGAAAGGTTCATCAAACCAAAGAGTTATAGATGTTAAAGAATCTTTAAAACAGGGGGAGGTAATTATATATGAATAATATTGTAGATATTCTAAAAATAGCATTTCCGGCTTTAATGGTCACTGGAGCATTAGGAAGTTTAATTCTTAATTTAATTGTTAATAAGCAAGAATGGGCTGTTTCTTTACAGTGGCTTGGAGCTACCTTGCTATATACAGCATTATTATTTAGAAATAAATAAACAAAGAATAAAAGGTAAATAAGGTGCTAGTTTAATATAGAAGGGGATGTTTAAAATGGAAGAAAAAAGAAAAGAATTATGCGATAAAATTTATTATATGGCAAGAAAGAAAAAATCTTTTGCACAAATTTGTAAGGATTTGGAATTAAAAGATTATGAAGTTGCTGGCTTAATCACATTAATGTCTGAGCAAGGTTATAATATAGACTTTGTTAATGGAGAGATAATAGTTCGTAAAGCTCCTCCTAAAAATAATGATGTGTATGAATTGCCATACAACTTGGAACATCTCAAATTATTATTGATTAGTGATACTCACTTAGCATCAAAATATGACAGACTAGATATACTTAGATATTTATATGATAAAGCAGAAGATAAAGGAGTTAAACATATTCTTCATTCTGGTGATTTCACAGACGGGAGAAGCAATAGACCTGAACAAGTTTATGAATTAAGAGAACCATCTTATGAAGGACAAGTTCAATATTGTGTTGATAAATATCCTGAATTTAGTGGTAAAACTTATGTCATTCAAGGCAATCACGACGACTGGTGGTATAAATCTGCAGGAAGTGAAATAGTAAAATCTATAGCCCAACAAAGAGATGATATTGAATATCTTGGAGCAGATGTTGCTGATATGAAAATAGGTAAACTTAAAATAAGATTATTCCACGGTTCTGGTGGAGGAGCTTATGCTAAATCATATAAATTACAAAAATATTTAGATACAATTCCTTTAGAAGAAAGACCTGATATATTACAAACTGGTCATATACATCAATCATTTTATATGAAGCAAGACCAAACACATTGTTTTCAAACAAGTTGTTTAGAAGACCAAACACCTTATTGCAGAAGCAAAGGGTTAGCCAATGATAAATCTTGTTGGTGGGTTGATGTTGATTTTGATGATAAAGGAAACATTTATAAAATTACTCCAGAATTAGAAACTTTTGGAGTAAAGAAATTACATATGAGAAGAAAAAAGTAAAAAAGGAGTATAAATAATTATTGAAAGAAGATGATTATATGTACCCTTGGGAAATTAAGAAATTTATAGAAGAAAGAAATTATTATATTGGAGGAGATGACTTACTTAAAGTTATCTCTCCAGTAGAAAATCCCCAATTAAAAGGAATAGAATATAAACCTTTTGAAAATAGATATTATATGTGGGATGGAGAAGGAAATGATTATAGTTTTACTCCAATGCCTTATGAAGAAGCAAAGGCAAAGGGTTTAGTAAAAAAGATTGGAAGAAAGGAGAAATAAATATGAAAGTAATGATAAGTCAACCTATGATGGGAAAATCAACTAAACAAATTAAAGAAGAAAGAGAGAATCTTATTCAAATGCTAGAATCTGAAGGACATCAAGTAATAGATACTGTCTTAGATATAAGTGAAGGTTTAAGCCCAGTTTATTATTTAGGAGAATCTATAAAGAAAATGTCTGAAGCTGATGCAGTTGTTTTTATGCCAGGTTGGGAAAATGCAAGAGGTTGTAGAATAGAACACGAAATAGCATTGGAATATGGAAAATATATTAGAGAGGTGAAATAAATGACACAAGATATTTATATACCAGAAGAAAGATTAAGGGGTTTTGAACAAATTAGTCAAAAACAATGGGATGATGATTTTAATAACATCTTAGAAATGCACCAAGTAGATTATAAAAAACATCAATTACCTAAAAGAGGCTCTAAAACAAGTGCAGGATATGACTTTTTTAGTCCAATTAATGAAATAATTCCAGCACACGGAACAGCAAAAATACCAACTGGAGTAAAAGTATTTATGCAACCAGACGAGGTATTAATGATATATCCTAGAAGTTCAATGGGATTTAAAACAAATATAAGACTTTCTAATACAACTGGAGTAATTGACAGTGATTATTATAATAATCCAGACAATGAAGGACATATGTGGATTAAATTTTATAATCCAACAGATGAAGATTATACAATAACAATTGGAGATAAAATTGCACAAGGAATATTCACTAAATTTCTTACTTGTGGAGATAATCCAGAAGAAGAAAGAAATGGTGGTTTAGGAAGTACAGGAAAATAAGGAGAGATAATATGAATATTAAAGAAGATTTATTAAATCAAGAAATAGAACATTGGAAAAATTTTTATAATAATTATGATACTTTAGCAGATAGTATGCTAGTTACAGCATTAGCTTTTTATAAAAAAGATGAAAGAGAAGAAAAATTTAAATCTGCAATAGAATTATTAGAAAGTTTAAAAGAACCTTTAAATGGTGCTCAAATGTTTGATTCAATTAAAGCCGATATTGATTCTTATGAAAGAATTAATAATGAAGCTAAAATTGCAATAAGAACATTAACTTGGGTTAAAGAAATTGAAGATAAAGATATTGAAGGAGAACCTGAAGAAAATATTTCCTCAAAAGATATTGACAAAGAAAAAGACAGTGATGTATAATTTAAATACGAGGAGGAGATAGAGTGAGTGCTGAAAAGATAGTATTAATTATTGAAGTTGTGTTGTTAAGTCTTATGACTGTAGTTGTTTTATATCATCTAATTGAAATTATAAGAAGAGATATACAAATTAGAAAAACATCAAAAATAATAGATGAAGCTGCAGATAAATTTATGAAAAAGATAGATGAAGCTGTAATAGAATGTATAACTAAAGATGATAAAACAAAAAAAGTAAATAAAGCGACAACACAAGAAAACAATAATTATAATGATATGAGTGTTATAGAATTAAAAAAAATAGCACAAAAGAAAAAGATTAAAGGTTACTACAATCTTCATAAAGAAGAATTAGTAAAAGCACTAGAAGAGGCTGAAACTTTACAAAAGTAAAGGAGTAAGCCTCTTTTTTTTAGGCTTGACATTATATGGTGGATATGTTACAATAATATTAAGAGAGGTGATATGATGAAAGAAAAGCACATTTGTTGTATTTGTGGATGTGAATTTGAAGGATATGGAAATAATCCTTCTCCATTAGTTAATGATGAAGAAGCAAGATGCTGTGATGAGTGCAACTGGAAAGTAATAGAAGCGAGAATAAATCAAATAAAAGATAATAAAGAGGAGAAATAAGATGAAAGATTTTAGAAAGTTATTGGAAGATTTTTATAATGATAAATCTGAACTAGGTATATTTACTACGACTAATGAAAATGGAGAAACTGTTGTATTAGAAATAACACCAGGATTTTTAAAGACATCAACTTATCAAAATAATGATTGGATAAGAATAAATATTTATCATAAAGATAGGACAGTTGAAGAAACATATGAAAAATAAAATCTGTGATATGTGTGGCAATGAAAACACTACTACTGGAAAGCATTGTAATAGTTGTTACGCATACTTAAGGAGACACCCAGAGGGAGCATATGATTTACCAAAACCAGGCGAAATAAAATATGCTCCTAATGGAGACCCTATATGTCATATTTGTGGTCAAGCTCATAGAAAGCTAGGAAATCATATTAGATTTAAGCACCAAATGTCTCAAATAGAGTATAGAGAAAAATATAAATTATATAGAAATACAAGATTATCCAATTATGAATATCAAGAAAAAATGTCAAAATATAATAATAAATATAGAAGTATTGTGGTAGAACAAAACTTAATTAAAGGTGGAGAAAAGACCAGAATAACTCCTACAAGAAAGTTTGAAGTAAGAAGAAAATATGGGAAACCAATTCCTGAAATATTTATAAAAGAGTCTTAACTCTTTTTTTTTATACAAAAAAAATTGACTATAAGCCACGACAATACTTATAGTCAGAAAACAAATAATTATGTTGTCACTCCTACGTTGCAACTAATTTATAGAAGCGACTTGATTACCATAATACTACAAAATTTAAAATTTGTCAACTTTTTTTTACAAAAATGCCATATTTTCGCCATAAAATATCATAAAACAGTATTTTCTGGTGAAAATCTGATAAAAAAAAAGAGAAGAGCGGTGCTCTTCAGATAGATTTTCTTTTTGTTTAAAAAAAGAAATTTTAAAAGATGCAATTGAAGAGACTAATACTGCTCATCTCTTAATTGCACCTTAATTATAACATATTTCAGTTTAGTTGTCAATAGTCTTTTCTATTTTTATCAAAATAATTTAATTCGCAACTTAAATCATCTGGATTATAATTCCCAACAACTTCATCAAATACATTTACTATATCTCCATTTTTTAAATAAGTTGGGCTTTGTTTTTTATTTAGTGCATTATCTGCTATATATACTAATTCATCTATTAATGATTTACATCCACTTAGAGAATTTTCATAACCGTCATAATCATATCCTATATCTATAATGTTTTGAAGAGCATCTCTTAATACAACTATTTCTCTATTCATCTTATTTATTACCTACTGTGAAATAAGAAATTAATTCGTCATCTTTATTTAAAGTAAATTTTAAATCAGAATATTTATATTCATCATCACTATCATAGTAATCGTTTTTGTGCATCATAGCATCTTGTTTTAACATACCAAAATATTTTATAGCCTTTTCTTCATTTTTTCTAAAATTTCTCATATAAATAACTTTTTCTTCAGTTTCTCTATCAATTACTTTTATTGTAAACATTTTTTCTCCTCCTTAATATTATTTTAAAGACTAGGTGCTAATGCCCCATCCTAGCATCTCATCGGAAGTTACTTTAAACAACCTACACTTAAGCATCTCTGCCGTGACAGTTGGGGTCTTTCTGCCCTACCTAGTTCTACCAGCCTAAATCATAAAAATAGTTTTTAAATAGCATTAAAGCTTTTCTTTGTCTTTTTCTTGCATTGTGAGATTCTTCTTCTTTTATCATTGAGGCAAATCCTCTTATCATTTCATCCAATATAGATTCCCATTTTTCTGATGTTAATCTCGCTGGATATGCACATCTTTTTGTGTCTTTATATGTTTTTAAATAAGTATATATTATCATAGCTAATGCTCCATCCATAGCCCAAGTATGAGATGGTGGTATTCCAGTATCTTCATCGGGAATATATCTAGGGTCATTATTTGCTCCTTTACTAAAATAAAAATTTTTTTCATCTATACCTAATTCTCTCAAATATCTATTTAACTTTATCATTATTCTCACCTCTTAATATTTCTTCATATTTACAAATAATTTGTTGTGGATATAAAGAAATTATATTATGATTATCACACTCTTGTAAAGTCTTTTTATTATCATCAATTATAATACAATCTGAAGGACTTAATCTATTTAAAAAGGCATATCCTATAATATAATCACATTTTGTTTTAGATTCCTCCGCTTTTATTAAAAATGGAGAATTTTGTTTTATTTTATCAGGCAAATATTTTTTAATCCATTCTATTTTTTCTTGTTTACCATCTTCGCCACCAACGTATCTACTCATAATTATTATATTATCATCTTTATATAAATTACAAATAGCATCTATGACAATTTGAATAGGTTTTTTATTTAAATATAAACCTTTTGTAAATTCAACATTTTGGCAAGTTTCATTTGCAGCTAAAGTATTATCTAAATCAACGAATATTGTTTTCATAAATACACCTCTTCTATTCAAATGGCTGCCAGGACTGGATTCGAACCAGTGCATCGTAGAGTCAAAGTCTACTGTGTTACCGCTTCACCACCTGGCAATATGGTAGAGGCGAGAGGATTTGAACCTCCGACAGCCTGCGTATCAGACAGGTACTCTAACCAACTGAGTTACACCTCTATATAAATAGGATAACATTTGTATAGTAAAGGGTCGACCAAACATTCTATACGCACCTATAGTTTTCTAAAACCGATTATTAATCCACGTTGTGCCATTGTGGTTAGCAGTTGCTCCTCCGTTTCTGCTTCACGGTTTAAACCTATATAATTCAATTTGGAGTGGGTAGACGGAATCGAACCGACATTATCAGCTTGGAAGGCTGAAGTCCTACCTTTAAACGATACCCACATAATGGTGGTCAGAGGTGGGATTGAACCACCGACACCAAGATTTTCAGTCTTGTGCTCTACCGACTGAGCTATCCGACCACTTTTTAAGGTATTTATTATGATAATATTTAGCCAATCTTTTATAAAACCAATGTCTTATTTTATGATTATAATACCAATGAACACTAGCTTTTCTATCGGCATAAATTTCTTTTTCTATTAAATTCATAAAACACCTTCTAATTCTTTATTTTGGTACCCTGTGCCGGATTCGAACCGGCGTACACACCGTGAAAGGGTGTTGACTGAAACCGCTCGTCTAACAGGGCATATCGGGTGTCGGGCGGATTTACAACCATAACTTAAGCTCTCTTTTGCTTTTGAAAAGACCAGTATTTTAAGGTCGACTTCTTAAAACTTAATCTTTATCGCAGGTTGACCCAACATTTAGTATTTCTTTAGCACGAACATATGTATTATATGTCATTCCTATATTTGTATCTGTTACTACAAAATTGTTCATTTGTTTTGTTAACATATCTAAATCATCATCTATAATAACATAATTATCTATTTCTGGATGTTGATTTAAATATTCTTCTATTTCATATCCTCTAATATTATTATAATTATATTTTCTAGGAGTTCCTCCTATTATTTCTATTTCTTTTAATAGACCACTATTATAAAGTGCTTTTTTAGTTTTTTCTAAACCATCATTTCCAAATCTCCAAGTCGATGTTATAACAATTTTTGCGTTTGTTTCTTTACATAATTTATTTAACCACATTACAGCTTGTCTATTAGAGACTTCTCCGTCATCTGGCATATTTAATTTATAATAAAATCCATCTCGTGAAATCTGACCTCTATCTGTTTTAAAAGGTTTAGTGTCTATTATAAGAGTATTAACAACTCCATCTATATCTAAAAAGACAACTTTATTTTGATAATCCATTTGATTTTTCCTCTATTCTTTTATAACCAAATTCTTTTAGCATATCGGTAAATGAAGTTTCTTCATTAGGAACCCATATTCTTGTAGTTAATTCATAGGCATAAATATTAACTAATCCTTGTTCTTCATTTTTATATGCTTCGGATAAAAAATTAATTAAAACACAAGTTGGTGTTGTTCTTAATTCTTTCAAATTCATATTTATCCCCCTTTTTATTATTTTAATGGTAGCTCCAATTGGACTCGAACCAATGACCTTTCGGGTATGAACCGAATGCACTAGCCAACTGTGCTATGGAGCTATATATTGGTACTCTGAGAGAGACTTGAACTCTCACGGGATTGCTCCCAACGGATTTTAAGTCCGTTGCGTCTACCGATTCCGCCACCAGAGCATATAAGGAAGGCATAAAGCCTTAACTTAATAAATCTATTAATGTTTCTTTTGTAATAGCACTTGTTGATAAATCTATGTCTACTGAAACTTCTTTTTCTTCTTGAGAAACTTCATTTCCTTCTTTGTCAATAGTTACTATTAATTTTTTATAAGTAGGTTCATTTATTATTTTAGCTCCAGAATCTTTTAGTAAATCATTTAATTTTAATTGAACTTTACTATAAGCTTGTAAATAATCAAATGCTCCAAGTGTTACATCATCTTGTCTTGATGTTCTTACACTAGCTCCTGCACTAAAATCATTGAAATAAAACTTAATTGTTTCTCCTATAGAAATGAATCCTACAACCATTTGTCTTTCTGACTTTTTAATTATCATATCTATTTTTTCTAATATATTATTTGGGTTAATAACATAATTTTTTCTTATGTTGGTTCCATCTCCTTTTGCTATAACAAATTCAAATGGAACATCTTGAGAATTACCTGTAAACATATTCAATGTTATTAAGAAAGCACCATATCCATAATTTTTATCAACATAGAATAATTCAGTTGCTCCATTTGGATTTGGGGCATCGGTTACATCACCACTAAACAAGATATTTCCTGATTTACTTCTATAAGAAGCATCCCAACCGAATATTTCTGATTTATTCATTTGTTTTAAATCTAAGTCTACTCTTTCTTCTGAACCTCTTCTTGGCATTTCTCCATAATAAGAACTTTCTTGATTAACTCCATTTAAAATATTAGTCCAATGAACACCATAAACTAAATCTTCTCCTCTTGAAATTTCTAAATAAGAACCTTCTGGAATATTACCATTAAATTGTTTTTCGCTTGTTGGTGCTGCATATGTTATATTATCTGGTATATAAATTATTTTATCTTTAACTTT
>UMHM01097345.1_pt1 | contig 12550 bp, 13 predicted proteins | sample 1965501 | NCBI WGS metagenome assembly UMHM01 (sample SAMEA4836095, study PRJEB28245) | human gut metagenome | biome: gut microbiome; material: fecal sample | place: Denmark | collected 2008
TGCCTATATAATCCCGCCCGCCCTCCGCTGTTTTGTCGTGCCGTGAAACCGCATTCAGCCGCGATATTCAAGGCAAATCCGTTTTATCTCGCCGAGAAAATTCTGCGGACGGCGGAGAACCCGTCGTTTTCGCCCGAACCGCCCGCGGAAAAGTGCGGGATATCGCGCTGAACCGCTTTGAGGTGCGGATAGGCGGCGATAATTTCCGCGGCTGCTTCTTCGGGAGTTTTGCCGGACTTGCAGAGAATTGAAGTCAGCACAAGCGCCTCGGAGAGCTTTTCCTTTGCCGCTCCCGACATCAGAAGCGCGAGTTTCGTTTCCGCCTCGGAAAGTGTGAGATTGAGGTTGAGAATACGCTCCGAACATTCGCCGAGTTCCCTTTTCAGAGCGTCAATCTCGGCGTTTTTCTCGCTGAGAGCGTTGTTTTCGGCGATTTCGGGAGCGTTTTCGGGAACAACCTCGGAAATCTGCCGTTCAATCGTTTCGTTATCCATTAAAATCCTCCGTTTCCATAGCCTTTGCCGCGTCGAGCGTAATTCCGTAAATCTCGGAAAGCGCTCTTGCTCTTGAAATAAGCCCGTTTTTGTAGAGTGAAGCGGCGCGTTCCGCACGGGTTCCCTCGTCCTCGCAAACCCCGTCCGCAAAGCGGATTTGAACGTCCTCCGAAGCGTTCGGGGAGAGCGCTCCCGCCATTTTCGCGAGAACGACAATATTCTGCGCTACGCGTTCAAGGCTGTTTGCGATAAGCTTTCTGTAAAAGCAGGTTGTTCGGTAAGTTCTGCTGTTGCGCGAAACGACCTCGGTTGCCGTGCGGATAGTGCCGTTCTTGTAGGAAAGCGCGCCCTCGGAAAGCCCCGTCTGCATACAAAGCAGGTCAAGCAGCTCGCCGAGCGCCTCGACGTGCTGTGTTACGCGAAGCTCGGCGGTGTTGTCGGTGATTTTGAGCTCGTCGTTATCCGACGCGGAAAACGCCTCGAAAACCTCGTCGTTGACGTCGAAATAGCGTCTGAGTTCGCCGTTCTCGTCATATTCGCCGCGAACCGCATAGGCAGGCACGATAATCCTCTTTTTTCCGAGAACAAACTCTCTTGAAAGCGAGTCGAACACGGTGTCGATTGACCTGAGAGTATCCTCGGCGCCCGCGAAAATTGAAGCGCCGAGCGGCGGGCATTGCGAAAGCGTACCCGAAGCCGCGCGGAAGTAAACGAACAGCGGCTTTGAAAGACCCTCCAGAGTGCTTTTCTCGGTTAAATCGGGGAAGCAATCCGAAAGCGGGACTTCGCCGCCGTTATCGCGGAAAAGTCTGTTCTGCGTGAGCAGACCCTGCGGGGTGATTTCCTGAGTTTCCGCGAGGACGTAGTTCTTGCCGTTTTTTGAAGCAATCGAACCGAACGCGCCGCCGAAAATGCCTTTGCCGTCCCATTTTGTGGGAACGAAAGCGTCTGCGGAAACGAAGTCGAGTTTCGGCGCGCCGTCCCAGTAGACCTTGATAACGCCGCCGCCGAGCGCGAACATTTTTTCAAGGAAGTCGGAAAATCTCTCGGAAAATCCGTTGTCCTTGATGACCGTTCTGAGGTAATTCTCGGTTTCCTTGTCGGAGCAGGAAAACTCCGTTCCTTCGGTAAAGCAAAGCCTTGAAAGTTCCGCGCAGACCGCTTTCGCTGCGCCGAGCGACGCCATTTTTCTCATACCGCCGTTCATTCCGCCCTTGCGGACGTAGCGCCAGTCGCCGCCGCCGCGGTAGATATCTTTCCATTTTGCGATATCGCCCGAATAGAAAGCGGAAAGCGCGGAGTTTTCGGGGAGCTTCTGCCTGCCGAGGAGCAAGCTTTTAATGCTCAATATAAATTCCTCCTTTTCGTTGATTTGCGGAAGCCTTGTTTCTTTCCGCTGACTAGATAATAACACGCCTTCAACTGCAAAAAACTGCACAGTTTTTGAGAAATAAATGAAAGATTTTAAAAAGGACTTGCAAAAATGTGTGAAAAGTAGTATTATAAATAGGAAAGATAATAAAAACCGCTGAAAAAAGCGCGGTATAACGGAGGCATAAAATGAACGATGATTTGCTGAAGAAGATAGAAGAGATGAAGCCGGGCTTTTCAAAGAGCCAGAAGCTTATTGCGAATTATATTCTGGAGCATTATGAAAAGGCTGCGTATATGACCGCGCTGAAGCTTGGAAGAACGGTCGGCGTGAGCGAATCGACGGTAGTTCGATTTGCGATAGAGCTTGGATACGAGGGCTATCCTCAGCTGCAGCGTTCGCTTCAAAATCACATAAAGAACAGACTCACCGCCGTGCAGAGAATGGACGTAACGCGCAACAGAATAGGCGATGAAAACCCTGTCGCGGCGGTTCTCAATCAGGATATCGATAAAATCCGCCACACTCTCGAAGGGATTGATATGCAGAGCTTTGAGAACGCGGTCGAGGTGATAAACAGCGCGAAGCGGATATACATTCAGGGCGCGATGTCGTCGGGAATTCTGGCGAATTTTATGAATTATTACCTGCGCTTTATATTCGATAACGTAACGCTTGTCGGAAGCGTCGGCACAACCGAGCTTTATCAGCAGATGATACACATAGGCGAGGGCGATTTGCTGATAGCGATGAGCTTTCCGAGATATGCAAAGAGCACGATTGAAGCGTGCCATTTTGCCCGAGAGGAGGGCGCGCAGATTATCGCGATAACGGACAGCGAAAGCTCTCCGCTTGTGCAGTACGCGCACACGCGGCTTTACGCATATTCGGATATGGTGTCGTTTGTGGACAGTCTTGTGGCGCCGATGAGCCTGATTAACGCGATAATCGCGGCGGTATCGAGCGGAAACCGCTGCCGCGCGGAAAACACGTTCAGCAAGCTTGAACAGCTGTGGGACAGCAACGGCGTGTATAAGAAAGATGTTTGACGTAATCGTAATCGGCGGCGGCGCTGCGGGAATGACGGCTGCGATAACGGCGGCGCGCCTTGGAAAAAGCGTTCTGCTGCTTGAACGGAACGAGCGGCTCGGGCGAAAACTCGCGATAACGGGGAAAGGCCGCTGCAACGTGACAAACAACTGCTCCGCAGAGGAAACGCTCGCAAATATACCGCGGAACGCGAAGTTCCTTTACGGCGCGCTTGCGAAGTTCCCTCCGAGCGAAACTATGGCGTTTTTCGAGGAGCTTGGAGTACCGCTGAAAACGGAGCGAGGAAAGCGCGTTTTTCCCGTTTCCGATAAAGCGGGGGATATCGTGGCGGCGCTGGAGCGCGAATTGCTGCGGCTTAACGTAAAGACAGCGCGTGAAAAGGCGCTGTCGCTGATAATCGCGGATAATGCGTGCCTTGGCGTGAAAACAAGCGCGGGCGAACATCCTGCACGTTCGGTTATCGTTGCCGCGGGCGGAAAATCCTACCCGAAAACAGGCTCGGACGGCGCGGGATACGTTCTCGCGAAGCAGGCGGGACACACGGTGATTGAGCCTGTGCCGTCGCTTGTGCCGCTTGTGACGGAGGAAAAGTGGGTGAAAAGCGCCTGCGGGCTAACGCTGAAAAACACCGCGATGAAGCTGCTTGACGGCGAAAAGGCGATTTACGAGGATTTCGGGGAAGTCGCGTTCACGGCGGACGGGCTTGGCGGAGCGACGATTTTAAGCGCTTCGGCGCACATTTCGGAAATGCGGCGCGGACGGTATTCCGTGGTTCTCGACCTGAAACCCGCCCTGAGCGCGGAGAAACTTGACGCGCGGCTTTTGCGCGAGTTTTCGGAAAATCGCGGGAAATCGTTCTGCGAGGTACTCCGAAAGCTGCTTCCGAGCGAACTCTGCGCTGTTTTCCCCGAAATTACGGGAATAACTCCGGATAAGAAAATCGATGAAATTACCAAAATCGAGCGCAAAACTTTGTTGAATACGCTGAAAAATCTGCGCTTGCGGGTTAAGGATTTCCGTCCGATTGACGAGGCGATAATAACGCGCGGCGGCGTGAAAACAAGCGAAATTTCTCCGAAAACAATGGAAAGCAAGCTTGTGAAAGGGCTGTTTTTCGCGGGAGAGATAATCGACGTTGACGCGTACACCGGCGGATTTAATCTGCAAATTGCGTTTGCAACAGGTAAAATTTCGGGTGAAAATGCATAATAATACGTCAATTTGCACTAAAATGCAGTAAAAAAATTGTGCTTGTATACGAAATTATCGAAAAATATGTTCAGATATGGATTTTTGAACGAAAAGTTGATAAAAAGCTCTTGCAATTTATGAAAAAATGTGTTATAATAAAGTGATTACAAAGGATTACAGACTTGATTTAGACAACAATCTGCGGCAAAAACCACAAAGCGAGATATCCTTTTAAAATATCCGGTTCTGGAGTGAAAACAAGTTGAAGCATATATCTGTCGCGATTGACGGGCCTGTCGGCGCGGGAAAAAGCACGGTTGCGCGCGAAAGCGCAAAGCGGCTTGGGTACATTTATTGCGATACGGGCGCGCTTTATAGGGCGGTCGGATTGTATTGTAAGGAAAACGGCGCCGACCTTGAAAGCGAGAGCGAGATAACGGCGGCTCTTGACGGGATAAAGGTTGAGATAAGGCTTGTGGACGGAACGCAGCACGTTTATCTGAACGGGCGGGACGTGTCCGAGGAGATAAGGCGTCCCGAAATATCTATGGCGGCGAGCGCGGTTTCCGCTGTTGCGGGAGTTAGAGCGGCGCTGCTTGGGATACAGCGGGAGATTGCCGAAAAGAACGATGTGATAATGGACGGCAGGGACATCGGGACGGTTGTTCTTCCGAACGCAGATGTGAAGATATTTCTGACGGCTTCGGCTGAGGAAAGGGCGCGCAGGCGCTTTGACGAGCTGAAGAAAAAGGGAAGCGCGACGACGTTTGAAGAGGTTCTTGCGGATTTGAACAAGCGTGATTATAACGATTCTCACAGGGCGAACGCGCCTTTGAAACAGGCTTCCGACGCGGTTCTTGCGGACACGACGGGGCTGAGCTTCGAGGAGAGCGTGGAGTTTGTGTGCAGAACGGTTAAGGAGCGTTTGTGAGATGTTGTATTGCATTGGGCGCGTGATAATCCGGATAATCTACCATATTAAATTCAGTATAAAGCTTATCGGCAAAGAAAATATTCCGAAAAAAGGCGGAATAATAATCGCTTCAAATCACGTTTCAAACTTCGACCCGCCGATGGTGGGGATTACGTTCAAGGGCGTATGCACGTTTATGGCGAAAGAGGAGCTGTTCCAAAAGAACAAGCTTTTCACTTGGGTTCTGAAGCATCTTCACGCGTATCCGATAAAACGCGGAGCGCGGGATTCGTCGGGTATCGACAAGGCGCTTGACGGGTTGAAAAAAGGTTGGAATTTCGTGATTTTCCCCGAGGGAACGCGTTCAAAGACGGGCGAACTCGGAAAGCCGAAAAGCGGAGTTTCGATGGTTGCGGCGCAGGCGGGAGTGCCTGTCGCTCCCGTGTTTATAAGATACGGGAAGAAGCGCGCGATACGCAGAAAAGTGCTTGTGAGCGTTGGGGAATTAATTCCCGCGGAGAAGTTTAAGATTAACATTGAGGACAGGCACGAAATTCACAGGATAAGCAAGATGATAATGGGCGAAATAATCGCGCTGAAAGAGAACGCTCCCGAATTTGAGTAACAGTTTAAATGATTGATATAGAGATAGCCGAAAACGCGGGGTTTTGCTTCGGGGTTCGGCGGGCAGTTGAGATGGCTGAGGGCGCCGCCGCAAAGAACGGCAGGGTTTATACGCTCGGAGAATTGATACATAACGAGGCGGTCGTCGAGGATTTGCAGAAAAAGGGCGTGTGCGCGGTGAATTGCGTTGAGGAAGCCGATGGGGAAACGCTGATAATACGTTCCCACGGCGTTCCGAAAAGCGTGAAAGAACGCGCGGAAACGCTTTGCAAAGCGGTTTTGGACGCGACCTGTCCGTTTGTCGCGAAGATACACGGGATTGTGAGCGGGCTGACGGCTGACGGCGCGGTTATGGTTCTGGGCGATAAAGACCACCCCGAAGTTATCGGGATAATGGGAAACTCGGTTTGCAGGGCGTATGCTGTGAAAAGCTGCGGCGAAATCGAGGAATTGTATAAAGAAGGCACGATAGGCGCGGAGGAAAAGACGGCGCTTGTCGTTCAGACTACCTTCGACCGCGAGAGATTTCTTGAAATTTCCCGATGGATAAGGGAAAGATATCCTCGCGTTGAGATATATGACACAATATGCAGTGCGACCGTGCAGCGACAGGAAAGCGCGCGGGAGCTTGCGAAACGAGCGGCTTTGATGGTTGTCGTCGGAGGAAAAAGCAGCTCGAACACGAGGCGGCTTGCGGAGATATGCCGTGAATACACGAAAACGGTATTTGCGTCAAGCGCCGAGGATATGCCATGGCAGGCTGTGAGAAGTCTGCCCGCCGATTGCGTAGTCGGCATAACAGCCGGAGCTTCGACCCCCGGTTATATCATTAAGGAGGTTCATGAGAGAATGAACGAAGAAATCAAAACCACAAATGAAAATGAGGAGGACTTTGCTTCGCTGCTCGAGCAGGACCAGTCTTTTACGAGATTATATACCGGCAAAAGAGTTAAGGCTACTATCGTGAGCGTATCGAAGAAAGAAGCGGTAGTCGAAGTCGGCGCAAAGCAGACAGGCTACATAGTTCGCGAAGAACTGACGAACGACCCGAATGCCGAGGTTGAGGACGTGGTAAAGCCCGGCGATGTTATCGACGCAATCGTAATTAAGGTTGACGATAACGTTGGAACGGTTGCTCTTTCCAAGAAGCGTGTTGACGCTGCGCTCGGACTTGAGAAGCTTCAGGCTGTCAAGGACGCGAACGAAACAATCGAAGGCACTGTTGCACAGGTTGTAAAGGGCGGCGTAATCGTAATTTACGAGAATACGAGAGTATTCATTCCCGGCTCGCACACCGGCGTTCCGCGCGGCGGCAAGCTTGAGGACCTCGTAAAGAAGCCCGTTAAGTTCAAGATTATCGAAGTCAGCAACGAGCGCGGCGGCAGAGTTGTCGGCTCAATCCGTCTTGCGAATAAGGAAGTTCGCGACGCGGCTAAGGCTAAGTTCTGGGAAACAATCAAGGTTGGCGACAAGTTCGAGGGCGAGGTTCGCTCGATTGAGAATTACGGCGTATTCGTTGATATCGGCGCTGTTGACGGACTTGTACACACTGCGGACCTCACTTGGAACCGCGTTGGCCACCCGAAGGATATCGTAAAGGTTGGCGACAAGATTACGGTAATCGTAAAGTCGTTCGACCCCGAAAAGAAGCGCGTTTCGCTGAGCGCAAAGGACCCTGAGGACAACCCTTGGAACAAGTTCGTTTCCGAGTACAAGAAGGGCGACGTAATCAAGGCGACAATCGTTTCGATAACCGAGTTTGGCGCATTTGCACAGATTATTCCGGGCGTTGACGGACTTATCCACATCAGCCAGATTTCGACCGAGAGAGTTGCGAATATCGCGTCTGTTCTGAGCGTCGGACAGGAAGTTGAGGTTAAGATTATCGAAATCGACGAGGAGCGCGAGAGAGTAAGCCTCTCCATCAAGGCTCTTGCCGAGGATAACGCAGAAGCTGAAGAAACCGAGGAATAATCCTCAATTAAGCTGAATAGGAGAGCCGTTTTCGGGAAACGAGAGCGGCTTTTTGCGTGGAAGAGATTTGAGATAAAGAGGTATGAAATGACGGAGATAATTATTTCGATAATTTTGGGAGTTTCGGCTCTGGCAGTGTTTGCGGCGAGCATTTTTTCGTTCAATGAAAAAGGCTTTCTGTTCAATAACGCATACATCTTCGCTTCGCCGCAGGAGCGCGAAAAGCTTAATAAAAAGCCGCTTTACAGGCAAACAGCAGTGATACTTCTGATGATTTCGGCAATTCTCCTGCTAAACGCAGCGGAGGTATTGCTGAAAACAGGTTGGTTGTTTTACGCGGTAATGGCGGTTGCAGCGGGAACGCTGATTTTTGCGATAATTTCATCGATTTACATTTCAAAAAACTCAAAATAAAGCAATCCCGAAAAGCGCGGACTTTTCGGGATTTTGTTATTTCAGGAAAATCTCCGGCTTTGTATGGCGCGAGGTTGAAAAATGTGATTTTGTGTGCTATAATAAAACGGAGCCAATCTTTTGCCGTTTATTTTGCGCAGGAGCGTGATTAATATGAAAAAAATACTTGTTACGGACGATGACATTCACATAGGAAATCTGCTTGAAGAAGCGCTTTCGAGAGAGGGCTATTCGGTGATGAGAGCCTATTCGGGAACGGAAGCGCAGCTTGTTCTGTCAAAAACGAAGCCTGATTTGATTTTGCTCGACCTTATGCTGCCGGGGCTTTCGGGAGAGGAACTTTTGCAGCAGATACGCGATATTCCCGTTATTGTCGTCAGCGCAAAGGCGGATATTGCGGATAAAGTCGGGCTGCTGCTCGGCGGCGCCGCCGATTATGTCACAAAGCCGTTCGAGCTGTCGGAGCTTCTTGCAAGAGTCGCCGTTCAGCTCCGCAAAAACGAGGTTAATTCCGCGCGTGAAACGCTTGTTTTCGACGATATCACGCTCTTTCCCGACACGCTCACCGTGAGGATTGGCGAAAGCGAAATTCACCTCACAAGAACGGAATGTGCTATTCTCAAACTGCTTATGCTTAACCCGAAAAATCCCGTCAGCAGAAGCTTAATTCTCGATAAAATCAGCTTCGACACCCCCGACTGCACCGAGCGTTCGCTTAAACAGCATATCAGCAATATCCGCAGGAAATTGCAGTCCGCGGGCAGCAGGGATTACATTGAGGCGGTCTATGGAATAGGCTTCAAGATGAAATCTTGACGAAATCTTGACGTTTTCTTTGCCGCTTTCTTGACCCTCGTATGTTATTATGTTTTCAGAAGGGAAGTGTTTTTGATGGAATATGTTCTGAAAACAAAAAATCTCGCGAAAAAATACCGCAGATTTACCGCGCTTGACGGACTAACGCTGAACGTCCCGAAAGGCTCGATTTACGGTTTTGTCGGGAGAAACGGCGCGGGAAAAACCACGCTTATCCGCGTTATATGCGGCTTGCAAAATCCCACGGGCGGCTCTTATTCGCTTTACGGGATTGACGGGAAAAGCGGCGCGATAACAAAATCCCGCAGAAGAATGGGCGCGGTTGTCGAAACTCCCGCGATTTACACGGGTCTTTCAGCGCGGGATAACCTGAAGCAGCAGTTCCGCGTTCTGGGGCTGCCCTCTTTTGACGGAATTGACGAGCTTTTGCGGCTTGTGGGGCTTGCGGATACGGGGAAAAAGAAGGCGGGGAATTTCTCGCTCGGAATGAGGCAGCGCCTTGGAATTGCTGTGGCGCTTTGCGGAAATCCCGATTTTCTCATTCTCGACGAGCCGATAAACGGGCTTGACCCGCAGGGAATTGTCGAAATTCGCGAGCTTATTCTGAAGCTTAACCGCGAACGGCAGATTACCGTGCTGATTTCAAGCCATATTCTTGACGAACTTTCAAAGCTTGCCACGCATTACGGTTTTATCGACCGCGGAAGAATTGTTCGGGAAATGAGCGCGGAAGAGCTTGAAGCGTCTTGCCGAAAGTGCGTCCGCATAACAGTTTCCGATACCGAGAAGCTTGCGACAGTGCTTGACGGAATGAATTTGGAGTACAAGATAATCGACGAAAAAACCGCGGACGTTTTCGGAAAACCGACCGTTACAAGTCTTGCGGCGGCTCTTTATGAGAAGAAATGCGAGTTGATTTCAATGCAGGAGCAGGACGAAAGCCTTGAAAGCTTTTACATCTCGCTTGTGGGAGGTGAACGCTGATGACAAGGCTACTGAACGCGAATTTCGCGAGACTTTTCAAGGGGAAGCTGTTTTGGATTTGCGCGGCGGCGGCAGTCGTGCTCGGAGCCATGGAGATTATCCCGCACGTTGCAAATATGACAGAGGACTCAAGACCCGAATGGTATCTTTTCAATGCGAGCGGCTTTTTCCTTATGATAATGACGGCGATTTTCGTCGGTTTATTTGTCGGCGAGGAATATGGCGGAACGCTGCGCAACATGATTATTGTCGGGCAAAAGCGTTCTGCAATATACTTTTCAAATCTGATAATCTGCCTTTTCGGAGTTTCCGTTTTTCATCTGCTGTACTGGGGGTCAATCCTTGCCGCAGGCGTGATATTTGGCTGTAAAATCACGGTTTCGTCGGGGGTTATCGCGGTTTACGAGCTTTTGCAGCTTTCTTCGCTTCTGGGAATGTGCGCTGTTTTCACCGCGATTACACTGCTTATTCCGAAAAAAATTGCAGGAGCGCTTGCGTGTCTGATACTTATAGTGGGCTTGTATTTCGTCAACACTCTTGTGTTCAGCAGACTTATTGACCTTGACGCGATATATTTATCGGATATCGGGATTACAAGCGCCGAGCTTGCCGAGAGGAATTTCCTTTATTTCCTGCGGAATATTCTTCCGTTTGGGCAGGAGGAGCAAATTAGCGTTGGTTTTAACGGTGAATTGCAGTCTTTTTCAGCGACCGAACCCGTTCCGTTTAAAATCGCGCTGTGTTCCCTCGGAGAAATAGCGGCGGCAACCGCGGTCGGCGTGATTGTTTTCCGCAAAATGGACGTAAAGTGAGGTGAACGCTGATGACAAGACTTCTGAACGCGAATTTCGCGAGGCTTTTCAAGGGGAAGCTGTTTTGGATTTGCGCGGCGGGGGCGGCTGCTCTGGCGTTTATCGAGATATTTACACACGTCAAAAGTCCCGCAAATAATCCCGAATACAGGCTTATTCCCGAAAATTATCTTTTTAATATGAGCGGTTTTGTTCTGCTGATAATAACTGCTGTTTTTGTGGGAATTTTCGTCGGCGCGGAGCACGGCGGCGTTCTCAGGAACAAAATTATCGTGGGGCATAGGCGAATTTCCGCTTATTTCGCGGATTTGCTGACTTGTTTTACGGGCGTTGCGGTTATTCACGCGCTGTTTGTCGGCGTTGAGCTTCTCGCGGGATTTTTATGCGGCGGCGTGTTTATCCTCGAAATAACCGAAATTCTTTTGTATGAGCTGCTTCAGCTTGCTTCGCTGCTTTCGATGTGCGCGCTGTTTACCGCGGTTTCAATGCTCATTCCGCAAAAACTCGCGGGAGCGATTGCTTCGCTTGTGCTTGTGTTCGGGTTTTTCTTCGTTTCAAACGGTATTCCGGGGCAGCTTTTTGATATCGAAAGAAGGATTGAGAAGGGCACGGCTTCGGCGAACGATATTACAAAAAAAGAGGTTCTGTCGGTGGTGCAGGACGCGCTTCCGTTCGGGCAAAACGACCAAATCAGAACGGATATGTTTCGTCTGATGTCGAAAAAAGAGCGCGAACAAGCGGGCTTAAATCCCGCCGCCGAACAGAATTTTCCCGCAGAAACGGCGGTTGGGGCGGCTTGCGTTTTTGCGCTGACAACGGCGGCAGGCGTGATTGTTTTCCGCAAAATGGACGTAAAGTGAGGTAATGATTTTGGAGAGTATTTGGGTCGTTTTGGCGGTTTTTTTCGGGATAATTGCGCTTGTTTTGCTTGTGAAAACAATTCTGATGAAGAAGTCCGCGCGTGAAATTCGCGGGAAAATGACCCAAATTATGAACACCGACACAAATACTCTCATCGACATTTCCTCAGGCGACAAGGATATCCGCGCGCTCGCAGCCGACCTTAACAAGCAGCTTGCGGCTCTTCGGCGCGAGCGATTGCGCTGTTCTCAGGGCGACAAGGAGCTGAAAACGGCGGTTGCGAACATTTCTCACGACCTGCGTACGCCGCTTACGGCGATTTGCGGTTATCTCGATATTATGAAAAACGTGGAGAAATCCGAAAAGCTTTCGGGTTATCTCGACATAATCGAGGACAGGGCGGCGCTTATGAAGCGGCTTACCGAGGAGTTGTTCAGATATTCCGTTATTGTTTCGGAGGACTCGGAATTACAGACGGAAAATGTTGTTATAAACGGCGTTCTTGAGGAATGTATTATGGGATATTACGCGGCTTTATGCGAAAAGGGCATAGAGCCGTCTGTCCGTATCACGGAAAATCCGATTGTCCGCAGGTGCAGTCGGGCGGATTTGGCGAGGGTTTTCGCTAATCTTATCGGAAACGCGGTAAAATACAGCGACGGCGACCTTGAAATTTCTCTTGACGACGGCGGCGTGATAACATTTGCAAATCACGCGTCAATGCTTGACGGAATTGACGTCGGAAGGCTGTTTGAGCGGTTTTACACGGTTGAGTCCGCGCGAAATTCCACGGGACTTGGACTTTCGATTGCGAGAAGTCTGGTTGAGCGAATGGGCGGCGATATAACGGCGGATTATTCAATGAATATATTGTGCATAAAAATCAGGTTTTTGAGGTGACCTAAAGTGTATTTTTATTTGCGGGTAAACGCTGCGGGCGCGAGGCTTGATGAAAAATAACCAAATCAAGCCGACAATCGCAATCAGCGTTGTCAAAATGTCATGATGTGCTATAATAAAGTTGTAACGCGTTCCCCAAAAGTGA
>UMHM01026369.1_pt1 | contig 12532 bp, 8 predicted proteins | sample 1965501 | NCBI WGS metagenome assembly UMHM01 (sample SAMEA4836095, study PRJEB28245) | human gut metagenome | biome: gut microbiome; material: fecal sample | place: Denmark | collected 2008
TCAAGGCGCAGTCAAAATGACTGCGCCTCGAAACTTTGGGACACATGTGACCTCAACCCCGTCCACCAACACGCGGCAGCGGCCCATTACCCCCTCAAAATAAAGCAACTGGCGGCGGCCCTCCTCACCCTTCGGCAACTCGAAGGTGCGGCGATACCAAGCCGGCCCCTGATAATTGCGCCCGCCGCTCGCCTCAACCGGCAGCACCCCATCCACGGAATGCGGCAGCGTCACCCGCTCGCGGAACGCATCCGCCGCCGGCGGATTCTTCCCGCCGCGCACAAAATCCCAACCCTCATTCAAGCGATAGCAGCGGCGCCCCGGCGCCTGCGCATCACCCCCATCCAGCGCCCCGGCCACCGTCAAATGCTCCGCCCGCACCACCGCCGGCGACGGCTCCGTCCCATTCGTGAGCCCCGCAGCCGCCGCCCCCTGAGCCATCACCAACGAGCCCCCCGCGCCCAGTGCGACCATGCTGAAAGAGAGTAAAAGCGACCTCATACGCTCCTACCCCTACCACAAACAAAGGCCCGCTGTCAAGCGCGGAGAAGAGGCTAGAAGCCCGCCGGGTGAAGGTATGCCCCAAGGAGGAGAGGCCCTTAGGCTCCGGATGTCTTTTGCATGCTTCTTATGTATTCATCATACTTGCTTACCCATTCATCGATGTCAACGTTCTCTTGCCAGGGGATATCCCAGCCGAGAGGGTTCTTTTTCGTCATTCTCCTGTTGATCTCTTCAACATTTCTGCAGGTCTTATCATCCTCTGTAAAGTATTTTTCGTTCGCGAGGCATATTCTTTCTAGTTTGCAAGCCGAGATCAGGAGGAGAACATACGTCTTAACGTCTCCCAACAGAATCTTCCTCATCATCGATATAGCAGAGTTATATACTATTCTAATATATTCATCTGCTTTAGACTTGTCTTTATCTGGTATGTTTACATGGATATCCGTTCCGAATGAGACGGTATATTGAAGTAGCTTGGGGTAAATTCGAGGGTTGTATGAATAGGCTCGTAAACGAGCGATGAGACAGTATCTGGACAAGTGGTAATCGCACAGAGTAAGAAAGATATTCATCTTATCTACGTCACTGTGTGGCTGTGGAAAGAGGTCCAGAAGATCCACTTCTTCAATAATTGCTGAACGCTCTTCCTCCGACCATAGTTTTTTGCCTGAGAAATATTCATTTCTGAGAATGGGTAGAAATGCGGTATCAAGCTGAGCCTTTTTTTGATCTAGATTTCGTAAAACCGATTCGCGATCCATTCCCGGGCATATCTCATATTTTGCACTCTTTATAGTCTGCAATTTCTTCGCGTATCCAATCAAAAGAGTTTCTTTCGGAAGATAATTTTTCCAAACTAGTAGCAAACCAACAAGCTTCTTTTGTTTCCCATTATCAACTTCGTTTAGAAATGATGAGAGGGTTTTCATAAACGATTCTTTGTTCAGACAATCAATCTTATCAAGATGAATGTCGTTCTCGTGTAGAGTCATAATTTTTACTACATCCGATAGTGTAACTTTAATGTCGTCGAATGCATGTACATACAGATCTATCATAAAATCGATAATTATATCTAGTATGTAATGAGAGTTGGAGGCGTCATAATGCAGAACTTCAGATGCGGCCTTCAATATATCGAATGTTTTTTGCCGATCCTTAAGTAGCAATTCAACTATGTCCTTCTTTTCCTCAAACGTGAGATATGGGTGCGCTCGGTATGTGTATGATATGATTCTAAATATATAGCTTCTCGTTTGCCTCAATTCTTGAAAAGGGTTCTTAAGCCTGCTTTTGTAGATGCTCAGCCGAGCGGTTAAGTATTGCTTGTAATTCGTGTAGATCGAACCATTTCTTTGAGCTTCGCATGAGGCAGGAAAGTCTGCGATGTTTTTCCCCTCTACGCCCGAAATAGTATCTGCGTATGCCTCAAGTTGCGTATTGTGTTCCCTTTGTCCACGTGCCTGTATGATGATTTCGGAGACTTCGTCGTAAACATGAGGAAACTCGTTCTTCAGACACGTAAAAAAGAAAAGGTCCTTGACGTTCTGAATCAACTCGTCATGATTTGCCTCGGAAGCATAGTGCCAGATCTCCATTTGAAGATAGGTGACGACAAGATCGACCCCGAGCTCCGTTGTGCGGGGATAATTCGGGGCGAAAAAGGGCGATTGCTCGTTTGCCCCGTCGTATGTCAACGCCTTTCCGAGAATCTCCTTCATTTCTTCCTCGTCAGCCTGCCCTTGACAACGACGATCAATACAATACCTGATAAAGCATTCCTTGGTATAGGCTTCCGCATCAGGAAGAGAGAGCCTGTAGGTGAAGATCTTGTTTAAGTAACCTTCTGCCATGGAACAGCTCTCGTAGACATTGCGCCCGTTTTCACGGAACATCTCTCTAACCATCTCCGTGTTGAACGCCGCTATCACGTGAATCTTCTTCAGGCTCTTAAGCCTTTCCAAGACGGGGAGCAAGCGGTGAAACGTTTCGGGATGAGAGCGTTCCGAGTCATCGATGATCAGATAAATGTCTCCGGTTTTACCCAGTTCTTCATCGAGCAAATCCAGTCTTGAAGCATCATCAGCCGAGGGCGTCTGAATCAGCGATGAAAGGACGTTTGTCACATCGTTGTTCTGCGTCAGCCCCAAGCTCAGGAGAGAGAGAACGCTGTTTTTCCGGCATCGTGAGCAGAGCGGGTCGTATCCCGTTGCGGCGCGTTCGAGCGTCTCCACCAATTCTGCAAGACACTCGTCCGAGCCTTTGGCCGTCCAAGGAGAGATGAATGCGATTGTTTGGCCGCTCTCTTGCAAGTGGTGGCAGATCTTCCGCAGAATGAAGCTTTTGCCTGATCCCCACGGCCCTTCGATCGAAAGACAGGCCTGAGCCGGACCCTGTTTCGGAACAAAGCGCTTTAAGGAGTTCTGGTACTCAAAGCCCAAGCGGTGCATGCACTCGCGAACAACGAGGAAGCGATCGAGTAAATCGTTTTCGTCCTCACGGGGAGACCACGCGCGGGGCTTCGCATACCGCGAGAATCCCATCAGAGCCGTCAGCAGAGCTACTGGGAACAGAATGCTCAAGGGAGAGTGCGCAAGGAGCAAAACAACCGTCACGCCCAGCGCCGGGATGAAAGCGGCAGAGATTTTGTTTGCCAGCCACCCCAAAGCGAGGAAGGCTCTGCCCAGCATTTTGCGGATAAAGTTTTCGGGCTTCTCGATCGAGTCCAATGCCAGCCGGAGCAGCAGAAAGAGCCCCAGCGCGATGATCAGATCTCGCGCGGAGATGCACAAATCACATAATCCCCGCCATGAGGAGAGGTCCAAACCTGCGGCCGGGGTGTAATCCGATCGGACGAGCCACAGGTGCAGAAGGAGGCATATCAACGCGCAGTACGTGAGTATAATCTTGAAGTCTCTCACCAGATACACCCGCCGAAGCGGATAGTGATTGACCGGTCTCTCGGATGTCGTGTCTTTGTTGTCTGTCATCGAAGAAAAGATATCATGCTGTTGCGAGCGCCGCCGGAAGCCGTCACTCTCGTGGTACCCTCGTGTGACTGGTGCTCGACGCCTGCCCCGTTCGAGTGGCGTCGGAGTCAAGGTGCGGACGGGGAGCAAAACGGTAGCCGGACTTGATGCAAGACAGTTAACTATTATGCCTGTCTATCTTTCAATGTCAAGCGTCTTCTTGAATGTTTTTTATGAAGGGCACACATTTTGCGCTTGTTCGATGCCTCTACAGGGGCACACAGAATCCCCGGTTATCTCTCGGCGAAGCTTCGGAGAGATAACCGGGGAGCCGATAAGGCACGGGGAGGTCGGTCCTTTACGCCTGACTTACGAGGGGAAGAAGTTCCTCCAGCTGTTGCACGATGCGCTGCTGCTCCTGAAGAGGGGGAAGGGGTAAAAGCGCGCTCCCTACTCTTTCTTTATTCAGGTTTGAAACTGTGCTCCCTTTTGCTAATTCCTTAAATTGAGATGTAAGAACAGCCGATGTTAGTGCGTGATAGAGGTAATCAACGCTGAATGTATTAATACGCGGGTGAAGAACTAGCCATCCGTCATGAATGCATCCATCGATCTTAATAATATACGGTCGCCCATAGCTCATTGAGTTAGATAGTAAGAGATCTCCAGGATACACTCTGCGAGATTTGCGTTCCCCTTCTGGCTTAATCTTTTCTCGCGTAGATAGGATGTACTTTGAATCTCTATCTGAATCGCCGATTTTAATCCAGTTAATGCCGGAATCGTCATGCGTGATAAAGGATTTGATAGGTCTCGGTGAACCACCTCTTTCGACCTCGACTATGGTTTGAATCCTCACCCACTCCCAACTCTTGGGAATATCGAAGGGAATCTCGTCGGAGATGTTTTTTTCCGAGCCGTCGGGGAAGAGCTCGAAGATACCGTCGGGGCGGCGCTCGATGCGGCTCGACGGGCCGGCCTTGCGCTTGCCGGGCAGGGCGGCGCGCTCTTTCGCGATGCGCTCCAGCAGGGCCGAGGCGGGTTCCTCCTTCGGATCCTGCGCGACGAGCTTTCCCTCGATGGCCGCTTGCAGCAGCTGCTGCCTCAGGCTGGTGGGCGTTTCGTGGAGGATGCGACGCATGCGTCGGTGGCTTTCATGCAGGATGTCCAGTTGTTTCAGTTGGCGCTCTAGGGCATCGACGATGCGGTGTTGCTCGCCAGATGGGGGTATGGGGATAAGTAATGAGTTTAACAGCTCTGCATTTGCGCGTGGCATTTTGACACCATATGCCGAACTGTTAATTTGGAGGAGGTATTCGGGAGAAGTGAGGACGATTTTGAGATATTCAGGGACGGCTTGTGCGAACAATTTTACGGGTACAATTTCGGTCGTGCAATATCCATCTTTTTCAGCAACTACTACTTTGTTGAGATATGGACGCAGCTTGCTATAAAGAACCATTCCTTTAGAGAATCGGTATTTGCTGCTCGATGACTTTCGCTGGGCTAGATAGATGTAATGTAAGATTTTGCCGGTTTGTGATTCTATGTCTTCTAGGTCTAAAATCCACGTGTCCTGAGGTTCATTAATCACCAAGGAAGACTGGACTCCTCCATATTGGCAATAGTTCCCCAGCCTCACCCACTCCCAACTTTTCGGGATATCGAAAGGAATTTCGCCGGAGATGTCCTTTTCCGAACCGTCGGGGAAGACTTCGAAGATGCCGTCGTGGTGGCGCTCGATGCGCGAGCTTGATTTGGGCTTTTTGATCTTTTTCTCTCGGATCAGCCGGCTGCGCTCTGCGGCGATGCGTTCCAGCAGGGCCGAGGCGGGCTCTTCCTCGTTGTCCTGGTCGACGAGCTCACCGCGGACGGCGGCATCGAGCAGCTTTTTGCGCAGGGCGTCGATGATGGATTCGATGCGGTCGCTCATGCCTCGGGGGTGTCGTTGAGGTTCAGCAGTTTCTCGAGCTCGGAGAAGGCGGCCTGTTCGCGTTGAAGCTCTTCGCGCAGCATGTGCATGAGGTCTTCGATGCTGCCCTCGATGCTCTCCTCTTCGTCCTTGAGCCATTTGAGATCGAGCGAGCTCTTGTCTCGCGCCAGAATCTCGTCGCGGGTGAAACAGCGCCAGCGCTCGTCCTGCACCGCGCGGCGGTCGGCTGCTTCGTAGGCTTGGACGAAGCCGGCGTAGTGCTCCTCCGTCATCGGGTTTGTCTTGCCGAAGCGCGGCATGTTGGTGCGCAGATCGTAGACCCAGACTTCCCGCGTGTTGCCGCTGTCTTTCTGCCCGCGCGTGAAGAAGAGCACGTTCGTCTTGACGCCCTGAGCGTAGAAGATGCCCGAGGGCAGGCGCAGGATGGTGTGCAGGTTGCACTTCTCCATCAGGTCGCGGCGAATGCGCTCGCCGTCGTTGTCCGCAAAGAGGACGTTGTCGGGCACGACGACGGCGGCGCGCGCCTTCCCCGTCGGGCGCAGGCTGCGGTAGATGTGTTGCAGGAAGTTGAGCTGCTTGTTGCTGGTGGGGTAGGTGAGGTCGTCTCGCGTGGCGCGCTCGCCGCCGCGCTTGGTGCCGAAGGGCGGGTTGGTGAGCACGACGTCGTAGTTGCGCAGCTTTTTGCCGTCGTTGGAGAGGGTGTCGGCGTTGAGAATCTCGCCTTCCAGCCCGTGCAGCATGGCGTTCATGAGGGCCAGGCGGTGGGTGTCTTTGACGAGCTCGCAGCCCGTGAAGGCTTCCCGGATTTCAAAGAGAGATTCGTCTTCGCTGAGGCTGAAGAAGTCATCGCTGTGGTCGCGCACGTATTGCGCGGCGGCGATCATGAAGCCGAAGGTGCCGCAGGCGGGGTCATTGCAGCGCTCGCCGGGCTGCGGTTTGATGAGGCGGGTGATGATGTTGATGAGGGGGCGCGGGGTGAAGTATTGGCCGGCGCCGGATTTTTTCTCATTGGCGTTTTTCTCCAGCAGGCCTTCGTAGAGGTTGCCGAGGCCTTCTTCTCGCGCGGAGTACCAGTCGAGCGCGTCGATGGTGCTGATGATTTTTTCGAGGTTGGCGGGTTCGGCGATCTGGGAGACGGCGCCGCTGTAGATGGCTTGCAGATGCTTGCTGCCTTCGCGGCCGAGGCGCTCGAGCAGGGCTTTGTAGCCGCTTTTGAGTTCAGTGCCGCTGAGGGCGGTGAGGGTGTCCCAGCGGCAGTCGGGGGGGATGTGCTCTTCGGTGCCGGTTTCTTTGGCCATTTTGAGGAAGAGCAGGTAGGTGAGCTCGGTGACGTACTGGTGGTAGGTGATGCCGTCGTCGCGCAGGACGTTGCAGAGGTTCCAGAGTTTGGAGACGATTTCCTGGGTGGTCATGCTGTGCGTTCGCTGTGGTAGAGGTATTGGTTCAGTTCGGTGATGAGGGCATCGAGTTTGCCGTCAAAGATTTGGTTGAGGCGCCTGAAGCCGCCGTTCTGGCGGAATCGCTGTTCTTCGTCGAAGGTGCCTCGGGTGAGGACGCTTTCGTTGATGAGGTATTTTTCGATGCGCTCCAGCCAGTTGAGCTCGGTTTTGCTGAAGCTGTGGGCCTGCCGCAGTTTTGCGATGGCGCGGCTGATGCGCTCTCGGTGGTTTTGCAGGGGGATGCCCATGGCTTGTTGCCGGATGATGCTGATGATGTCTGCGGCGATGTCGGCGTTGCTCAGCTGCGAGAGGGCGGTGTTGAGTTGCTGCTCGGTGTAGCCGGCGCGGGCGAGTTCTCGCTCGAGCGATTTGAGGGCTTGGCGTGTGAGGTCGGCGGGTTTGGTGCAGATGAGGTTCAGCGCGGTGATTTTGTCTCGGTTCTCGCGGATGAAGCGGGTGAAGGCTTGCAGGTAGTCTTCTGCATCCATGGTGCCGCTGCCGAAGCCGCGGCTGTGTCGGAGCTCGCCGTCGGGCTTGTCGGAGATGAGGGTGGGAACGCCGCGCAGGTGCACTTGATCGAGCCACACGAAGAGGGGGCGGTGGCTCAGGAGGGTTTCTTTGGCTTCGCGGGGCGGCTGGTTGCGCAGGCTCTCGATGAAGGCGGCGGGGTGGCTGCCTTCGGTGTGGTCGGCAAAGTGGCTGTTGAAGCTGCGGCTCTCGGCTTCGGTGACGCGCAGGATTTTGCGGCGGAGTTTGACGATGATGTGGCTGATGTGTTCGCTGATGAGCTCGGGGTCGCTCAGGGTGTTGAGTCCGTCGATGAGTTCGGTGAAGCTGTGGCCGGGGCTCGCGCCGATGGGCTGCATGGTGTCGACCTGCTGCATGGCTTCGCAGACGCCGACGCAGTCGTAGATGTCGAAGTGGTCTTTGTTGATTTCCGGGCAGAGGCGGGTGGCTCGGCCTTTCATCTGCTCGAAGAGGATGCGTGATTTGACGCGCCGCAGGAAGACGAGTTTGGTGATGGAGGGGACGTCGACGCCGGTGGTCAGCAGGTCGACGGTGACGACGATGGAGGGGTATTCTTCGTTCTTGAAGCGCCGGATGGCTTCGCGGATGCGCTCGCGGCTGCCGTTGGCGACGCTGCCGGTGATTTTGAGGATGGCGCGGCTGTCGACGCCCTGCGGGGCGTAGATGTCTCGCAGGATGTTGACGATGAGGTCTGCGTGTTTGTCGTTGACGGCGAAGATGAGGGTTTTGCCTTGGGTTTTGGAGGCCTCGGGGTCGATGTCGCGGGCGACTTCGCGCAGGACTTCGCGGTTGAAGGCTTCGGTGATGACGCGGCGGTTGAATTGATCGACGTCGTAGTTGATTTCGTCGGCGATTTCCCAGTGCTGGACTTCTTCGCCGGCGTAGTAGCCGGAGACGTTTTCGCCCGGTTCAAAGCGGATGCCGTCGCGGCTGAGTTGGGTGGTGATGAGGTGCGGGGCGTCGTGGTCGACGAGGTAGCCGTCGAGGACGGCTTCGGCGTAGGAGTAGATGAAGACGGGTGCGCCGAAGATTTGTGTGGTGTGCAGGGCGGGGGTGGCGGTGAGGCCGATTTTGACGGCGTCGAAGTAGTCGATGACGCTGCGGTATTTGCTCTGGTAGTCGCGCTGGTCGCTGAAGAAGAGCTCGGCTTGGCTCATTTCCTTGTCGAGGATGTAGCCGCGGTGGGCTTCGTCGACGATGATGAGATCGTAGTCGCTGACGGCGGGTTTTCTCTCGTCGTCTGCGGCGTAGAGCAGGCGCTTGACGAGGCCTTGGACGGTGGAGACGTGGATGCGGGTTTCGCGCTCGGCGAGGGTTTCGCTGAGTCCTTTGATGTTGTAGATGGCGTCGAGGGTCAGGAGGTCTTCGAGGCGCACTTCGCGGAAGACGTCGAGGGCCTGTTCGCCGAGTTCCGTTCTGTCGACGAGGAAGAGGATGCGGCGAAAGCGCTCGCTTTTCAGGAAGCGGTAGATCATGCCGAGCACGGTGCGCGTTTTGCCGGTGCCGGTGGCCATGGCCAGCAGGATGCTGCGGCGCCCGTCGATGATGGCTTGCTCGGCGGCGTTGATGGCTTTGAGCTGGTAGGGGCGCAGGTTGAGGCCTGCGGGGTCTGTGAGGAAGTCTCGCGGCAGGGTTTCGAGGCGCTGGTTTTTGTCGGCGATGTTTTCGCTGAGCTTGTGCAGGAGGCCTTCGGGGCTCATCCAGCCGTGCAGGGCGTCCGGGGTGTTGCTGTCTCGGCGCAGATCCAGCCACCAGATGCCGGAGTGGGTTCTGAGTTGTTCGCTGTAGGCTCTCCCGTTGGTGGAGAAGATGAAGGGAACGCGATATGCTCCCCAGCTTCCCGAGCTGTATTTGAGGTCTTCAGGGCGCAGGCTGCGGGCGTATTCCCGCCCTTGGTAGTCGAGTTCGGCGGTGATGTCTTTTCCCCATTTCTTGGCTTCGATGAGGCCGATGAGTTGCTCGCCGATGAAGAGGGCGTAGTCGGCGAAGCCTCCGCTGACGATGTCCGAGTCCACGGGCCATTCGGCGATGGCGATGTTGCGCCCCGGGCTCGGGCGGGTGCCGAGGGCGTAGCGCAGCTTGGCGGTGTCGGCCTCCCAGCCGACTTGCCGCAGCTGGCTGTCGATGAGAGCACGCGTCTGCTTTTCGCTCAGCTCGTCGAGGGCGGAGGGGGTATCAAAGCCGGGGGTGTCGGGGTCGGTGTTCACGGGCGGGCCGGGGGCAAATTCTGCCGAGCTTATGATACCACGGATGCGCCGCCCATGCAAGGGGGTAAAACGGTGAGATACAGCCCGCTGCGGTGCTTTTTCACTGAGGGCCGGGAGGTGATTTCTATTTGATCTGCCTTGCGGCCCGCGCGGGCGAGGTGGGCCGGGGCCCCGCGCCCGGGGAAAGCGGCTCAGGGCTGCGGGGCGGGGGCCGTCGGGGCAGTCGGTGCGCTCGGGGTGGGGTTGCTGCGGCGGAGGTGCAGGATTTGCACGGCGTTGTCGGTGGGGCTGACGGGCAGGGTGCTGCCGGGGATGTTTTTGAGGCGCAGGTAGTGGGTGCCGCTGCGCGGGAGTTGGAGGGTGGCGAGTTTGCGGATGTCGTCCGAGGGGCCGGGGAGGGGGGCTTCGTCGATGAGGTTTCCCTTGCTGTCGATGAGTTGGATGATGGTGGGGCTCTCGGGGCGCGGCAGCAGCTCGACCATGAGTTTTTGCTTGGCGGGGTCTTGGCCGTTTTGCTCGCTCCAGGCGCGCGCGAGGCGGATGTAGCGCTCGGTGACGTCGATGGCGGGGATGCGGCTGTCGCGGTTCCAGACGGCGGGGAAGTATTGCCCGGTGGGTTCGGCGGTGGCGGCCCAGATGTGCTGGGCGGGGTCGCGCGGGTCGAGCATGGAGAGGTATTCCATGACCCAGGGGGTGTTGAAGTCTTTTTCGTTGAATTCGATCATGTGCCACTCGCCGTCAAACCAGGCTTCGACCCAGGTGTGGTTGCCGCGGATGTGGTTCCAGGTGAGCAGGCCGACGGCGCGCGCGGGGATGCCGACGGAGCGCAGGGCGCAGACGAGCAGGATGCTTTGCCCGGTGCAGGAGACTTTTTTCTCGGCGAGGGCTTCGGTGGCGTTCATGCAGGGCTGGCGCCGCTCGCGGGAGTAGATGACGCCGGTGGCTTTCGTCATGTTGGCGGCGATGGTGAGGACGGCTTCGCGGGCGCTGCGGCAGTCTTTGACGAGGGGTTTGAAGATGGCGCCGACGGCGGGGCGCCAGTCGCTTGCGCTTTCGTCGAGGACGCTGTCGGGGGTGAGGGCGTTGCGGACGATGTCTTCGGGGGCGCTGTTGCTCCACGGGTATTCGTCTGCGGCGCAGCAGAGGGTGATGAGGGGGAGGCTGAGCAGGGGGCAGAGGCTGTGGCGCAGCAGGCTGTTCATGGTGTCGGTTGGGGGGGGGAGGGGGAGGGGAGAGAGGGGGGCGGAGTGGTGCGGTGTGGGGGCGCAGGCGGGGCGTCAGCGGGGCGTCTCAGCGCGGGGCGGGGGGTATGCTTGTTCCGGGGCTCAGAGGACGTCGCCGTAGAGGGTGAAGCCGGTGCATTCGCGGATGCGGACGGGGACGATGCTGCCGATGGCGGCGTGCCCGTGCTCGATGATGACGGGTTTGTTCTGCGAGCTGCGGCCTTGGAGGCGGTCGGGGTTGGTTTTGCTGGGGCCTTCGACGAGGATGCTTTGGTCGCTGCCGACGAGGGCCATGTTGCGCTCGGTGGCGATGCGGTTGACGGTTTCGAGGAGGTCGTGGTTGCGTTCTTCTTTGACGCGCAGGCAGATTTGGTTGGTCATGGCGGCGGCGGGGGTGTCGCGCCGCGGGGAGTACTGGAAGATGAAGGCGTTGTCGAAGCGGACGTGTTCGACGGCGGCTTTGGTGAGTTGGTAGTCTTCGTCGGTTTCGCCGGGGAAGCCGACGATGATGTCGGTGGTGATGGCGAGGTCGGGCCGGGCTTCGCGCATGGCGTCGCAGAGGCGCAGGTATTTTTCGTTTTTGTAGGGGCGGCGCATGAGGCTGAGGATGCGGTCGCTGCCGCTCTGCATGGGGAAGTGGATGTGGCTGCAGAGTTTGGGGAGGTAGGTGTAGGCTTTGACGAGGTCTTCGCGGAAGCCGATGGGGTGCGGGGAGGTGAAGCGCAGGCGCTCGAGGCCGTCGATGTCGCTGAGTTTTTCCAGCAGGCGCACGAAGGCGCTTTTGCCGTTGACGAGGGGTTCGTCTTTGCCGTAGCGGTTGACGATTTGCCCGAGGAGGGTGATTTCTCGCACGCCGTTTTGGACGAGTTGCCGGGCTTCGCGCAGGATGTCTTCCATGGGGCGGCTGCATTCGCTGCCGCGGGTGCTGGGGACGATGCAGTAGGAGCATTTCATGTCGCAGCCCTGCATGACGGAGACGTAGGCGGTGCAGCTGTTGTGGACGGGGAGGTGGTCTCGAATGGCGTTCTGGAAGCCTTGCTCTTGCCCGACGGCGCAGATGTGGGCGCCTTTTTTCGGGGCGACGGGCTCGGGCTGGCCGAGGCGGCTGCGCAGCAGGCGGTTGCTGTATTCAAAGACGTGGTGGTATTGCTGGGTGCCGGTGACGAGGTCGAGCCGCGGGAGGTCGCGGAAGAGGCTTTGCCCGCGGCTTTGGCTCATGCAGCCCATGAAGCCGTAGACGACCCAGGGTTTGGCGTCGGGGCGCGCGCAGAGGAGGCCCATTTTGCCGAGGGCTTTGAGTTCTGCTTTTTCGCGGACGGAGCAGGTGTTGATGAGGATGATGTCGGCCTCGGCTTCGTTTTGGGTGAGTTGGTAGCCGTGGCTCAGAAACATGCTGGCGACTTGCTCGGTGTCGCGCTCGTTCATCTGGCAGCCGTAGGTTTTGATGAGGACGCTGGGCATGGGCGGGGAAAGGCGTGGGGGGCGTGTTGCGGGGGATGGGGGGGCCGGCGGGTTGCCGGTGGTCGGCGGGTGCGCGCGGCGGGCCGGGTGGCTCGGGGTGGCTCGGTGCAGGGGCTCGGGGTGCCGGACTTGTGCTCGGTGGCCGGTGTTAGCTCGCGGGGCGGCTCGGGGTGCCTTGGCGGGCGGCGGCTTCGGCTTTTGCAAGCCGTGTCGGCGGGCTCGGGGCTCGGGGCTCGGGGAGCTCGGGGGCTTGTGTCAGCGGCTT
>UMHM01024600.1_pt1 | contig 12525 bp, 13 predicted proteins | sample 1965501 | NCBI WGS metagenome assembly UMHM01 (sample SAMEA4836095, study PRJEB28245) | human gut metagenome | biome: gut microbiome; material: fecal sample | place: Denmark | collected 2008
TATTAAAAAGTATTAATGGATATCCTAGAAATAACAAAAAAATAAAATTATCATCAGATGATAAAATTGATGAAAGTATATTAAATAATATTAGAAAATTATTAGGTTAATATGTAAAACTATTCAAATAATATTATGTTTATAGTATTCTTTTTATATATTAGTAACGAAAAAATTAAAAATTAATAAAAAAGTGAAGTGAGAACAAAAGTGTATGTTAAAATATATTTAAGGAGGAGAAAATATTATGAATAATAAACAATTTTATTTAAGTTATAAGAATGATAAAGGAGAAATTCGCAGTGAATTTAATGAAACAATTGAAAGTATAATGAAAGTAGAAAAGTTCGACATATATGAATTTTTTGATAATCTAAATAAAATAATTAAATCATTATCACCTGAAGTACACCAAAAATTTCTTCAAATGGTTCAATATAAGCCAACATATTTCTTTGGATTAATATACTATACAATTAAAGAATATAGTTATGATGAAAAATTAGAGAAAGCCTATGAAAATCTACAAAAATATTGTGATTGTAAGATAAGTTTATTTATGTTAATGAACTTTTTACGTGAGGAGTAACAAATGAAAACAAATGCAAAAGATTATTTAGGCAAAGAAGTATCTGTTGAAATTGATAGACCGCTCGGAACACGTCATCCTAAACATGGATTTATGTATATGATAAACTATGGCTATATTCCAAACACAGTAAGTGGAGATGGTGAAGAACTAGATGCATACTTACTAGGAGAATTTGAACCAGTAAAAGAAAGTAAAGGAAAAGTAATTGCTATAATTCATAGAACTAATGATGACGATGACAAACTAATAGTTTCAAAAGATGGAAAAGACTATAGTGATGATGCTATAAGAGCTTTAACTGAATTTCAAGAAAAATATTTTGAATCTATAATCATTAGATAATAAAAATATATTAAGTAGAATTTTTTCTACTTTTTATTTGTCAATAACTTTATACTTTATTGCTTACACTTCTTAATTATGTTAAAATTTTAAATGTTAAGGTGTAGAAAATGAATAATAGAATTAAAACAACAATTACAATTTTAACAGTATTTATATTATCAGTTTTAAGTTCAATACTTTTTTTAAGTTTTAAATATAAAGTTAGTTGTAAAGTAGATTTAAACATAGACAAAAATAATATATCATCAGTATTAACAGTTTCAGATGATATAAACTCAGATATAAAAGAAGCCACTTTAGTAGAAAATGAATCCATTACTATTAAAATCAATTTTAATAAGAATTCAGTGGCTAAAAATGTTATTTGGTTAAGTGATAATAAAGATATAGCTGAAGTAGATAAAAATGGAAAAGTAACGGCCAAAAAGCCTGGTATTACTAAAATAACTGCTAAAACATTTGATAATAAAATAGCTGAAGTAAGAATTAAAGTAAAAGAGTCAATAACTGTTATATATCATAGAAATCTAAATGATAAAGATACTATTGAATTAAGACAAACTTTAGTTGAAGGAAATCAAAATACTTATGGAATCATTAATAACAAAAAATATGATTTTGAATTATGGGACACTAGTCATAAGTTACTTGGTTGGTCAATAAAGAAAGACACAAGAGTACCTGAATACGAAATATATGATGATGTATCTGATGACTGGATTAATGATGTTTATAATAAGAAAATAGATACTCAAAAAGATAAAAAAGTAATAGATTTATATGCTATATGGGCAGAAGATATAGATTTAGTATTATTCTTTGGTCAATCTAATATGGTTGGCTACACTGGAATGTACAAATATGAACAAGAAATAAAAGATACAAGAGACTTAACTAAATTTATAGATGAAGATATATTAAAAGAATATAAAACATTTAGTTATGTTAGCGTACAAATACCAGAAAATACAGCATATGACTTCAAGATAGATGAAAAGAATAAAAGTGTTCTAGAAATGATAACATCTAAAACTAAAACACTTGGTGAAAAATCAATATACATAGATAATAAATTTAGACATTCTAAAAAAGGTGATGAGTATTATTCACTCTTACCATCATATGGAACAAATATGATTCCACAGTTTGCTAAAACATATTATGATGAAACAGGTAATAAAATGGTATCAGTTATGGCATCTAATGGAGGAGAACCAATAGCAAACTTCTTACCAAGTACTGACCAAGAATATAAAGATAATCAACATATATATGAAGCTACTAAAGAAAAATACTTACGCGCAGTAGAATATTTAGAAAATAATGGATATAGAGTAGTTAATAGATTCTATGTTATGTATCAAGGATGCTCTGATGCTACAGAAGAGTTATCAAAAGAAAACAAATACTACGATACATATATGAAAGTACATAATTATTTAAAGAAAGATTTAGGATTATCTTTTGGTGTATTAGTAGAAACATCATGGCAATTAAATGAAAAGAAAGATGTTGATGAATATGTTAAGAAAATACATGAAGAACAAGAAAAACTAATAAGAAATAATAATGATATAATACTTGGTTCAGATTTAGGATATATTGCATATGATAAAGAATATAAAGAAATATTTGCATTAGAAGAAGTACCTAAAGATGATAAAACCATTAATAATAGTATTCACTTAACAGCAGCATCTCTATCTCAAGTAGGTAAAGATTCTGCTAAAAATGCAGCAAAATATCTTAAAAATAAATAGTATTTACACCCAAAAAGTAAATACTATTTTTAATTTTGTAAACCAAATGAAATTTACACTTAATTGACTAGTAGTATCATTTATGATATAATACAAAACATTTAAAAGGGGGACATCATGGATAGATTTGCAAGTTATGTTTGAACTAATCAATATGATGTAAGAGTATCTCAACCAAAAAAAGTAAATATAAGAGGAAATATAAGAATACTTAATGGAAAGATTACTTACCATATAACTTATGATAAATTTGATAAATTCATTAGTGAAGCAAAGCCTAATGATTCATATGAAAAAGACTTTGTTATATTTGATGAAACAGTACCAAACACTATAGATGAAAAATTAAAAAGATTATATTTACTTGAAAAAATTAATTCAATGCCAAATGTAAGGCAAATTATATTTTATACATCAGATGATTCTTTTAGATTATATAATGAATTAATGAAACGTATGAACTGGAGATATAAAGATGCAACATCTTTAATATTAACAATTAATAGAAATCCAAGTCAATTAACTAGTTTAAGACTTGATGAAGCACAAGGTAAAATTATTGGTTTAGGTCAAGATGACTTAATATGGTTACCGGATAACGTAATAAGAATACTAAGTGAAAAGTTATATTTCAATTATGGAAAAGCAAATAATAGTGACTTAGAAGATGCTATAAGATTAAAAAGATTTATAGTAAATTATGCTAATATATTAGAAAGTAAATATCATTTTCAAAGACTAACTGAATTTGATAAAATGTTTTTGGTCTATAATGATATACATAACACAATAAGATTTGCAGGTGATAGAACAATGAGCTCTAGAGAACGTGGATGTATTGTTTTAAAACCATCTGAATCACGTTATGAATCAAAACCATATGGAACTCTAACACATAAATCAGGTGTATGTGAAGGACAGTCAAGATTATATAGATCAATGTTATTTAACCCATATTTAGATGTTAATTGTCAATTGATTTCGGGTTCGATTCCAACAGGAGAAAGCCATATGTGGACTGGAGTAGTAGTAAATGATGAATTATATCAAGTATGTTTAACAATGCAAGGAATGTTCGGAAATGTAGATAGAGCAGGTTATAAACCATATTCAAATGAAATTTATCCAACAATATATCCTCATGCATTTTTAACAATTGAAGACAAATCAAGAATTGAAAGACATGTAAGAAGTTTAAAGAAATAAACTTCTTTTTGTATGTTATAATGTACGTGTGAGGTGTGAAATGAATAATTATGAAATTGATATAGAAAGACTCAGAAGAGACTTAATAGATTATTTTGGCACAGCTATGTTTAATGGTTCACCACAAGCAATGATTGAACTATCAAGAGTAGAAAATGCTAGTCCAAGTGAACTCATAAATATCGCACAAAATAATGGATTTGATATCAATGACTATGTAGTAGGAAAAAGTCTATATTTATAAGGAGGAACAATGAACGAAATAAAATGTCCAAACTGTGGAACAGTCTTTCAAATAGATGAAAGTGATTATGACAAAGTAGTAAAACAAATAAGAGATAAAGAATTTGAAAAAGAGTTAGAACTAAGAGAACAAGAACACAAAAGAGATAAAGAAAGTAGTATTAAACTTGCTGAAGCACATATCAAAGAAGAACTAACTAAATCATTAAATGAAAAAGATTTAGAAATAACTACTCTAAAGAGTGAACTTAAAACTAAAGAAGAACAAACTCTATCAAAACTAGAAAAACAATATCAAGAAGAATTATCTAAACGTGATTTAGAAATATCCGAGCTTAAAAGTAAAATAGAATTACAAGCGTCTAAGAGTGAACTTGAAATTCAAAAAGCAATAACTGAGAAAGATAAAAAAATATCTGACTTAAGTAGTGAACTTACTATTATAGCTAAAGAACACGAATTAAAAGAAAATACTATTAAGGATTCTTATGAATCTAAACTTAAAGATAAAGATGAACAAATTGCATACTATAAAGATTTCAAAGCAAAACAATCTACTAAAATGATAGGAGAATCTTTAGAACAACATTGTAACATTGAATTTAATAGATTAAGACCACTATTTAAAAATGCTTATTTTGAAAAAGATAATGATGCTAGAACGGGTTCTAAAGGTGACTTTATATTTAGAGATTACGATGATGATGGTAATGAAATAGTATCTATTATGTTTGAAATGAAAAATGAAGCTGATACAACATCTACTAAGCATAAAAATGAAGACTTCTTTAAAGAACTAGATAAAGATAGAAGGGAAAAGAAATGTGAATATGCAGTACTAGTAACACTTCTTGAAGTAGATAATGACTACTATAATGATGGTATCGTAGATGTTTCTCATCTTTATGACAAAATGTATGTTATAAGACCTCAATTCTTTATACCGCTAATTACTTTAATAAGAAATTTAGCTAATAAATCTCTAGAATATAGAAAAGAACTAGAACTTATAAAGAATCAAAATATTGATATAACACACTTTGAAGAAAACATTAATGCATTCAAAGAAGGATTCGGTAGAAATTATAGACTTGCTAGTGAAAGATTTGCTAAAGCAATCGAAGAGATTGATAAAACTATTGATCACTTACAAAAAACAAAAGAACATCTACTTAAGACAGATGATAACCTTCGTCTTGCTAACAATAAAGCAGAAGATTTATCTATAAAAAGATTAACTCATAACAACAAGACAATGACTGAAATGTTTGACAAACTAAAAGAAGAAAAACCAAAATCAAAAGAATCAATCATAGAAACTAGTGAAAACTAGTTTTTTAAATATTATTGATAATTGTTAACGTCAATAGTATTTGATATAATTTAAATAGGTGATTACTTTGAAAGAAATAATAGTTGTAGCAGCTTTAATAAAAAAAGAAGATAAAATATTAATTGCAAAACGTTCTACTGGTGATAAAAACGTTTTAGGAAAATGGGAGTTTCCTGGTGGAAAAGTTGAAAAAGATGAGGACGAAAAAGTTGCTATTGAAAGAGAAATAAAAGAAGAATTTGAATTAAAAATAAAAGCAGAAAAATATATAACAAATAATATCTGCAATTATCCAACTAAAGTAGTTGATTTAAGATTATACAGATGTAAATACATTAGTGGGGACTTTAAATTACATGACCATTCTGAATATGTATGGGTAGATGCTAACAATATATTAGATTATGATTTAGCACCAGCCGACATTCCACTAGCAAAATACATAAAGGAGAATAACATATGAGATATTGGTTTGTTAATTTAGGAAAATATTATAATGAGCAAAGAAATGGTAATTTTATTTGGGCACCAATAAAAAATCATGATGGAAAAAATCTTCAACATTGGGAAAATTTAACTTTGGTTAATGAAGGAGATATTATTTTTTGCAATAGAAAAGGAAATATAAAAGCAATCGCTATCGCTAATTGTAAAGCATATAAATCCAATATACCAGATGTTCTTCATCAAACTTGGAAGCCAGAAGGAAGAAGAATAGACTTAACAATATATGATTTAGAAAAACCTTTTCATTTTAGTAATTATAAAGAAGAATATTTAAAAAACATAGATTTAAAGAAAAATCCGTTTAACTCTAACGGTGGTTCTAAGCAAGGATATTTGTATCCAATTGAAAATGAAATCGCTGAATTATTTTTAAAATATATCAATGATAAAAATATAAATAGAATGTTAGAAATAAATTCTGAAGAGTCAAATACTGAGTTTGAAGAAATTAAAGAAGAAAATGAACAATTCGAAAAGATAAATAATGGTTCTATAACAGGATACAATACAAATGAGTTAAATAAATTAGAAAGTCAAAAGTATGAATACAAACCAAAAATCGAAGAAGGCAAAAAAAGAGTATTAAGAGAAAAAACTGATCCTAAACTAAAGGCTACTAGAATTGAACTTTCTAATTACAACTGTGAAATTAATGAAGAACATAAAACATTTACTAATGCTACAGGGGAACATCAATATTTAGAATGTCACCATATCATACCAATAAGTGCGCAAAAAGATTTTCCAAATACTAAATTAGATAGTATGTTCAATTTAATTGCTGTTTGCCCTATATGTCATGCAAAAGTTCATTATGCAAATACTAAAGAAAAGGGTGAAATATTTTCTAAAATGTATGAACTTAGAAAAAATGAAATGCAAAAACATGGATTTGATCTAAACAAAATAAACGAAGTATTTAATAAATATTACAAATAGAAAAACCAAAATCAAAAGAATCAATCATAGAAACTAGTGAAAACTAGTTTTTATTTACTATTTAATTATGATATACTTACAATGGGTGTGAAAATTTTATGAAAAAATGCATAACAAACTATTTAGATGAAATATGTAAAAAGAATGGTGACAAAGTAGCTTTTGTTGAAAAAGATAAGAGCATTACATATATTGACTTTAGAGATTATTCTAGAAAAATAGCTACATCTATATCAAAGTATAATCTTTATAATAAGCCTATTGCTATATTCATAGATAAAACTATTAATTGCTTAAGTTCTATGATAGGTGTAACTTATAGTGGAAACTTTTATACTGTATTAGATGTAAATATGCCTCTTAACAGAGTAACTAGTATTCTAGAAACATTAAATCCATCACTAGTTATATCTGATAATAAAAATATAGACAAATTTAAAAGTTATAACTTGAATTATGAATTAATGAATATAGAAGAATCTAACAATATTGATGAAGAACTATTAGATAATATAAATTCTCGTATCATAGATATTAATCCTATGTATATATTATTCACAAGTGGTTCAACTGGAGTACCTAAAGGTAGTGTTATATCACATAAATCAGTTATATCTTACAGTAAGTGGTTTTCTGAAACATTTGATATAACATCAAAAACTATATTTGGTAGTCAAACACCATTTTACTTCAGTATGTCAGTATCAGATATATTTAGTACTATAATGAATGGAAGCACGTTTGTAATAATTCCAAAGAGTTACTTCTCATTCCCACTAAACCTAATAAAGTTTATGGATGAACATAAAGTAAACACAATATATTGGGTTCCTTCAGCATTATCAATCGTAGCTAACTTAAAGACATTTGATGCGATAAAACCAAGATATCTACGTAAAGTATTATTTGCAGGAGAAGTAATGCCTATGAAACCATTAAATATATGGAGAAAAGCATTACCAAAGTTAATGTACGCTAACCTATATGGACCAACTGAACTTACTGATATATGTACATACTATGTAGTAAATAGAGACTTCAAAGATAATGAAACTCTACCAATCGGAAAACCATGTAATAACTGTGAAGCAATAATACTAGATGAAAACAATAATGAAAGTGAAGAAGGAGAACTTTGCATAAAAGGTTCAATTCTAGGACTAGGATACTATAACAACAAAGAAAAAACAGATACAACATTTATCCAAAATCCACTTAATAAATCATTCATTGAATATATCTATAGAACAGGTGACATAGTTAAATACAATGAATATAATGAACTTATATATCTATCAAGAAAAGACTTTCAAATAAAACATATGGGTTATAGAATAGAACTAGGAGAAATAGAAACTAACATAAATGCATTAGATGGTATAACACTATGTGCTTGTATATACGATTCTAACAATAAACAAATAGTATTATTCTATGAAGGAAACAAACTTAAAGAAGAAGATGTTAACAAATTTGCTTGTGAAAAACTTGTTAGTTATATGAGACCAAACAAAATAATAAAAGTAAGTAAAATGCCATATAATGCAAATGGTAAAATAGATAGAGTAAAATTAAAAGAAATGTATGAGGAGATGTAATAATGGAAAAAGTAATTGAAATTTTAGAAAGCGTTAAACCAGGAGTAGACTTTAAAAAAGAAAAATCTTTAATAGATGATGGTATCTTAGAATCATTTGATATCATAGCTATTATTTCAAAATTAAGTGAAGAATTCGATATAGAATTTACTGTTAACGAAGTAATACCTGAAAACTTCAATAGCGCAGAAGCATTATGGAAAACAGTTAGTAAATTAAAGGAAGATTAGTATGTTAGCAAATTTACTTAAGTATTTTGTTTTACTTTTTGTATGCTTAATACTTTATTATATAATACCTAAAAAATATAGATGGATAGCAATATTTATATGTAGTATAGCTTACTACTATTTAATGAGTAAAAGTCTAATAATATATGCATTAATAAGTGCACTAAGTATATATGGTTTTGGCCTTATAATTAATAAAATAAATGATAGAAAATGTGATAGTGAAGATAAAGAATTAAAAAAAGAATTCAAACGTAAGAATAAAACTTATAAGAAACTAATATTATCTTTATGTTTACTAATTAATATTGGATTACTTGTATATTTAAAATACTCTAACTTCTTAGTTAGTAGTGTTAATAGTATATTTGGTTTAAAACTATCAGAACCATTTAGTAAGATTGTTTTACCATTAGGTATATCTTATTATACATTAATGGCTATATCTTATATAACAGATGTTTATAGAGGTAAATATAAAGCTTCAACTAACCCATTCAAAGTAATACTTTATATTATATTTTTCCCAAGTGTACAAGAAGGACCTATTGCTAGATTTGATGATGTAGGGGATAAAATATATAATGGTAATGACTTTAATTATAATATGATACACTCTGGATGCATGTTAATCTTATTCGGTTTATTTAAGAAAATGGTAATAGCAGATAGAGCAGGTATATTTGTTAACAATATATTTGGTACAGATATAGGTGGATTCTCTGTATTATTAGCAATGATACTTTATACTATACAAATATATGCTGAATTTAGTGGATTTATGGATATGGCCATAGGTGGAGCTAAACTATTTGGAATAGACCTACCTAGTAACTTTAATAGACCATTCTTATCAAAAAGCGTAGAAGAATTTTGGAGACGTTGGCATATAACACTAGGAACATTTTTAAAAGATTATGTATTCTATCCAGTAAGTTTATCAAAATTCAATATGAAATTATCTGCATTTAACAACAAGCATTTATCTAAATATCTATGTAAATTCTTTATGAGTGCAGTACCATTATTCTTCGTATGGTTCTTAAATGGACTATGGCATGGAGCTAGTAGTAAATACATACTATATGGACTTTACTATTACGTTATAATGATGATAGGTTTACTTCTAGAACCACTATTTAATAAGATTAAAACTGATAAGATAAATAAAAAAGTATTAGACTCTCTTAAAGTACTTAGAACGTGGATATTCGTAGTAATAGGTATGACAATATTTAGAGCATCCACATTTACAGAAGCTTTCAAAATGATTGGCAGAATCTTTACAGGTACAAGTAAAGGTATAATGAGTTATGGACTTTCTATAATAGATTTCATAATAATAATTTTATTCATAGCATTATTATTCTTTATAGCATTTAGAGAAGAAAAAGGTAAAAAAGTAAATGAAGAAATTGTTAATAGTTTCCCATTTAATAAGTATTTAGTTTATTATATATTAATAGTTATGATTTTAGTATTTGGAATATATGGTCCAGGTTATAATGCTAGTGACTTTATATATGGACAGTTTTAGGAGGGCAACATGAAAGTAAGAAATGAAATATTAAGTATAGTAGCATTCATCATATTATTACTATCAACAATATACTTCCTAGATAGATTATTTATTCCTAAATGGATTACTAATGATGATAACTCTCATAGTTTTATAACAAGAGGTTACTATGCAGAACAAAAAAATACAATAGATGTTCTTTTCTTAGGAAACTCTGATACTTATAGAGGAGTTTCACCTATGAAAATATGGGAAGACTATAACATTACGAGTTATAGTTATGTATCAGCTGGACAAAGAATATGGACTTGTTACTATATGCTAATTGAAGCATTAAAAACACAAAAACCAAAAGTAATATTCTTAAATGTTGATAACTTTTTCTTTAATAATCAGTCATCAATGGGTAACTATAAAAAAGTGTTTGATAATATGAAACTAAGTAAAAATAAAATAGATGCTCTAACAGACAAAACATTTAACTTTAGTTATGGACAAAAAGCATCTATGATTATGCCAATACTAGGATATCATTCAAGATATAATGAACTAACTAAAGATGACTTTAAATATGCTTTAAGTGACTATTATAATCCTCATAAAGGAATGGATATAACAACAGTTAAAAAAGCATATACTAAAGATTATATCTATGATAGTGATAAGAGAGCTAAACTAAATGATACTAATAAAAAATATATAAATTTAATAGTTAAAACAGCTAAAGAAGAGGGTATTGATATAGAGTTTATATGGATTCCTTCACCAGACTCATGGAAAAGAGAAAGAAGTAATACAGTGAGTGATTATGCTAAAGAGAATGGTATTAAGTTTACTGATTTGAATTTAAATTACAAAGACTTCAAATTAGACTTCAAAGAAGATACTTGTGATGAAGGAGATCACTTAAATGTATATGGTGCTACTAAAGTATCAAATTACTTAGGTAAATATATAAATGATAATTATAAGTTTGATAAACACGACGAAAAAATAATAAAAAGATGGAATAAAGACCTAGAAACTTATAAAAATGATATAAAAGAACTAGAAAAACTAGGTAAATAATATAAGACTATGTAAGAAATTACATAGTTTTTATGTTAAAATAAAAGTGGATGTGATAACTATGAAAGAAGAAATGACTAAAAAGATAGAACAAATACAAAAACATTTCAAGAAAGATAAAAATATTCTAGAATTAACTTTATTTAATTATGAAGGATATTATATTTATATAAGATTAGATGAACTTAAAAGTACTAAGACATATAAGCTTAGTTGGATAGACTTATCTCTTATGCAAACTAAAGATGTAGAAAAATATATTAGTTATGAATATATACCTAATGATAGAATAACTGAATTTATAAATAATGTTAACAACTTAGAAAATATAGAAACTACTTTTATAGAAGATAATCTTAGTGATGAAAGACTCATTATTTTAAATGTAAATATTGAAACATCTAATAAAGAAAAGATAAGTGTTAAATTTAATAAATACATACCAAAAGAGATAACTTATATTTACAATATACTTAATTTTATATTTCAAAGTCTTCCAAAGAAGTTAGAAGGATTTCTTTATGAAATAATATCTAGTTTAACAGGTGAATCAAATAAATATGAATATAAAAAAGAATTTAATTTTGATTTATTTAATGATGATATAGATGAAATATTTGATGATAGAATAATGGAACGTGGTATGGAGTATTATGATGATGGTAGAGTATTATTCTTAGAAAAAATAGATGATAGATATTTCTCAGTAGTCGAAGGAACTAAAGATTACTTAGTAGTTGTCAAATATAACGAAGAAGAAAAGAAGTTACAACTATATTGTAATTGCCCATGTGAATATTTTTGTAAGCATATGTACGCAGTTTTAGAATCTATTAGAAATAAAGATATGCGTAGATTCTATAAAATAACTCATAAAAATAACACTAAAGATTTATTAGAAAAAGTATTGAGTTTTGATTATTATCTATGCGTTGGTGTAGTAGAAGATGAACTTGAAGTAGTGAATAATGAAGGCAATATAGAAATAGTACCAGTAGTTGATGAAAATAACAATCTTATATGGGATATACTAGAAGATGATGAAAATGAATCACTAACTAAAGAAATAGAAAATATCATAAAAGAAAAAAAGAGTTAAATTAATTAACTCTTTTACTATGCATTTAATAACTTACAATCATAATCATATAATAATTCATTAACATTATTTATATTATATACTTT
>UMHM01065409.1_pt1 | contig 12479 bp, 8 predicted proteins | sample 1965501 | NCBI WGS metagenome assembly UMHM01 (sample SAMEA4836095, study PRJEB28245) | human gut metagenome | biome: gut microbiome; material: fecal sample | place: Denmark | collected 2008
AAGACACAATGCCCGAAGTGAAGCGAGCGAGCACGCGTTCGCAGCGACTTAATTCCTTGACACACGCATAGACACACTTCCGCACTTCGGCGCCCTTTTTCGCCACTTGACAACAATTACAAGAAAAGCCCCGACGAGCCAATTCGGCAAGTCGGGGTTTTTAGTTTACTCTTTGGGCGTCAGTTTGTGCTCGGTGCCGTCATCGTCCACCACGTAGGTGTTTTCAAGCGTCTGAAGTACGCCGGCACGCCATTCCTTGATGTACTCGTCGCGCAAACGAAACTGCTCTTCTTTTTCCTCGGCGGTCAAGCCCTCGGGCGTTTTGGACTTGTGCGCGAGAAAATTGATTCTGTCAATCTTTTCCTTTGTCATAACTGCCTCCTTCGTTTCGGCAAATCTGTAATTGTCTTTTTAGTTTTTCCTTGCCATCACCGATAATCTTTGCAAGCGTAACGGCGGTAAATCAATCATTAAGCCGTAGCCGCCGACTTTCGCGAAACGTAGTCATCGTAGCACCGACAACAATCAACTTACCGGACAGCAGACATACGCATGCGGGATACACATTTGCCACTTTTGCAAGCCCCGCAAAACGCCGCGCCAAACCGTCACAAAGGCTTTACGCTGTCACTATTTCGACAATTACGGCTTAATTGTACCACTCTTTGTGCCTGCGGTCAATAATCGTCGTGCAAAAACGCTTGATTTTTGCAAATAAACGTTGTATAATGCTTACACTGCGCTAGGCGGGGAGCTAGCGGTGCCCTGTTACCTACAATCCGCTACAGTAGGGCTGAATGTTGCAGGCGGTTTTATGTGTGGAAAGCCGTGAATCGGCAAGGAGTGTTGATACCAAGGTCTTGTGCAACGTGAATCTGTGAATCGTGTCAGGGTGGGAACACAGCAGCACTAAGCAGCACGAGCGTGTGCCACGAGGTAGCTTTGGAGTAGCCACCTACCGGGATACCGTTTCGGCATGTACTGCCAACTGCAAATGCGCAGTCATTGAAATTACAAGAGGCAATCGTCGCAAGGACGGTTGCCTCTTTTTTGTTGTGCGTTTTTGGTCAGATGTCGTTGCGCCACGACATTTTGCCCCACATATCAGTGGCGCAGGTCGCAGGCAACCAACCTTTCGCAAATTTAGCCGAAGTATACACTCGTTTTAATAAATGTTGCAATTTACTACGTTAAACTGTTTTTAATGTCACGCTTAATTACTGTTTCTGTTCCACTTCACGGAAGATTTCTCCCTTTACGTACGGCATCGGGTCAACGGACTTTCCGTCCTTGGCAACTTCGAGGTGCAAGTGCGCGCCATCGCCGAATTCATATCCTGCCGACGTAGACACGCTGCCGATTTGGTCACCCTTTTTGACAGTCTGCCCCTTGGTCACCTTGACGTCAGACAGCGAAGCGTAAGTCACAACGACGTTGTCGCCGTGGTCGATTTTGACAATATTGCCCATTCCGTAACTTTCCGAAACGTCAACAACCGTGCCGTCATACATTGACGAAACCTTCGTTCCTTCCTCCGCTACAAGGTCAACTGCTTTGTGCGCCGCCCAGGTGTTGAGCGTTTTGTTGAATACAAACAGCACGTCCTTGCCGTCGGAATACTCCATGCCGACAGACTGATACGCCAGCGGCGCGGCGAAATACACCTTTACAAATACCTTTTCCGGTTCGATGGGCGCAGGCTTGTCATCGGGATTGTCCACATCGGGGTTAGGCTTGACGTCTACGGGCGCATCGGGCAAACTGTCACCCGACAACGTAACCGCAAGTACCACGGTTGCAATTGCAATGACTGAAAATATCAACAGCAACAGCGCCGCGTGGTTGCGCAAAAACCTTGTAAATTTGCTCGGTTCATTGTTCGTATTGGTACTCATTGTGTCCTCCTGATTGTTGTTTGAGTTGATTTTGCCATCGTTTGGTGGTAGGATTGTTGCCACGTTGGAGGCGTAATATACACGACGTTGAATTTTTTTATCCGCCATGTCGAATTGTTGCAAAGCGGTCAGACTTTTTTTTGAAACACTTCACAGCGAGGGTCAGCACAGCAGCGCAATTTAAGCGTGGGCAATGTCTTTCTCAAAAAGATACCGCTCGCCTGCGATTACTTTTTACAATTACAAAATTACAGTCGGGCGGCATATTCTGTTTTCCTTAATACGCCCCTAATATCAGCGGCGAACCGACATACACGGCAGTGTCGGTCACGGCAATTTGCACGTTTACCCTTTGTCCGTCGACAAACACACCGCCGCGCACCCGCGGGGAATAGCACAAGTATTCGTCGATATCGTCGCAAGCGTTGGCGGACAGTACTTCGGCTTGCAAACGTTGCAGCAGGTCGGCAACATCTGTACCGACGGGAAGCACCGCCGTCACGCCGTCGACGTACTTTGCGCCGAACAGCACCGCCGAAAGGTCGTTTGTCGTCTCCACCACCTTGGATATGCCGTTGTCCGTGGTTGCCTTGTCGCTACTTCGGCAAAAAACATAGTATTTTTCCGCCACAGGAAGAAGGGTAGTAATGTCGCGCGGCATAACCGCAAGCAACGCCCCGACAAGAACCGCCGCAATTACGAAAAAGAAAATTTTTCTTGTCATAGTGCCTATATTGTCACCCGACCGACAACAAATTAAACGTACGTACATGCAAAACACAAAAAAACAAACCACCGCACTTAAAGTCAAAAAAACGTATCTATTAAAAATGTCGGGAGAGGTGTCGGTAGAGCAAAAAAGCAGTTATACGGCTTTTCTTACAAAAAAAATCCCTTGCAACCCAACATTTGACGCAAAAAAACTCCCGAAACGGCAAGCCATTCGGGAGCAATTGTATTAAATTTTACAATACGTACAAGTATTTTGTTTACACAGCAAACAATTACCACTTGCAAACGCTACAACTTGCGCGCTACATTGTCGTGCCGCTGAGGTGGTTCTTCTTGTAGTTAAATTCGCTTTCGGTAAGCACGCCTTGGTCGAACAACATTTTGTATGCCGTCAATTTTTCGATGCCGTACAGTTGCTTTTGCAAATATGCCACGTCTCCGCGATTGCTTGCGATAAGTGCGGCGCGCTTCATTTCCACAAAGTCCATTTCGCCCACAACGCCTTCGTCGGCGGCTTTTTTGTAAGCGACAAGCAGTTTGATTGTTGTGTCCTCGATGTCGACTTTGCTTGCAACGCCCAAGTGCACGTCACCGCTCACACCCGTCTTGCCGTTACGTTTGGCAATTATTGCATACACAAGGTAAGCAATTGCCAACACTCCCATCAAGATTAGCGCAACAAAAGACGAAGTACTGAATGAAACGCCAACACTGGATGAACCCTTTATAGCATTGTTTAGTGTACCTACAAATATTGCCGACAGAATGGTAAGCAATAACGCCAGCACTAATGCCGAAATAGAAAAACCGATGGCTACTCCCTTGTTTGCACGATGGCTAAAGAAAAAAATCGACAAACCCGACAACACCATGCCGACAGCGCCTACAACAATCATTATAATCACGTCAACCTTGGATATTACAAGCAAAGTTTTCAATTTATCGGAAGTTTTGGTTGTAGGACTAACGCCTTCGATTATTGTATGCACTGGCGAATTGGCATTTTCGTTAAGCAAATCATATCCACTCATATCGTTCGAAGCGCCGGAAACGGTAACGCCCAAATAAGTGAAGCACGGTGCAATGACAAGCAGCAAGCACATCAAAAACGCAAATACGCCTGTCAAGATTTTGAACAAAGACATTTCTTTCATATTTTCTCCTCTGTAAATTACGGTCAAATTTTTGACAAACAAAGCAGACCCGTTCGCATATCGGCAACAATGCACATACCAATGTCCGAAAGCAACAAACGAGCTATACCCGACTTGTCAAACCATAATTCCCCTAATGTGTTTGTTCGCGCCAAAGCGCAAAACACTTGTATAAGTGTCTAGTGTAATTTTAGCACAAGTATACAATAAAGTAAATAGAATTTTCTCAAATCGACATACTTTTTCGATACATCTATTTGCATTGAATACAGTTTATCACAATGTAGCCGACTTGTTTTTCGACGCGCACCGCCGACCGATCGGCTTTTACTTACATAAAATTCTTTTCGTCGCAAAAATTGACCAAAAGCACAAAACAGACAACAAAAAATGCCCTTCGCTAAATCGCAAAGGGCACTTAAGGCAGATATTTTACAGAATTTCGAGATTCTTTTTGAACACCTTTTTGAAGTCCACGCCCAGAAGGTTTGCAGCCTTAAGTTCCAGCTCGGCGTCGCAGGTAAGTTCCGTCTTCATAATTACGCTGTCGCCCAGCACGTCGCAACTAAGTTCCGTAACGGCGTTGCGCATACCGAAGTCCAGCGCGGTTGCAAGGCGCAAAATCACGGACAGTTTCTTGACGGCTTCAACGTCTTCCGGCGACAAAATGCAGTTGTACTTCGCCCACTCGGTGTAGTTGGTTCCTTCCTTGTTGTTTACGTCTGTTACAAGGGCAGCAAGAACCAGGTCACGATGCGAAATACCGTACAGATTGCTGTTGAGAATCATGTACGCCGTGTGTTTGGCGTTGTTGTAAAACTTGAACGTGCTTCCGATGTCGTGCAACATTGCGCACACGCGCAGAACCTTGACATACGCGCGCGGGAACTTGTGCAGTACGCGCAGTTGCTTGAACAGTTGCACGCAAAGGTTAAATGTCTGTTCGGCGTGCGCCACGTTTACACCCATATGCGTTGCCATGCTGTGCAGACTGTAACCGAGTACGTCGGAAATCGGCTTTTCGAGAGTCTGCGGTACGGCGTAGTTGAACATTACGCCTTCGCGCATACCACTGCCACTGGCAATGATGTTGGTAAAGCCCATGTAATCCACAAATGCCTTGATTACGGCAAGTGCGCTGGGGAACACGTCGGCGCGTGCACTGCTGAGCCCCTTGATACGACGTTTCTTGTCAAGGTCCAGTGTGCGGATCATGTTGTACACGTAGTCGAAGTCGGCAACGTCCATGTTGTAGTTGTGCACCATGTCCAGCGGGTACTTCTTCACCTTGCGGATGATGCGAGCCAGATTGCGGCAACTTCCGCCTACACCGATAAGTTGCGTGTCGGGGTCGATTTCCTTAAACCAGTCCACTTCTTCGAGGCGAGCCTTGACGTAGGCAACCATGTCGTCGCTGCATTGCTCGGGCGTCTTGTCAGGCGACACAAACATATTTGTCAACGTGACCGCGCCGAATTCAAAAATTTTGGTGTGCAACACCGTGCGGCGATTGTAGTACACAAACTTGGTGGAGCCGCCGCCGATTTCCATAATAAGCCCGCGGGGGATTTCCATCGTGTTGATTACGCCCTGATACACGTAGTGCGCTTCCTCTTCCTCACTGACAACCGTCACGCGGATACCCGTCGCGTTGTACACGTCGGACAAGAAAGTTTTTTGGTTGCTCGCCCTGCGTACCGCCGCCGTAGCGACAGCCAGAATACGGTCCACGTTTTTAATCGTGCACAATTCCTTAAAAGATTTCAGGGTAGCAATAGCCTGCATTATACGTGTTTGTTTCAGACTTCCGTCGGGCTCCGTTTCGCCGAGGCGCACCGCTTCACGGCGTTCCTCCGACACGACAAAATACCCTCCGTCCAGTACTTCGTAAATGACCAGACGCGCGGTATTGGATCCGAGGTCGATCAGTGCTACTTTTTCCATTTTCCACCATCCTTATTTCATCGTCGGCGTCAGTGTTCGTTTCTCGCGGACAGTGCTTGGCGCGACTGCCACATGCGCGCAACGTGTCGGGCAATGTTGCCTCTACGTTGCCGATGTCTTTATTTCCGACGGTTTTAGCGATTTTGACCGAAAGTATTATACCACACCGATTTTGCTTTGTATAGGGGGTTTTTGAAAAAAGTTTGAAAATTTGCGATTTTTTTTGAAATTTTGCATTGTCTGACGAGCGTTATACTCTCATTTTACGTTTTAACGGCAAAATTAACAGTATTGTGTTACTATTTTAACAAATTGCGTCATTATTTATAACCAAAAACATGGCGATTTGAAATAAATAAAACGGTATCGGGCAGGCTGTCTGTCCGATACCGTTTGTTGCAACGATGTTTATTTTACGTCAATACTGTGTTTACGCCTGTACGGCAGCAAGTTGTTCTTCGCCGTTGTCCGACACACTGCTTATCAGGCGTTTGGCCGATTTGCTTTGAAGCAGAGCCACCCCGACAACAAGCAGAACGGCAAGTTCCACAAACAGGAACGCATTGTAAGCAAGGCTGTATGCAAGGGGATGTGCGGCATACCAATCGCCCCAGCCGGACGACCAACTGTAAAATACGAAGTAACCGCTGAGCACGTGCGCAACGTAGCGGAACAGCACAGCAATCACCGCGCCTACGCAAAACTCTGCCGTAATGTTGCTCTTGAGGAACTTCATTTTGCGACCGATACCTGCCATGCCGATACCCGCAAACGCAATGGGGTAGTCAAGCAACGCCTGCATGGGTTCGTAGAATTGCGGCGATTGTACAAATTGCAGTACGCCGTACACGATACCCGCAATCACGCCGCGACGAAGCCCGAACATATAAGCGTACAGCATAAGGGGCAGCATGCTTGCAAAGGTGATGGAACCGCCCTGCGGCAGCGAGAAAAACTTGATGTAACTGAGTGCGAAACTTGCGGCGATACAAACAGCGGCGTAAGTAATGCTGCGGCTGTCGTAATCGGCAGGTTTGTCAAGCAGGATTGCAAGCGCGGCAATGATTGCCACAAGCAGCCCCGACAAAATGTACATCAATGTTTGGTTGAGAGGTTTGTAGTCGGCATCTTCGGCAGGGAAACACACAAGCACTACAATAAGGTACGCCAGCGCAAGCAGGGTGTAACCCAGCAATACCCACTTGGCGTAAGAAACCTTGCGTTTACGCATGATGACCGCGGCAATTACGCCGACAAGCACTACCGCGGCAAAACCTACCATAAGCCAGAAGTGCGTGTCCGTTTCGCCCTTAAGGATTGTGCGGACAAGTACCATAAGCCCCAGCGTGCTGATTACGCCGATACTGTAACCGACGATAATGCCGACTTCCAGTTTGCGCGCCTTGGCAACTTCTTCTTCGCTGCGTTTGCTTACCACGATGTGGTACACTACAAGCGCGGCGGCAAGTACAATCGTAACATACAGCGCAAGTTGTGCCAGCACGTTGTACAACGCCTTGATGACGTCGGTCGGTTTCGGCGGGGTTTCTCCGCCACCGACAAGTATTTTCCAAAATTCGCTCATAACGATTTCTCCTTTTGTTTCGGGGTTTACATATGTACCGAAAAGCGTCGCTAAACAGCGTTTACTGTTACATTTAACGACTTTTGACGTAGCGCAACGACATAAGAAAAGCCCTTACCTTGTCGGCAGGGCTTGTAGCAATCGTGGTTTGTTCCGTGCGAAAACATTGGCAAAACAATCGCAACGGTAAAATACGCATTCCTTACGCAAGTACTGACTTGACAAGTTCAAAGGGACTCTCTCAGCCGACGCGACCGCGCCTCGGCACCCCTAGCGTGCTTAGTATACCACCACATTCGCACATTGTCAACAATTGCGCGCATATTGACAAAACAGGAATGTTTTTTCAGAATAAAAATCAACAAAAGTTAAATATCATTTGTTATTTTTCAAAATCACTATTGACAATGATTGAAAAATATGGTACGTTTGCGTTGTACAAAAGCAATACGCCACAAAAAGACGATTGCGACGGCATTTTTCCGACGCAACGACTGCTTTGCCACACTACACAGTATTGCAACGCAAGCCGTTTTCTTGCAAAGCCCTGCCAAAGAAAACCGCAGACCCGTATTATACGACATATCAACTGTCGTAATATAAAATTTTTCAGGAGGTCTGACCATGGAAGAGAACAACACAACCAAGCGTAAGTTTACATTCAAAGTGCCGCATTTGCCTAATGATTCACGGCGGAATATCATTTTGATATGTATCTTTCTGGCATGTATAATTCTGTCGGTGTTTGTAGGCGGATTGGTACAAACGGCAGGATTCGGCGCGACCGTGGAAGATTTGCGAAACGTAACAAACCGCGGCACCATCACGCTTAAAGCCACCGACAAGGCAGACGCGGCAAGTTACACCGTAAACGGAAGCGTTTCGTCGGGACTGCTGTACGTGCCTAAAAACGCTACTCCGCAGACAAAAGCCCCTGCCGTAGTGCTTACACACGGCTTGTACAACAACCGCGAAATGCAGGAAAGCAACGCAATCGAACTTGTTCGCCGCGGCTTTGTGGTACTGGCAATCGACCACGGCTCTCACGGGCACAACACCTCCACGACGAGTTTTGACGGGTTGACGTTTGTAAACGCAGCCAAGTACCTGTACAACCTTGACTACGTTGACGGAACGCGCATTGCAGTCAGCGGACACTCGATGGGCGGCAGCTCCACAAACAAATCGCTGGAAATCGACGGCATTGACACAAGTTACACCGCCACGGTCAACGGCACAAAAGTAACCTACAACGGACAAACCGACGAAAGTCTGAAAGCAGGCTACCACATGGGCATCATCAGCGCGGCAATCACGCAGTCCAACAACGTTGCGACAAAAATCGGTTCCAACGTACGCGGCGTTGCCGACGTCAAATCGTCCGTGGACGAATTTTTCTACAGTTGCACCGTCAAGGAAGCAATCTACATGCCCGTAAGCGACCTCACAGCCAAAGAAGCGAAATCTGCGACATTTGCCACCTACTACGTGCAGGACGGCAACGGATACAGAAAGGTTGCCGAAGGCGAAACATACAAAAGCGGAACAAAATACTTCACCTACGGCACGAGAGCAGGCTCTTCCTACTACCTGCAGTCCAGTCAGGCGGTTGACTTCACGGGAAGAAAATCCGCCGACCTTGACAAATGGGAAACAATCAACGGCGGCATTTACAACAAAGCCGACGGCAGCCTGCTTGCCCAACCCACCAAAGACGCAACAAAAGGCAAAGGGCTTGTAAGTGTGGAAAGAAAGGGCGCAGCCCTTTGGACAGAAGGCAAATCGCTTCGCGCAATATACGAAATGGTCGGCACGCACCCGATGGTTCACTTCAGCGTTGCTTCCACCGCCCACATCGTAGACTTTGTTTACAACGTATTCGGCACACCCGAAAACGCAAGATTTATCGACCCCGTTTCGCAAAGCTGGCTTGTAAAAGAAATTTTTGCGGCGTTCGGCTTCCTCGGACTGTTCGGTCTTATTTTCCCCGTGGCAGACTTGCTTCTTGGCACACCGCTGTTCGCTTCGCTCAAGGGTCAACCTGCCGAAGCGCCCGAACTGCTTAAAAAGCCGCGCAAACACATCACCTACTGGCTGTCGGCAATCGCAACGGCATGGTACGGCGCATGGAGCCTGCGCAACCTCAACGCTCACGAAAAACTGTACAATTCCACAAACTGGAGCGGACTGTTTAAAAGCAGCGAAGGTTACATCTACAGCAACGTTGACAAAATTGCCGTATGGGGCATCAAATGTGCCGTTTTTGCACTGGTGGTTACGATAATAATCTGGATTGTAAACCGTGCGATAAACACGTTTATGTACAAGGATGACGCGCCGAATTACGACGAACATCCGTTTGACGGACTTAAGATCCGCAGCGTGGGCAACGTACTCAAAACCCCGTTGTTCGTAACAATTCTTCTTGCTGTATTTTACGGCATTATGTTCTTCATCTGGGAAGCGTTTGTTGTCGATTTCCGCTTCTGGACGTTTGACCTCAGAGTGTTTGACATGATCAAATTGCCGTCAATGCTGAAGTACGTGCCCTTCTTCTTCATCTACTACTTCGCAAACGCGTTGTTTGCGCAAAACTACCGCGTGAAGGACCTTCCCGAATGGGCAACCACCATCATCAACGTGGTGTTCAACGTGGGCGCGCTCATCATCATTCTGTGGGCGCACAACAGTTACTTCGTCAACAACGGCGTTTCCTACGACAGCGCAAACAATCTGTGGTTCATCGCGTCCTACCCCATCATCCCGTGCGTAGCAATCGCAACGGTTGTCGCACGCAGAATGTACCTGCGCACAGGCAATGCCTGGACGGCAGGACTGTTCAATGCGGTTGTTTTTACATTCCTTGCATGCGCCAATACGTCGTTCAGCAATCTTGCATGGGTGTACCCGATCGGTTAATGCCGGAATTCATGACATTGGTTTCCTGCGCAAAACGTAAATCAACAGTTGTTACCTGACATTTAATTGCAAACAAAAAAACGCGGAAAGCCATCGCTTTCCGCGTTTTTCACTTTGTTTTCAAGACAGCATTTTACAACTACTTTGTAAGTTCTTCCAGTTCGGCAAGGGTGTTTTCAAAGGATTCCGCCACGATACGGAACGGTTCTTCACTCGTCAGGTCAACGCCTGCAACTTTAAGTTCCGACACGGGGTCCATGCTGCCGCCGAGCGACAGGAATTTTTTGTAGTTGGCAAGGGCAGGTGCGCCTTCCTTCAGTATTTTTTCCGCTATGCATACGGCGGACACAATACCCGTTGCGTACTTGTACACGTAAAACGCGCGGTAGAAGTGCGGAATACGCGCCCATTCGTACTTGATTTCGTCGTTGTGATGCACCGCGTCGCCGTAGTACATCTTGTTGAGTTCAAGGTACTTTTCGCAAAGGGCTTCGGTGGTAAACGGCTCGTCCTTTTCCACCATGTCGTGTGAAATCTGCTCGAACTCGGCAAACATCGTCTGACGGTACATCGTGGTACGAAGCATGTCAAGGTAGTACTGCAACAGATACTTTTTGATTGCGGGGTCACTTTCCGTCTTAAGCAGATACTTAAGCAACAATACTTCGTTGCAGGTGCTGGCAACTTCGGCAACGAAAATTTTGTAGTCGGACTTTGCCTGCGGTTGCGTTGCGTCGCTGTAGTAGGAGTGCATGCTGTGACCCATTTCGTGAGCAATCGTAAAAATGTCGTGCGTGGTCTTCTGGTAGTTGAGCAGCATGTACGGATGAACGCCTTTTACGCCCATGGAATACGCACCGCTACGCTTTGTCGGCGTTTCGTGCACGTCGATCCAGTGTTCGGCAAATGCTTTACGCACCACGGCAAGATAGTCCTCGCCAAGGGGTGCCAAGCCTTTAAGTACCAGTTCACACGCTTCTTCGTACTCGCAGGAGATGTCCGCGTTGTCAAAAATGGACGTGTACAGGTCGTACATATTAAGCGTTTCGACGCCCATCAACTTTTTACGCAGGGCAATGTAGCGATGAAGCGGCGCAAGGCTTTCGTGCGTGCACTTGATAAGGTTGTCGTACACCGCCTTGTCTACGTGCTCGTAAAACAACGCCATTTCCATTGTGGAGCCGAACTTGCGCGTTTGTGCGCGGAACCAGTCCGCCTTTACGCTGCCTTCATACACACCGGCAATCGTATTGATGACGTTGATGTAGGATTTGTAGTAGGTTTCGAAGGCAAGTTTACGCACAGCCTGATTTTTGTTTTGCAACAGCATGCTGTACGTGCCGTGACCCAGTTGCACCTTTTTGCCGTCAACTTCGATTGCGTCAAACTTGATATCGCCGCTGTCCAGACGGTTGAAAATTTCGTGGAACTGACCCGAAAATGCGCCGACGTTGGCAAGAATGTGCTCTTCGGCGGCAGACAGAATGTGTGCCTTGCCCTCCAGCACGTTTTTCAGCATTACGTCGTAGTCGGAAAAATCGGGGTCGTCAATAAACGCCTTAAGTTGCTCGTCGGGGATTGCGGACAATTCCGGCGAAACGAAACTGGTTGCGGCGTCGTACTTGGTAAGCAAGCCGTAAATTTTGCTGAAACGCGCCTGGCGGACGGAGTCCTGGCTGTCCTCGTTGTACGCCATGGATGCGTAGCAATACAGTTGTTCAAGTTTGAGGTCGATTTTGTCGGACAATCTGAGGAAAGCAAGCAACTGCTCGCGGTCGGCAAGTTTGCCCTTGAAGTCGGCAAGTTGCGGATATTCCTGCGAAAGTTCGGCAAACGCCTCTTCCCACTTTTCGGGGGTGGCAAAAATGTCGCCGAGGTTCCATTTATATTTTTCGGGAATTTCGTTTCTGTTTGTGTAACTCATACTATCGCTCCTTCTTTGCCCGAGGTCGGACGGCATGTCACGCCTACGCAGTGCCCGTATGCACATTGTTTTTGGACAAATATTGTAAAAAGTATATTACTTTTACGTAATTTCGTCAACCGATTAAACAACTACCGATCGAGACTACGGAAAAAGCTGATTTTGGGGATTGTATTTTGAATGTAGGGAAATGCCGAAAAAAAATACAGGTTGCAACGTGCTCGCTGAAGCGTGGAAGTTGTCGCCGAAGTACGGAAGTTGATGTAAGGGGTCCTGTCGAGGAATTGCCAATACAGGCGACCGAGCGACGGAAAAAGTAAGCATTT
>UMHM01050179.1_pt1 | contig 12476 bp, 9 predicted proteins | sample 1965501 | NCBI WGS metagenome assembly UMHM01 (sample SAMEA4836095, study PRJEB28245) | human gut metagenome | biome: gut microbiome; material: fecal sample | place: Denmark | collected 2008
AGATACTCTCGAGCATGCGCGACCGCTATGAGATCGACAGCAACTACACCGCCGAAGAGGCGAGGATCATCGCCGGCGTGCGCTATGCTATAAACGTGCGATATCTCATAAATACCTCGGACTATATTTTCGTCAAGGACGCGGATATGAAGCTCATAGCCACGCTGCGCGAAAACAACATCGAGGGCGTCAATATAAAAGAATCATACGTCCGTGAATATGCTACCTCAGCTGCCGCGCACATCCTCGGCTACACCGGCGCAATGAGCGACAGTGACTATGCAAAGTATAAAGATCAGGGCTATTCCGCCGATGCCGCAGTCGGCAAGGATGGCGCGGAATATGCCTTTGAAAAATACCTGCACGGAACAAACGGTACCGTGCGCACGACCTCCGCTTCCGACGGCACGGTAATAAGCAAGGAATATATCGAAGAGCCGGAGCCGGGCAACAATGTGTATCTGACGATAGATATTGCCCTGCAGGAGGCCGCCGAGCTTGCGCTTGAAAACGGCGTGGCCTCCATCCAGGCAAAGATAGACTCAAAGAAAGAGCAGCAGATAGCCAGCGGAACATATAAGGAAAAGCAGGATGTTATCGACGGTGCCTCCGTGGTCGTTGTAAATGTAAAAACAGGCGAGCCGCTTGTCATTGCAAACTGGCCGACCTACGATCCGTCCGAGCTGCTGGAAAAATACAATGAGCTGCTTGCGGATAAAAACGCTCCGCTTTATAACCGCGCGCTTCAGGGCGGCTATGCGCCCGGCTCGACCTTCAAGCCCTGCACGGCGATAGCCTCGCTGACCGAGGGAATAATAAACACCGGAACGACGATTGAATGTAGAGGCCAATATACGCGCTATGCTCAGTACGGATTTGCGCCATACTGCTGGATATATACGCAGAACAATCAGAAGCTGACTCACGGCTATCTGAACGTCACCGGCGCTATCCAGAACTCCTGCAATATATTCTTCTATTCGGCAGGACATGACCTCGGCATAGATAAGCTCGATAAATACGCGGCCGAATTCGGCCTCGGCGAGAGCACCGGCATAGAGCTGCCCGAATCCACCGGCAACATGGCAAATGCAAAAAACCATGAAGAGCTTACCGGCGAACCGTGGACGATAGGACAGACCATGCAGGCCGCGATCGGCCAGTCCGACAGCCTGTTCACGCCGCTGCAGCTTGCCGAGTATTGCGCAGCCGTCGCAAACGGCGGCGAGCGCCACAGCGCGTCGATACTCAAATCCGTGCGCAGCTACAGCTACGGCGATAACGTGCATGAACGCGAGGATGAGGTGCTCAGCAAGGTCGAAACCGCGCAATATAACTGGGATGCCGTCCACGAGGGCATGCGGCTTGTCGGCAAATCAAGCCTGCCAAGCTACAGCATAACGAGCGTTGCAGCAAAAACCGGCACCGCCCAGAAGGGCGACAGCATCGCAAACGACGGTATCTTCATCTGCTATGCGCCCTTTGACGATCCTGAGATCGCAATGGCCATCGTCGTTCAGAAGGGCGGCGCGGGCGCAAACTGCTCGGTCATCGCGCAGGAAATACTGGAGGCTTACTTCAGTCTGAAGTCCGCAACCGACGTTACCGATGTCGAAGGCGAATTGCTGCAGTGATAAAAAACCGCGCTTTTTGTCAAAAAAGGCGTTGAAAGAAACGGCAGTATTGTATATAATAAAAAAGAAATTATAAAAAGAAGTTTTATAATAGGAAATTTCGCAAACAGAATCGAGGGAAGCTTATGAATATTGCACTTATGGCACATGACAGAAAGAAGGAACTGATGGTCCAGTTCTGCATAGCTTATTGTGGTATTCTGGCCGAGCATTCAGTCTGCGCAACCAACACGACGGGCAAGCTTGTATCCGAAGCAACGGGACTTCCCGTGACGCTTTATCTGCATGCCGACCAGGGCGGCGCCCAGCAGATCGGAGCAAGAATATCATATAACGAGATCGATCTTGTGCTGTTCTTCTGCGACCCGTCAAACCCCGGCGGATTTGACGATATCAACAAGATCGAACGCCTGTGCGATCAGTATCAGATCCCGTTTGCAACCAATGCGGCAACCGCGGAGGTGCTCGTTCAGGGCCTGCGGCGCGGTGATCTTGACTGGCGCAATATCGTCAATCCAAAGCGCAGGTAGGCTGCATCGCCGAATTAAAACTCGAATGCTGTTATTGCTCAAGCAATAGCAGCATTTAGTGATTGAAAGGAATAAAATTAAGTATGGCAAAAGTTGCGCCGAGAACCCTGTCGGGCTTCATGGAGCTGCTTCCGGCAGACCAGATAAAGATGGAAAAAATGATGGAGACGCTCAGGAAGAGCTACTCCGTTTACGGCTTTGCGCCGCTTGACACGCCGGTGATCGAATCGGCGGAGGTGCTGCTTGCAAAGGGCGGCGGCGAGACCGAAAAGCAGATATACAGATTCAATAAGGGCGACAGCGACCTTGCGCTGCGCTTTGACCTGACTGTTCCGCTTGCAAAATTCGTCGCTGCAAATTACGGACATCTGACGTTCCCGTTCCGCCGCTATCAGATAGGCAAGGTTTACAGAGGCGAAAGAGCGCAGCGCGGCCGCTTCCGCGAGTTTTATCAGGCCGATATCGATATAATAGGCGACGGTAAGCTCGATATCATAAACGAGGCGGAGATCCCGGCGATAATCTATCGAACCTTCACCGCACTCGGACTCAGAGGCTTTAAGATAAAGGTCAATAACCGTAAGCTCTTAAACGGGTTTTACAGCCTTGCCGGCATGAGCGAAAAGGCCGGCGATATAATGCGCACGGTCGATAAACTCGATAAGATCGGTCCCAACAAGGTCCGCCAGCTTCTTATGGATGAGCTGCACATGTTCTCGCACAAGGCCGACGACGTTATGGACTTCATGGCCATAAGCGGCACGAATGCCGAGGTCATTGCCGGACTTGAGCGCTATAAGGGCATGGACGAGCTGTTTGACGAGGGACTTGAGGAGCTCAAGACCGTCACAAGATACCTTGCTGATTTCGGCGTCCCGGAGGAAAACTTCGCAATCGACCTTTCGATAGCGCGCGGCCTTGACTACTACACCGGCACGGTTTACGAAACCGAAATGACCGCTCACCCTGAGATAGGCTCGATCTGCTCCGGCGGCAGATACGATGATCTTGCCGGATACTACACCGATAAAAAGCTGCCCGGCGTCGGCATATCCATCGGCCTTACGCGCCTTTTCTATGTCCTCAACGAGCAGGGCATGCTCTCGGACGAAACCGTGTCGGCTCCTGCCGATGCGCTCGTTATCCCCATGGCCGAGGATCTCGGCTACGCCATTGCCGCGGCAACGGCGTTGCGTGATGCAGGGGTGAGGACTCAGCTCTACTGCGAGCAGAAAAAGTTCAAGGCAAAAATGAGCTATGCCGATAAGCTCGGCATTCCATATGTGATCCTCATCGGCGAGGACGAGATCGCGGAAAACGTCGTTGCCGTTAAGAATATGACCACCGGCGAACAGACAAAGCTCGGCTTTGCCGACGCTGCGTCGCTCATAAAGAAAGACATGGATGATCGCGCGCGTGCCGCGGTTATCAAAGAATAATGGAGGCAGAAGAAATGACACAGTCAAGAACCCATACCTGCAATCAGCTCCGCATTGAAAACGTCGGAGAAAAGGTCAAGATCGTCGGATGGATGGAGAACGTCCGCGAGGTAGGCCAGAACTTTGCATTTGTCATCGTCCGCGATTTTTACGGCACGACGCAGGTCGTCGTCGAGACCGAGGATATGATGAAGGTCATAAAGGGTATAAATAAAGAGAGCACCATCTCCGTCGAGGGCACCGTTCGCGAGCGCGCGAGCAAAAACCCCAAGCTCCCCACCGGCGATATCGAGGTCGTTCCCGAAAAGATCGAAGTTCTCGGCCGCTGCCGCTATAACGAGCTGCCGTTTGAAATAAACCGCAGCCGCGAGGCCGACGAGACCACACGTCTTAAATACCGCTACCTCGACCTGAGAAATCCGGCCGTAAAGCAGAATATAATCCTCCGCTGCAATGTTATCGCCGCCCTGCGCAAGGCAATGATGGAGCACGATTTCCTCGAGATAACAACTCCTATCCTCACCGCCTCATCCCCCGAGGGCGCGCGCGACTATCTCGTCCCGGCAAGAAAGCATCCCGGCAAGTTCTATGCTCTGCCGCAGGCGCCGCAGCAGTTTAAGCAGCTGCTCATGACATCCGGCTTCGACCGCTATTTCCAGATAGCGCCCTGCTTCCGCGATGAGGACGCGCGCGGCGACCGTTCACCCGGCGAGTTCTATCAGCTCGATATGGAGATGTCGTTTGCCGGCCAGGAGGATGTTTTTGCGGTCATTGAGGATGTCCTGCCCCCAATTTTTGAAAAGTTCGGAACATACAACATATCCAACAAGGCGCCCTTCCGCCGCATCGGCTACAACGAGTCGATGGAAAAGTACGGCTCGGATAAGCCCGACCTGCGCATCGACCTCGTTGTTGAGGATATCACCGCGCTCGTGTCCGGCACCGATTTTGCTCCCTTTGCCGAGGGCAACACCGTCAAGGCGATCGTTGTCACCGGCTGCGACTTGACGCGCAAGCAGATCGACAAGGTCTGCGCCGATGTTGAGGTCCAGGCAGGCATGAAGCCCTACTGGTTCAAGGTTGATGAAAACGGCGAGCTTGCCGGCGGCGTTGCAAAGTTCCTTCAGGATAAGAAGGCTGCCCTCACCGAGGCTCTCGGTCTCAAGCCCGGCTGCCTTGTCGGCGTAACGGCAGGCAAGAAGGGCGAGGCGCAGAAGACCGCAGGCGTTATGCGCAAGATGCTCGGCGCGGCGGTCCCCGGCCATATGGATAAGGAGCGCTACGAGTTCTGCTGGATCGTCGATTTCCCGATGTACGAGATCGGCGAGGAGTCCGGCGAGCTTGAGTTCTGCCACAACCCGTTCTCCATGCCCAACGGCGGTCTGGAGATCCTCGAAAAGGCCGAGCGCGGCGAGGTCGATCCGCTTTCGATCACCGCGTTCCAGTATGACCTCGTGTGTAACGGCGTTGAGCTGTCCTCGGGCGCAGTGCGTAACCACGATCCCGAGATCATGATAAAGGCGTTTGAAATGGTTCGCCTCGGTGAGGACGACGTTAAGGCCAAGTTCCCGGCTATGTACAATGCCTTCTGCTATGGCGCACCCCCTCATGCCGGTATCGCCCCGGGCGTTGACCGCATGGTCATGCTGCTTGCCGGCGAGGATTCCATCCGCGAGATCATCCCGTTCCCGATGAACAAGAACGCGCAGGATGTCATGATGGGCGCACCCTCCACGGTTGAGCAGAAGCAGCTTGACGAGCTGAACATAGCTATAACCTGCCCCGTCGAAGAATAAGAAAAATTATAAAGGGACTGCATTTTTCCGCAGTCCCTATTTTTGAAAACAGTGGTGGTAAAATATGCTTGCAACGATAAGATCGCTCGGCGTTAAGGGCATCGGCGGCTACGGCGTTTCGGTCGAGGTTTTCGTGTCCAACGGCCTTGTCAATTTTGATATCGTCGGTCTGCCCGACGCCGCAGTCAGGGAGGCGCGCGAGAGGGTGCGCGCCGCGATAAAATCAAACGGCTTCAAGTTCCCGGTCAGCCGCGTCACGGTCAATCTCGCACCGGCGGACACGAAAAAGGCCGGAACGGTGTACGATCTGCCGATAATGCTCGGCATTCTTGCCGCAACGGGAGTGATACGTCAGCCGAAGTCCGACTGCGCATTTTTCGGAGAGCTTTCGCTCAACGGAACGCTTCGGCCGGTCAGCGGTGCGCTGCCCATGGCAGTCGCCGCCGCGCGCGAAGGTGTGCGTGAGCTGTTCGTGCCTGCCGATAACGCACAGGAAGCGTCATATGCCGAGGGAGTGACGGTGTATCCCATTGAGAATGTGTCCGAGCTTATCGCGCATCTCAGGGGCGAATTTCGCATAAAGCCGATGGATATACCGAAGCTCGACCCGGCGACGGTCAAATATCCTGACTTTTCGGATGTCAAGGGACAGGAGAACGTAAAGCGAGCTATGGAGATTGCCGCCGCCGGCGGACACAACATACTCATGGTTGGTCCTCCGGGCGCCGGCAAGAGCATGATGAGCAAGCGCCTGCCCGGCATATTGCCGGATATGACGCGGGAGGAAATGCTCAAATCCACTGAGATCTATTCCGTTGCCGGGCTGACGGGGAAGAACAATCCCATCATATCCGCGCGTCCGTTCCGTGCGCCGCACCATACCGTTTCGGGCGCTGCCATGTCCGGCGGCGGAGCGGTCCCACGCCCGGGCGAGATCAGCCTTGCGCACAACGGCGTGCTGTTTCTCGATGAACTGCCGGAGTTTCGAAAGGATGTGCTTGAGGTGCTGCGTCAGCCTCTTGAGGATGGCGAGGTCACCGTCTCACGTGTTGCCGGGACCGAGACCTTTCCGGCAAACTTCATGCTCGTGTGCGCAATGAACCCCTGCAAATGCGGATGGTACGGCCATCCGTCGGGGCGCTGCCGCTGCTCTGCAAACGAGGTGCGCGCATATCACAGCCGCATCTCCGGGCCGCTGCTCGACCGCATTGATATCATCGTCGAGGCTCCGGCGTTGGAGTACGAGGAGCTTAAAAACCGCGCGCCTGCGGAAAGCTCTGCCGATATAAAGCGCCGCGTTGACGCAGCGCGCCTTATCCAGCGCAAGCGCTTTGAGGGCACCGGCATGCTCAGCAACGCCGGCATGGGCACAAAGGCGCTCAACGCATACTGCCTTCTCACGCCCGAGTGCGAGCAGCTCATGCACGATGCTTTCGACCGCATGGGCCTTACCGCGCGCAGCTACGACCGCATCCTCCGCGTCGCGCGCACCATAGCCGATCTCGAAGGCGAGGAGACTATAGGCGCGATGCACATTGCGGAAGCTATACAGTACCGCACTTACGACTTTCGCGAGGTCTGACCGGTTAAAATCCGCCCATAGTGCCCGAAAGCCCTAGGAAATACAAAAAGTATTCCCGTCGGGCGTTTCAGCCGCTCTGAACGAATTTTTCCTCGGTCAGACTAAAGGGTTAAAACTCACCCATAGCGCCCGAAAGCTCCGGGAAATACAAAAAGTATTCCCGTCGGGCGTTTCAGCCGCTCTAAACGAATTTTTCCTCGGTCAGACTAAAGGGCTAAAACTCACCCATGGCGCCCGAAAGCAATAGAAAATAAATAAAGCTAAAGCTCCCCGTTCGGGGAGCTTTAGAACGTTAATAATAGCCAAAAGTTTGACAATTTTGCCGCGGCAAAGAAGGTGCTCGGTGATGCTTAAAACCGACAGACTGCCCGAGCTTTCGCAGCTCGACGTGTTCAAATCTCCGTGCTTTGTGTTTGATATACACAGCCGGGAGAAGAAAGATCTCATAACGCGCTATCGCGGTACTGTGTGCCGAAAGCTGCCGGCAGGCTTTGAGATAGTATCATGGTAAAAGAGCATGTATCGCTTCGGCGGCCTTTACCGCGAGGTGCCGATCGCCGTGCGCGCAGAGCTTGACGAAAGCGCGCGCATAGTCTCGCTTACGATCGACGAGGAAAGCTGCGGCTCGCAGGGCAAAAGCTGCGATTTTGCTTGCCTGGAGCGCTCACTTCGTGATAAACTCATAAACAGACCGTTCACTGAGTTTTCGCAGATCTATAAGGACGCCGGAACGACCGGCTGTTTGCATGTTTTTGAGATACTCAGCGGTGCGTCGGCGTTTTTCGCCGTCCTTCGTGACAGCGGCCGCGACGGCGGCTCAGAGCAGGAGCTTGTTAAAATTTCGTCCGATGCCGGCGGCCTTATCGCGGAGAATATCCACGAGGTGCTCGGCAAAACGTCGGTCACGAATATAGACATTCGGCACAATGCTCTGCCGACCTTCGGCAAAAAAGGCCTGCCGGAGAGTATGGACGCTCATCTCTCCGTGAGTGTCAACGGCAGATCGGTGAGCGAGAGCGATATAAAGGCCGATGATTTCCCCGGCTGCTACAGCCGTCTCAACCGAGCGTACACACGCGCCTACCATGCCGAGAAAAAGTTCTTCGCCGCAGGTGGAAAGCAGCGCTTTTCAAATCTCCCTTCGCTTGTCGGACTTACGGTGCTTGCGCTCAGCCATGAGGGCATGAGCGGAACGTTTTCTCGCGGCAAAGCTCGAAAATATCCTCATTTTCCTGCAAACGGGCGAGGGCAGGGAAGGCTGCATCGGCTTCAGAAATGGCCTTAACATGAATCAGCAGTATATGCTCAAGGCGGCGGCAGGTGCGGCTCTCGGCTGCGCAGCGCTCGCGCTGGGCATTGCTTTAAAAAGGAGAGTAAGATTATGAACAAAGACATTGATGTCAGCAGCCTGAAGATCGATCTTTATTCCGATAAATCGGTCAGGGACTTCACTGCCGACGTCGCGCAGAAGGACGGGCGCATGTGGCTCAGCAACGTTTCGGCCGAGATCGCGGCGGAAGCGGCGGCGCTTGCGGTAAAGGCGCTGCGCAAGTCGGGGCTTGAGGATGCGGAAATGAAAAACGCCGAGCATTTTATCGAGGTCCTGCGCAAGTTTTTCCTCAAGACCGTCGATCAGGAGCTGCAATCGCGCGCCGAGTGGGATAAGGAGGTCGCCGAGGGAAAATGTCAGGCCTACATCGAAGGCGGCGTGTTTGCCGCGTGCTCGGAGATCGACGAGGTGCTCTACGGCATGATAAAGCTCATCGACATGATAGAGTCCGTTTCCGATAAGCTCGCGCCCGAGGCCTGTGCCGATGCGGCGGCTGCCGTTTCCATCGGCCGCAGTGCGATGGAGTGCGTGAAGCTTCAGAGATATCACTACTCAACGCTCATCTCCGGCGACGTTAACTCCAGGGCAATGCGCCGCGAGCCTGAGCTTGCCATTGCCGACTGCACCGAGCGCTATGACGAGCTGTACAAAAAGCTTCAGAATAAGCTGAAATAATAAAACAACGGATGTTCGAGAGAACATCCGTTGTTTTTACGCATCTAAAGTGATCAGATATGCGGTGTTTTCGGTGCTGTAATAAAGCAGAAAAACCCTGTTCAGCCCTTGGTTTTCGCTTTTATAGGCAAACGGTGTGCCGTCCGGAGCGGCAGGCAGCTCGACACCGTTTTGTCGGGCAAGGTCTATGCCGTCATCGGCGTTTATATCCGGCGTTGTGTCGAGACCGGCAAAATGCGCGGAAGCATCCTGTGTGAAGCCTATCTTATACGCCGCAAAGCCTTCGCCGAAAATGTTGCCGTCATCGTAGGTGTATGCAAGCCTTTCAACGGTTATGCTTTCGTTTTTGAGGTCTATGCCGAATTCGCTTTTTATTGTGCTCAGAGCGCGCTGCAAGGGCGTTTCCCGAGAGCAGGCGCACAGCGCAATGGCCGCAAGGGTCAGCAGAACAATAATATGTTTTAGCTTTTTCATACGAGACCTCCTTTGAAGTGTTGATTTCGGGGGATAAAACGCCGTGCAGCCATATTAGCACGGACGAAACGAAATTTAATGCAAATTTTGTTAACAAAGAAATTCCGAAATGCACAGCAAAACGGCAAAGCCGCCGCGTTGTCTCCGCGACGGCCTTGATATATAAATTTATCCCGTAAATGCGAAATGACCCTTGACTGCACGGTTTCTTTACACCGTTTTCACAGCAGCCAAGGGTCATTTCTGTGAATTCTTAGTATCTAACATCATTGGTTACCTCTCTTTCTGCGGAATTGATGCCGCCTGCCAACGGAACGCAAATCAAAACACTCTGAATAACTACGATCGATTCCCCAAGCGGGAAGTGGCCTGTGTTCTCGTTCTCTTGATATTTTGACTTCGGCATCGTCTCCCTCGCTGCCGACTCTCTGCCGGATTTCGAGGGACCGTTACTTGTACATCGGTATCACCCTTTCTGTGATTTAAAGATACCAAATTTCAGCGGCTTATTCAAGAGCAATAGTGAACGAAATAAAAAGCAAATTGTTGTGCAGCCAAACAAAAATTGTGAATAAATTTGCGCCTCTATTGACATATATCACAAAAAAACATATAATATTGATGTTGTGTGCTCCGCAAGCTTTAAGCTGTGGAGCTTTTCTTGCGCCGCAAAACAAATGGTGATATAATAAGATGTTAAAAATATTTAGGAGCAGAACACATGATAAACGACATTATTCTTCTCAAGCAGGGCGAGATAGTCCTCAAGGGCTTAAACCGCCGCTCGTTCGAGCAGAAGCTCATGAGCAATATAAAGCGCCGCCTGGACGCTATCGGCAAATTCAAGGCCTATTGCATGCAGTCAACGGTATATATCGAGCCTGTGGACGAAACAAGCGACATGGACGCGGCGTTTGAGGCAATGACCAAGGTGTTCGGCCTTGCGTCTGTCAACCGTGCCGCCGGCTGCGAGAAAGACCCGAAGAAGATCGCCGAGCTTGCAATAGAGTATCTCAAGGACGATATGCTCGCGGCAAAAAGCTTCAAGGCCGAGGCGAAGCGCAGCGACAAGAGCTTTCCGATGACGAGTATCGAGCTTGCGCAGTTTGTCGGCGGCGAGCTTGCCGAGGCATATCCCAACTGCGAGGTCGATGTGCACGACCCTGAGCTTACCGTCCATATCGAGGTGCGCGACCTTGCGGCCTATGTCCACGCCGCTCCAACGCCCGGAGCGGGCGGTATGCCCGTCGGTGCAAACGGCGTTGCTGTAACTCTGCTGTCCGGCGGTATCGACAGCCCGGTTTCCACTTATATGATCGCAAAGCGCGGCGTGCGCCTTATCCCGGTGCACTTTTTCTCGTTCCCGTACACCTCCGAGCAGGCAAAGCAGAAGGTCATTGAGCTTGCGCGCCTGCTGACGGTGTACTGCGGCAGAATGACCATCGAGGTCGTTCCGTTTACGCACATTCAGGAGGAGATACGCGCAAAGTGCGATGAGGATTACTTCACGCTTATCATGCGCCGCTTTATGATGCGCATTGCGCAGAAGATAGCCGATGCAAACGGCGCGAAGGCCATCGTCACCGGCGAAAACCTCGGCCAGGTAGCAAGCCAGACCATGGAGGCCATGGCGTCCACGCAGGCCGTCACCGATCTGCCGGTGCTCCAGCCGCTTATCGGCATGGACAAGGAGGAGATCGTGCGTCTTGCGCGCAAGATCGGAACGTTTGAAACGTCCATCCTTCCGTATGAGGACTGCTGCACGGTCTTTACGCCCAAGCACCCCAAAACAAAGCCCAAGCTGCGCGACGTTGAGCAGATCGAATCGGCTCTGGATATCGACGCGCTTGTTGAAGAAGCATATGCCGGCATTGAAAGAATAAAGGTAGGCGACTGAAATTGAAAAAGGCATATAATGTCGAGATACTCTCCGTCGGAACTGAGATACTGCTCGGCCACACGACGAACACCGACGCACGGGATATATCCCTCATGCTCTCGGAGCTGGGCATAAACGTAAAATACCACACCGTAGTCGGCGACAACCCCCGGCGCCTTGCCGACTGCATAGAGATCGCGCGCAAAAGAGCGGATATCATCATATCCACCGGCGGCCTCGGCCCGACCTGCGACGATCTTACAAAGCAGATACTCGCGAAGTCCTTCGGCCTCGAGCTTGAGATGCACGAGGATGAAAAGGCCTGCCTTTACGATTATCTGACCAACCGCGGCTACAGCAAGGAAATGACCGAAAACAACCTCAAGCAGGCTATGCTGCCCGTCGGCTGCACCGTGTTCCACAACGACTGGGGCACGGCCCCCGGCTGCGCGTTCACCGGCGACGACGGAACGATAGTTATCATGCTGCCCGGCCCTCCGAAGGAATGCAACGCGATGTTCCGCGCCTGCGTAATGCCGTATCTGCGCTCGCTGTCGGACGAGCAGATAGTATCGCACGCTATCCACGTTTTCGGTATGTCCGAAAGCGCGATGGATCAGATATTCCGCGACGAGATGAACGCCATGACCAACCCCACCATGGCGCCCTACGCCAAGGAGGGCGACTGCCTGCTGCAAGTCACCGCCAAGGCCGAGAGCGTCGAGAAGGCCGAGGAGATGATGAAGCCGGTCATCGAGCATGTAAAGGACGTGCTCGGCGATATCATTTTCGGCATCGACGTTGACACGGTCGAGGACAGCGTTATGCGGCTTTTGCGGGAAAAGAAAATGACCTTCGCCGCTGCCGAAAGCTGCACCGGCGGCGAGCTTGCAAAGCGCTTTACCGATATTCCCGGCGCGAGTGAGTTCTTCCTCGGCGGCGTGACGACCTATACGAATGAGGCCAAGGCAAAGCTTTTGGGCATAGATCCCAAGCTCATCGAGGAAAAGACCGCCGTGAGCTATGAGGTCGCAAAGCAAATGGCCGAGCGTGTGCGCGCGCTTCTCGGCGCCGATATGGGCATCGGCGTTACGGGGCTTGCAGGCCCCGACGGCGACGGAGTCCACGAGGTCGGAA
>UMHM01087411.1_pt1 | contig 12475 bp, 10 predicted proteins | sample 1965501 | NCBI WGS metagenome assembly UMHM01 (sample SAMEA4836095, study PRJEB28245) | human gut metagenome | biome: gut microbiome; material: fecal sample | place: Denmark | collected 2008
TCGGGTCAAAGTCGGAGCCGCCCTTGCCGCCGCCCATGGGCAGCGTGGTCAGGGAGTTCTTGAGGATCTGCTCAAAGCCGAGGAACTTCATGATGGAAAGGTTGACGGAGGGGTGGAAGCGCAGACCGCCCTTGTAGGGGCCGATGGCGGAGTTGTACTGCACACGGTAGCCGCGGTTGACATGCGTCACGCCGTTGTCGTCCACCCAGGGAACGCGGAATTCTATAACGCGCTCAGGCTCCACAAAGCGCTCGATAAGCCCGGTCTTTTCCCATTCGGGGTGCTTGTCCACGACAAGCTCAAGAGATTCAAAAACCTCTCTGACGGCCTGGAGGAACTCCGGCTCATGAGAGTCGCGCCTCTCCACTTCCGCATATACCCGTTTGAGATACTCGTTGTTCAGCATTTGCTGACCTCCTTGATAATAAAAAGATTTTTAAACATGTTGCCTCTTTTCAGCTACGCACATTATACTAAGTTTATCCGGCGGTAACAATTCGCAATCTGCACAGTTTTTTACAAGATTTTTAGGCTTTTTAACAACAACTGCTTTGATAAAAAAATACCGAAATCCTGCAAAGTATTGCAATTTCAGCGCAAATAGGGTATGATAAAATAAAGACAAAATCAATTTGCTATTTAAAGGAGTAAAGTCATGAAAAGAGAAAATTTCTTCGGATATGAGAAGTACAGCTTCGGCAGCGGCGCGCTTTCCGTCTCCGTCGTGACGCTTGGCGCAACGGTAACGGAGCTGCGCTTTGCCGGACGCAATATGGTGCTGTGTTGTCCGGACGCGGCAGGCTATCTTGACGGCACGGCCTATATCTGCGCCGCCATCGGCCGCTACGCCAACAGGATAGCCGGTGCGCGCTTCACGCTGAACGGCAGGGAGTACGTCCTTCCCGCAAACGAGGGGAAAAACCAGCTCCACGGCGGGCCGGGCTCCTATGATAAGCGCCGCTGGGAGGCGGAGGTGCTTGGCGATGACTCCGTGCGCTTCACGCTGCACTCGCCAGACGGGGATAACGGCTTCCCCGGCAATCTCACCGCGTCCGTGACCTACACCGTTTCCGGGGATACCCTGCGCCTCGACTTCGGCGGCGTCAGCGACGCCGACACGGTGTACGCGCCCACCTCGCACATGTACTTCAACCTTGACGGCAGCAGCGCGCTCGACCATTCCATGCGGATAGATTCCGCCGGATGGCTCGAGGTGGACGGCGGGCTCATCCCGACGGGGCGCGTCATGCCGCCGGAGGGGGATTTCGATTTCCACGCCCTGCGCCGCGTCGCGCGCGACTATGACCATTGCTTTGTGCTGAACGGAGAGCACGCCTGCACCGTCGAGGCCGGCGGCGTGCGTATGGATGTTTTTACGGACTTCCCGGCGATGCAGGTCTACACGTCCTCCGGTATGGGCGCGCCGCACGGGAAGAACGCCGGCCTTGCCATAGAGCCGGAATTTTATCCCGACAGCCCCAATCACCCGGATTTCCCGTCCACTGTGCTGCACGCGGGAGAGCATTTTCACCGCTATGCCGAGTATAAATTCAGTAAAATTTAATAGAATTTTGAGAATTTGGTCAAAATTTATTGGTTTAACGTAATGGCGTATTGACACTTTAGAAAAAATATATATAATATAATAGAAAACGTACCCATATTGCTGCACGTCCATCCGGCGCGGCAGCCGAAAAACAGGGCCCTGCTTTTCACACTTTATTGCATAAAGTGTGATGGGGCTTTGAATACCGGCGCGGCGCGGATGAGAGGGGAGCGGGAGGGTATAATAATTTAAGGAGGACAAACATGAAAAAAATCGTAGCACTGCTTCTTGCCCTGTGCATGGTGTTTGCACTGTGCGCCTGCGGCGACAGCTCTGCCAAGAGCGATGACATCCATATCGGTATAGTCACCGGCTCCGTCTCCCAGTCTGAGGATGACCGCCGCGGCGCGGAGGCCTTCCAGGCGATGTACGGCGAGGACATGGTCAAGCTGGCCATCTACCCCGACAACTTCACCGAAGAGCTTGAGACCACCATCCAGACGATAGTCAACCTCTCTGACGACCCCGCCATGAAGGCCATCATCGTCAACCAGGCCGTTCCCGGCACCACCGAGGCTTTCCGCCGCATCAAGGAAAGCCGTCCTGACATCATCTGCATCGCCGGTGAGTCCCATGAGGACCTGCCCGAGATCGGCTCTGCCGCCGACCTCGTCTGCAACAACGACTTCGTTGCCCGCGGCTACCTGATCATCAGGACTGCTCACGAGCTGGGCTGCGATACCTTCGTACATATTTCCTTCCCGCGCCACATGTCCTATGAGACCATGAGCCGCCGTGTCGCCATCATGAAGGCCGCATGCGACGAGTTCGGTATGCAGTTCGTCCTTGAGACCGCTCCCGACCCCACTTCTGACGTCGGCGTTGCCGGTGCACAGGCTTACATCCTTGAGAAGGTTCCTGAGTGGGTCGAGAAGTACGGCCAGAACGCCGCATACTTCTGCACCAACGACGCCCACACTGAGCCTCTGCTCAAGCAGCTTCTCGAGTACGGCGGATACTTCATCGAGGCCGACCTGCCCTCTCCCACCATGGGTTACCCCGGTGCGCTGGGCATCGACCTGACCGAGGAAGCCGGCGACTATGAGAAGATCCTTGCCAAGGTCGAGCAGGCCATCGTTGAAAAGGGCGGCGCCGACCACTTCGGCACCTGGGCCTACTCCTACGGCTACACCGTTTCCGCTGGTCTTGCACAGCATGCGCTCAACGTCATCAAGGGCGAGAGCGAGCTGACCGATATCGACGATATCTCCAAGGCCTATCAGGTGTTCTCACCGAACGCCGCATGGAACGGCTCCAACTACACCAATGCCGAGACCGGCGTCAAGCTTGACAATGTGTTCCTCGTCTACCAGGATACCTACATCATGGGCGACCCGGGCCACTTCATGGGCTCCACCTCCATCGAGGTTCCCGAGAAGTACTTCACCATCAAGTAATAGAGCGATTTACCTGTAATTAAGGGGGAGGAAGAATCCTCCCCCGACATTTTAGAGTAGGATTTGAAAGATATGATAAACGGAATTGCTCCTTTGCTGGAGATGAAAAACATCAAGAAGGACTTTTTCGGCAACCAGGTCCTCACGGATATCAACCTCACGCTGCAGGCGGGCGAGGTTCTCGGTCTTGTCGGGGAAAACGGTGCCGGTAAAAGCACCCTCATGAAGATTCTTTTCGGAATGGACGTTATCAGGGAAACGGGCGGCTACGGCGGCGACGTGCTCATAAACGGGGAGAAGGTCAATTTCTCCACGCCGTTTGACGCGCTTGCCGCGGGCATCGGCATGGTCCATCAGGAGTTTTCTCTGATCCCCGGCTTCACGGCCACTGAAAACATTCTGCTCAACAGAGAGCCGAAGAAAACAAATGTGATTTCTCAGGTGTTCGGCGACAGGCTGAATACCCTTGATTATAATGAAATGAACGGGCGTGCGGCGGCTGCCATCGACAAGATGGGCTTCACCATCGACCCGAACATGGTCATAAACGATATGCCCGTCGGGCATAAGCAGTTCACTGAGATCGCGCGCGAGCTGAGTAAGGATCAGCTCAAGCTTCTCATTCTGGATGAGCCGACCGCCGTTCTCACGGAGAAAGAGGCGGAAGCGCTGCTGGATTCCATCAGGGGCATGTCCCAGAAGGGCATTGCCGTTATATTCATCACCCACCGGCTCCACGAGATTCTGTCCGTCTGCGACAAGGTCGTCGTCATGCGCGACGGCTATGTTGTCAAGGACGTTCCGGCCGCGGAGACCGACGTTACCGAGATCACAAGGTGGATGGTCGGCAGAAATGTTGATACTGCCGCCAATGTTGATATAAGAGAGTTCCCCGAAGCCAAGACTGTTATGAGCATCCGCAGGCTCTGGGTCGATATGCCCGGTGAGATCGTCCGCGACGTCAGCCTTGACGTGAAGGAGGGCGAGATCCTCGGCATCGGCGGGCTGGCCGGTCAGGGCAAGCTCGGCATCCCCAACGGCGTCATGGGTCTTTATGAGGCCGGCGGCACCGTCGAGTTTGACGGTAAGCCCATCCCCCTCAACAGTCCGAGAAGCTGCCTTGACGCCAACATCGCTTTCGTGTCTGAGGACAGGCGCGGCGTCGGCCTGCTGCTTGACGAGACGCTGGAGTGGAACGTCGCCTTCCCCGCAATGCAGGTGCAGAACAAGTTCCTCAAGAAGTATCTCGGCGGCCTCATCAAATGGCGCGACGAGAAGGCCATCGGCGATATCACCGATAAGTACATAGACGAGCTGAAAATCAAATGCACCGGCTCCAAGCAGAAGGCGAGGGAGCTTTCCGGCGGCAACCAGCAGAAGGTCTGCCTTGCGAAGGCCTTCGCGCTTGAGCCGAAGTTCCTCTTCGTGTCGGAGCCTACGCGCGGCATAGACGTCGGCGCGAAGGCGCTCGTGCTCGATGCGCTGAAGAAGTTCAACCGCGAGTCCGGCGTCACCGTCGTCATGATCTCCTCCGAGCTTGAGGAGCTGCGCCAGATATGCGACCGTATCGCTATCGTTTCCGGCGGCAGGATCGCCGGTATTCTCCCCGCGTCTGAGCCGTCCGAAGAGTTCGGTATGCTCATGGTCAGTCAGGTAAAGTGAGGTGGAAGGATGAACAGTAAATTATCCGGCGAAAACGCCACGTTTATGGACAGGGTAAAAGCTGCGGCCAGCTCCTTCGGCCTCCCGCGCCTTATCATTGCCGCATTCCTGCTGCTTCTGTTCATTGCCGCCCCGCTCGTCGGCGCGGATTTTGCCACGCAGATAACCAACACCATCAACCGTTTCAGCTGGAACGCTGTGCTGGTGCTTGCGATGGTCCCCATGGTGCACTCCGGCTGCGGCCTCAACTTCGGCCTGCCGCTGGGCATCATCTCCGGCCTGCTTGGCGCGACGCTCTCCATTGAGTTCGGCTTCACGGGGCCTATGAGCTTCGTCATGGCCATCGTTATCGCCACGCCCTTCGCCCTCATCCTCGGCGCGGGCTACGGCTGGCTCCTCAACAAGATAAAGGGCGGCGAGATGATGATAGCCACGTATGTCGGCTTCTCCTCCGTCTCCTTCATGTGCATGATGTGGCTGCTGCTGCCGTATAAAAGCCCGACGATGGTCTGGGGCTTTGCCGGCAAGGGCCTGAGGACGACGATATCCCTTGAGGGCTTCTACGATAAGGTCCTCGCAAACTTCCTCCAGATCAATATCGGCAACCTCTCCATCCCGACAGGTACGCTGCTGTTCTTTGCGCTGCTTGCCTTCCTCATGTGGGCCTTCCTCCACACCAAGACGGGCACCGCCATGACGGCCGTCGGCTCCAACCCGACGTTTGCAAAGGCCGCGGGCGTGAATGTGGACAAGATGCGTATGCTCTCCGTCGTGATGAGCACTTGGCTCGCTGCGGTCGGCATCCTCGTTTATGAGCAGGGCTTCGGCTTCATCCAGATATACACCGCGCCCTTCTACATGGCTCTGCCCGCCGTTTCCGCCATCCTTATCGGCGGCGCGTCCGTCAATAAGGCGTCCATCGCCAACGTCGTCATCGGCACGTTCCTCTTCCAGGGCATCGTCACCATGACGCCGACAGTTATGAACTCCATGATCCACATGGATATGAGCGAAGTCATAAGGATAATTATCTCCAACGGTATGATCCTCTACGCTCTGACGAGAAAGACGGAGGGATCGAAATGATGAAAAATAAAGAGAAAAAATCCGACGGCGTCTCCTTCGGCAAGAAGGTTCTGCGCTTTGCCCAGAATAACTCCGTGCCGCTGATGTTCGTGCTCATCTGCGTCGTCTGCATCCCCATTTCCGGCTTCTCTGTCAGCTATCTTCTCAATGAGATAGTCACCCGTATGGGCAGGAACATCTTCCTCATCCTCTGCCTGCTCTTCCCGATAATGGCCGGCATGGGCCTCAACTTCGGCATGACTCTCGGCGCAATGGCCGGTGAGATCGCGCTTATCCTCGTGGCGGACTGGCAGGTCTGGGGCATCCCCGGCGTCGTGCTGGCGATGATCCTCTCCATCCCGTTCTCCATCCTCCTTGGTATGCTCTGCGGCAAGCTGCTGAACATGTCCAAGGGCCGTGAAATGATAACCAGCTATATCATAAGCTTCTTCATCAACGGCGTGTATCAGCTCATCGTGCTTTACATGATGGGCCCGCTGATACCTATAAAGCACTTCTCTCTCAAGCTGCCGCGCGGCTACGGCATCAGAAACACCGTCAGCCTTCTCAACATGCGCCAGTGTCTGGATAATCTTCTGGCGGTCAACGTCGGCGGCGTGAAGATCCCCGTGCTCACCTTCATCATCATCGCGCTCTTCTGCCTGTTCATCGTCTGGTTCAGAAAGACCAAGCTCGGTCAGGATATGCGCGCTGTCGGACAGGATATGGAGGTCGCGCGCGACGCCGGCATCAAGGTCGAGCGTACAAGGATAATCTCCATCGTCATGTCCACCGTGTTCTCCGGCTTCGGCATGATAATCTACCTCCAGAATATGGGCAATATTGCCACGTATTCCTCACACTCGCAGATAGGCATGTTCTGCATTGCGGCGCTGCTCGTCGGCGGCGCATCCGTTGACAGGGCGTCCATCGGCAACGTGTTCCTCGGCGTTATCCTCTTCCACACGATGTTCATCGTCGCCCCCTCCGCCGGCGCAAAGATAACCGGCGACTCGATGATCGGCGAGTACTTCCGTGTGTTCGTGTCGTATGCGGTCATCACCGTCGCGCTCATCATGTATGAGACGAAGAAGCGCAAGCAGAAGAGTATGCTTGGGCAGCAGCTCCAGCGTGAGCAGGAGGAACAGGGATGAAAGATAAAAAGAGATTTTTCATAAGGCTTGCCACCGTCCTCGTCCTCATCGGGATCGCCGTGCTGATGTACTTCCTCGGCCGCGGCCACACCGTGTATTTTGACAACAGAAAGCTTGAGTACGACGGCGTCACCTACGATACGCCATATAAGGTCGAGGTGTACGTCAATGGTGAGCGCGCCGCCAAGCTCTACGATAAGGAGCGCGGCTCATCCATCTGCATCGGCGCGAACTTCAAGATGGAGCTCAAGGTCACGCAGGAAAAGGGCGGCATAGAGACGGAAGAAACCTACAGCATCAAGCTTCCCTATGATAAGGACGGCCTCATCGTCAATCTTCCCGGCCTCATGGCAGGGCTTCCGCAGGATGTGTATATGACCGAGTTCATATCCACTGAGGAGTTGACTCCCGCGGAGGAAGAAGTTGTCACGGATGAATTCGGCATGGACGCTTCCAGCGATTTCTGACCTTGGCGTACAACCGAAAAGCTTAAACCAAAACCGGATACGGCCGTCATCCCGACAGGCCGTATCCGGTTTTCGCGCGGCGGAAACAATATCCCCTGAAAGCGCGTCTATAGTGTTATTATAATATAGCCCCGCGCTGACGCCTATAGCCCCGCGCTGACGCCGCGGAAGGAGTGTGAATATGCGCCGTATAAGCTGCTTTAATTTGATATCCCTGTTCCTGCTTGCCGTGTGCCTGCTGCTGACAGGCTGCGTCGCACCGGGGCGCAGTGATAGCATGACGGAGGACGCCGGGGCAGATGTCTGCCGCGCCGCGCTGCTGTATAAGGACGTTCTGGACGCAAATTGCATGGGCGACAGCGGGGAAATACTTGCTGTGCTTGAACAGAACGGCCTTGCGGCCATAGACGACGCGGGGGAGTGCAGCTTCGTCAACCCGGATGTTATCCGCAGCTTTTTTGCCGAAAAGGCCGCGGGCGGCACGCCGTCCGTGCGCTTTTACCGCGTCTGCTATGACAGCGGCCTGAGCTGCACCACTCTTTATTATGCGGATGGGTGGCGGTGCCGGAATACGCGCGCCGCGTGGCGTGATGGCACGCCGCAGGTGACCTTCACCGCCGATTACGCCCTCACGGCGCTGTTCCTCTCCGAAAAGGAAAGCCTCATATACACCTGCGCCATCCCCGATAATACCGCCGCCAGCAAGCACGACGGATATATCGAACCCACCACGATGATCCGCCTAACGCCGAAAGCTCCTGTTTGTGCCGAGGCGGAGGAAAAATTCCTCGCCGGTATCGGCTATAATTATAACGGCCTCTTCACGCGCACTTGGACGGCCGGCGGCCTTGACAGCGTCTGTCTGAATGACCTGTATCTCTCGCTGTGGCGGCTGGAGCACGGCGATTATATCTATTATTTCAATGACCCCTATCCCAAAATGGACGGCACGGCGTTTTCCCTCGTGCCGGGGGCGGAGTTTGAAGCGCTCATCATGAAGTATCTGGACGTGCCGCAGGAGTATGTCCGGACGCATGCGCAGTATGATACGGAAATGGCGGCCTATCCGGTGTATGTCCAGGGCCCGCATGACGGCGTGTCCGACAGTATGCCCACGCCGGAGGTGACGGCCGTTCAGCGCAACGCGGACGGCACGTACACTTTCACGGTGGACGCGGTGTATCCCGCCTATGCCACGGACCGCGCTTTCACCCACATCGTGACAGTCAGACCGGAATCGGACGGCACGTTCCGCTACGTGTCCAATACGCTCCTGCCCTCGCCGGACAATATACTGCCGCCCTATACGAGCCGTATATGCCCAATGCCCGACGCGGCATAGCCGAATTAGTATAGAAAATAAAAAACCGTCGCAAGCATAAAGCTTGCGACGTGTTGGTGGACCCGAAGGGGATCGAACCCTCGAACCTCACGGATGCGAACCGTGCGCTCTCCCAGCTGAGCTACGGGCCCATGTCATCTTACCGCTGACAGCTTATACATTATAACATAAAATTTTTATTTGTAAAGCACAAATTTTCAAAATCGGCAAATACTTTACGCGCCGGGCGCCGCGCACGCCACGCGCATCTGCCGCCGCGTATTTCTGCGCCGGGATGAAAGAAAAACGTTGATAATTTTCAAAAGCTGTAGTACAATATGCACGTGGCTTTTGACAAGGCTGCACTAGTTGGGGAGCCAGCGGTGCCCTGTAACCTGCAATCCGCTACAGCAGGGACGAATTCCCAACCGAGGATGTGTGCTGTGTCGTCTGACCCCGGTAAGCAGTGATGACGATCCGGTCTTGCGCAACGGAAACCCGTGAACCATGTCAGGCGGGGAACCGAGCAGCATTAAGCGGTGCTTTCCGTGTGCCGCAGGGCAGCCGGATTCGAGCCGGCTGCCGGCGTAACGGGCATAGTCCATTATTCAAGGTTGGGTGTGCAGTCTTGTCAAGAGTCACTATTTTTGCACGGAAGAAGGGAAGGCATGTATCAGGCGCTCTACCGCAAATGGCGGCCGCAGACCTTTGACGAGGTCGTCGGGCAGAAGCATATCACCGAGACGCTGAAAAGTCAGGTCCGGTCCGGCCGGCTTTCCCATGCCTATATCTTCATCGGCACGCGCGGCACGGGCAAGACGACCTGCGCGCGCATTCTCGCAAAGGCCGTCAACTGCGAAAGCCCCGTCAACGGGAATCCCTGCGGGCATTGCGCCGCCTGCCGCGGCATTGCGGACGGCTCCGTGCTGGACGTTGTCGAGATGGACGCCGCCTCCAACAACGGCGTTGACAATGTTCGCGCCCTGCGCGAGGAGGCCGTGTTCTCCCCCGCGGCGGTGAAAAAACGCGTGTATATCATCGACGAGGTGCACATGCTCTCTGCCTCGGCCTTCAACGCACTGCTGAAAATACTGGAGGAGCCGCCGGAGCACCTTATGTTCATCCTCGCCACGACGGAGCTTCAAAAGGTTCCGGCGACGATACTTTCCCGGTGCCAGCGGCACAGCTTCCGCCGCATAGACGCCCCGCAGATCGCGGGCTATCTTGAGTATATCGCCCAGCAGGAGCATTTCGCCCTCAGCCATGACGCGGCGGGGCTCATCGCGCGGCTGGCGGAAGGCGGCGTGCGCGACGCGCTCAGTCTGCTGGATCAGTGCTCCGCCTTTGAAAAAATAGACGTTGAGGCCGTGTATTCCGCGATGGGGCTGGCGGGGAACCGCCGCATCATCGACATGCTGGAGCATATCCTGCGGCATGACGCCGCCGCCGCGCTGGAGGAATTCACCGCGCTGTGGATGGACGGGAAGGACCCCGCCACATTCATCCGGGAGCTCAGCGGCCTTATGCGGGATATACTCATCCAGCTTGTCGCGCCGCAGAGTGCTTCAAGTCTTGTCAGCGGCGGATACGACCCCGCCGCGCTCACGAGCTTTGCCGGGCGCATGACGCGTGAGGAGCTTATCTGCGCCATGGAGACAGTGCAGCGCTACGCCGCGCAGCTTCGAGAGGCGAAGAACCCCAAAACAGTGGTGGAGCTTTGCCTTATATCCCTGTGCGACAGCACCACGGGTGAGGACATCAACTCCCTCCGCGCCCGTGTTTCGCGGCTGGAGGCGGCGGGCGCCGGTGTCGGCGCTTATGTTCCCGCCGCGCCGGTACAGACGGAGAAGGCCGCGCCCGCTTCGGCGGCGGTGATAAATTCGCTTCCGGCGGAAGCTTATCCGCCTCCGCCCCCACCGGCGGAGGAATACCCGGCGGCCCTTGCCGCGCAGGAGGATGAAATGCCTCCCATGCCGTCGGATGACGACGCGCCCTTTGCGCCCCCCGCGGAAAATGAGGCGGCGGAGTACGCCCCCCCGGAAGAGGCGATATCGCCCGCGGACGAGGCGCTGTGGCAGGGCGTGTGTGAGCGCGTCAAGGCCAAGCTCTCACCTGATCTAAGGATAGTGCTTGAGGACGCGGCCAAGGTGCGCGGCGCTGTCGAGGGCGGCGTGCTGCGGCTGGAGTGTCTGCCCGGCTTTGTGTACGGGCGCTTCAACCGGCAGGAGACGCTTGACAGGTTCGCCGCCGCGGCGAAACAGGTCACGGGGCGCGAGATGCGCGTCATCCTGTCGGAGCTTAAGGACGATTCCGGCGGGAAGCGCAGTGTGGACGAGCTAAAGCAGTTCAAGGAAGTCAGATTTATATAAAAATTATATTGGAGGATAAACAAAATGGCAAAAGGCGGATTCCGCGGCGGTTATCCCGGCGGCGGTCAGATGAACATGATGAAGCAGGCTCAGAAGATGCAGCAGGAATTCATGAAGATGCAGCAGGAGCTTGAATCCACAAAGTTTGAGTTTACGGCCGGCGGCGGCGCGGTCAAGGCCACGATAGTCGGCACGCGTGAGCTCCAGTCTATCGAAATCGATCCCGAGGTCGTCGATCCCGAGGACGTCGAAATGCTTCAGGATATGATCCTTGCCGCGGTGAACGGCGCTCTGAAGCTGGCGGACGATAAGACGAGTCAGGCCATGGCGAAGCTCAACGGCGGTCTGCCCGGCTTCCCCGGCATGTTCTGAACAGAGAATGGTAACCGGCCCGGAGCCTTGTGTTCCGGGCTGAATCATTGATGGTAATGAAACTGAAAAAAGCCTATCTTGAGATCACGAACGTCTGCAATCTGAACTGCGCCTTCTGCCCCGGCACAAGACGGGAAAAGCGCTTCATGAGCACGGACGAGTTTGCCGTGCTTGCGCAAAAGCTCAGGCCGTATACGGATCATCTCTATCTCCATCTCATGGGGGAGCCGCTCGTGCACGATGCGCTGCCCGCAATGCTCGACACGGCGGATGTGCTCGGCTTTCGCGTGGTCATAACCACGAACGGCACGCTCCTGGGTGAGCGCGGCGGTGCGCTGCTTGCCTCCCCGGCCGTGCATAAGGTGAATATCTCCCTGCAATCCTTCGAGGCGAACGAGGGCGGAATGCTCGAAAGTTATGTAAACCAATGCGCAGACTTCGCATCTGCCGCCGGGCGCGGCGGGAAGCTGTGCGTCCTGCGCCTGTGGAATCAGAACGGGCTTGACGGCCTGAATGCGGAGATAGAGCGCCTGCTGCGGCAGCATTTTCCTGCGCCGTGGCGAGAGAGCCGCGGAAGCTTCGCGCTGGCAGACCGCGTCTGGCTTGAGCCGGGGAAAAAGTTCGACTGGCCGGATATGAGCGCTGCGGACGGGGGAGAGCGGCTGTTCTGCTACGGTCTGCGCGACCAGATAGGCGTCCTCTGTGACGGAACTGTTGTGCCCTGCTGTCTTGACCATGAGGGTGATCTCGCCCTCGGCAATCTCTTTGAAAGCACGCTTGATGAAATTTTGAGCGGCGAACGCGCCCGGAGAATATACGACGGCTTTTCCCGCCGCCACGCGGCGGAGGAACTGTGCCGCCGCTGCGGCTATGCACGTAGATTCACATAACAAAAAAACGTAATATAGTTTACATAATCAAATAACAAAAGCAAGCGCATACTAAAACACCGCCGTGCATAAGCTATACACGGCGGTGTTCAGTATATCCAAAAAGCCTCGCAGAGTTTCGCGTCCGCGGACGCGAAAGCAATATGATCTGTTTTCTGCCGCGACATGTGCG
>UMHM01052118.1_pt1 | contig 12436 bp, 15 predicted proteins | sample 1965501 | NCBI WGS metagenome assembly UMHM01 (sample SAMEA4836095, study PRJEB28245) | human gut metagenome | biome: gut microbiome; material: fecal sample | place: Denmark | collected 2008
AAGCGCGGGAGTTTGTTGAGAAAACGCTTGAAGAAAAGTATGGCGAGGAGTTTATTGTTTTATCTATGGGAATTCGTTCTGGACAATACTATAAGGAGCTTGTGGCAGAGTGCTCGCCTGAATCTGATAAAGATATCGTATTTCGTATTGAGGCTAATCATTTTAGTGAAAATCGAACATTATGTGATGAATATATTCGAAATTTTGTTAGAAAACAACTTAAAAATAATATAGAAAGCATTTTAATAAAGTATTATGAGGAGTATGCGGTTGAGGTCAATGTCCTTGGTCTTGAACCGTTTTATGATTCGGGAATAAGAACATCAAAGGGGAGTGTTGTTAAACAATTTTCTAATTCTTTTAAAAAAGGTGAGGAAGAATTGAATAAGACTAATGTTTGGATTGTAATAGATAAGAATGAACAAGATGAAATTTATAAATTAAAACAAGCATTACAAGAAATGACATCATATTTCTATTCATTAAACATATATTTTGATTGCTTTTTCGGGGACCAAGAAACAATAAAAATTTGCAAAGAAAAAGCTAATAGTGTAACCACAACAAATCACTATGAAGTTATGAATATTACTTATGATAGTAATTTTAGGAGGGAAAGATTTATATATAATAATAAAGAACTAGTCTATTTGGCAAGCAACAATGATATTTAATTGAATACTATTTATGGAGGAAGATTATGAACTACACAGATAAAGAATTGATTAGAGCGTCACAGGTTGCATATTTTACAATTAACAATATCGTGTTTGAAGATGTTGATACAAATATCAAACAATCGTCATATTATTAAAATAAGTATTTATAGCGCATTGCTTTCAAAAAAGCAGAAAGGTTGGTTAATATGAAAAGGGTAATTGCTGCGATAATGATTCTGGTTATGGCGCTTTCGATGTCGGGGTGCAAAATATCCTATTGGGACGGGCTTTCCAAGTCGGAAGCGCGGGAGTTTGTTGAGAAAACGCTTGAAGAAAAGTATGGAGAGGAGTTTTTAGTAGCTTGGATATCAACCAGAACAGGTTATAATTATACTGAATTAGTTGGTGCTTGTTCTCCGAAGTCAAATTTGGATATAATTTTTGATTTTGAAGCAAATAATTTTGGAGAACGACACGTACATGATGGATATATACAATCCGTAGTTAGACAGGAAATAAAAGAGAATATAGACTCTGTGCTTTTGAAATATTATGATATTTTTGCATCTGAAGTTTATGTACGGGGGTTATCAGATTTATACAAATCTGAAATTTATGATTCAAAAGAAGCTACTATAAAAAATTACACTGAAGCATTGCCCGACTCTAATAGCACAGGAATTTGGATAGCTTTAAATGAGGTCGAAATTGATAATCAAGATAAGGTTGCTAAAGTTACAGATGAGATGACAGAATCCTTTCATTTAACAAATGCTGGTATTTATTTTTACTATGTTACTGACGACATTATAAAGCAATGTAAGGAAGAAATTGATAATCCAAGTCACAGAACAGGAAGATTAGGTGTATATGCAATTTTAAACGGAAAATTCCCAAATGACACATTCGTTTACAATGGCAGTGACAAAGATAATAAGTTGGTTCAAGTCGAATTTGCTAACAAGCAAACAGCGTTTAATGGAGGTTAATTATGAGGTATACAGACAAAGAATTGATTAGAGCTGCACAGATAGCATATTATATAATTAACAATATCGTGTTTGAAGATGTTGATACAAATATCAAACAATCGTCATATAATTAAAATAAGTATTTATAGCGCATCGTTTTCAAAAAAGCAGAAAGGTTGGTTAATATGAAAAGGGTAATTGCTGCGATAATGATTCTGGTTATGGCGCTTTCGATGTCGGGGTGCAAAATATCCTATTGGGACGGGCTTTCCAAGTCGGAAGCGAAAGAACTCGTCTTGAATATGCTTGAAGAAAAATATGGGGAGGAGTTTGTGGTTAAGAAATTGTACACTCAAGGTGGAACAGGCTCATGGAATACGCCTTCTAATTTAATTGCTTATTGTTCTCCGAAATCTGATGAGAAAATTGTGTTTTATACAAAATCATTTGTTGTTGGAAAAGAGTATCCAATGATTGATACATATATCCAATCAATTGTTGGAAAAGCAATGAAAGAAATAATTGAAATTTCATTATCAAATCACTTTAATAAATTTGTGGTAGAAGTTGAAGTATATGAAAATAGTTTAGAAAGCTTATATGACTCTAAAATTCAATCTTCAGCTGAGGCAACAATAGAAAACTATACAAATGCATTTCCTGATAATCGAAGTAGTGTGTGGATAGTTTTTGATGAGGATGAATTTAATTGCAATTTTGATAATCTCAATGAATATATTGAAGATTTTGTCAAAGATTTTGGACTGACAAATTGTTATATTGATTGTTATTTTGTTTCGTCAGATATTATCAATCAGTGCAGGGAGAAAATTAATTCCTGTCATAATGAAGATGGTTATCGAATTACAAATGATATGGAAATAACACTAAGTAAGCAACGACCTTCTTATATGTTTTCATATGATGGAAGCAAGCGTGATTTACAATTATACAAAATAGTAGAATAAGGGAGGATATGTTATGAGTTTCACGGACAGAGAATTGATTAGAGCTGCACAGATAGCATATTATATAATTAACAATATCGTGTTTGAAGATGTTGATACAAATATCAAACAATCGTCATATAATTAAAATAAGTATTTATAGCGCATCGCTTTCAAAAAAGCAGAAAGGTTGGTTAATATGAAAAGGGTAATTGCTGCGATAATGGTGAAATGTTAAGGCGAGGACTTATTGATTTTAGGCGAATAATGTTGGTGTGAGAATTTATGCGGTTATTAATGGCAAGACTGATTTTAGGAGGTTTTTATTATGGCATTTATTAAAGAGATTGTTCCTGAGGCAGACAAGGAACTGTATAATTCTTTTGAAATTAAGGACGAGTTAGATGAGTACGATAAAGACTACATTTACAAGTGGATACCGGAGAGAAGAGAATGGGTTGTGGACCGCGAACGTAAAATATACTTTATATATGTAACCGGCGGTCAAAACGAAGACCATCCAATGCAATTTAATTTAATATATAATAGGGAAAAGGTGGTTTTATATTGTATGATGGATGTATATGATGCATCTACTGCGGATTATCCAATGAGACTTCATGGCGTATATGATATTACTGAAATTGTTATGCCAAAGACTCTTGACGGTAAGCAAGAAACTATTATTGAAATAATCAAGCAGGCACTAATAATATATAGCACAAAAATTATACGTGACGGACGCTGTTTCGACACTCACGATACCATTGGTTTTGGGAAGATTGCACAGCCAACTTTTAAGAGGGACATTAACGACTGATTTTAGGAGGAATTTGTTATGGCGTTTATTAAAGAAAGAATTTCTGAAGCGGATAAGGATTTGTTTGATTCATTTAAGGTTTATGATTATGGTAATGAAAGAACACTTACTTGGAAATTGGCGGGTGGTTCAACTTCAAAATGGGTTGTAAATCGTGAGCAAGATATATATTTTTTTTATGTTTCCGGCGGACATCATTTGGAGCAACACCCTTATCAACAATATGACTTGATTTGGAAAGGTGAAAAAACAGTTATCTTTATTGAAAAATCCGTTAAAAGAAATCCAACTACCGATAATCCAATGAGATTACAATCCATATACAATGTTGTGGAAGTGCGCGCTTCTAAAGCATTAAAAAATTTTCAAGATAAACTTATCATTCTGATTAAAGAACTAATAACGGCAGAACATTCTGTTAACATTTTAAACAGTGGTACTTTTATAAATAAAAATACTTATGATATTAAGATAACGGCATCTTTAAATTTTCTTGATGGGGTGAAATGATGAATGCAAAGGAAATAATTGAATGGGTAAAAAGTCAAAATATAAAACCTTCAAGTGATGAAGCTATTTGTAATTTTGTTTCAGAACTGCAGAAAAAAATATGATGGAATACGGAAATGCCCACAAGTCTTAAGCAGAAATTCTAAGGTAACATCAATCAATGGAATTCCTGCAAATCATGTGGCTTTTGACAAGAAATATATCAGCGCTGTTTGCGACGCGGTATATGAGATTTCAAAATCGTCCAATACAAGAACGCATTATGTGAATTTCGAGCTGCTTCTCGAGGCAATGTGGGAGTTTAGCGAGATATTTTGTACAAAAGCGAGCGAAAAAGCATTCTAAACGATAGAAAGAGCGATTTCTGCGACCTAATCGTCTGCCGAAAAGAAAAAACTGCCGTACCAAAAGGACACGGCAGTTTTTATTATTTGAAAAACTTTTCCATAAATCATAGGACGGAGCGCAGGTCCCGTTTCGCCAATTCTTGACGGTTGTTGCGCTAACTCCGCATTTTGCCGCGAACGCACGAATGGAAATTTTGTTCCTGTTCATATAATCGCACACAGCTTTTTCGGAATTTGCCTTAAATATATGGTAATCAGTCAAGAGGTTGACGACGAGAACGTCTGAAAGCTTTTTCAGAGTTTCCGGACACTTGTACTGCTCTTCAACCTCGTCGCGCTCGTACTTGATGTAATTATCATAGCTTAAGCCCGTAAACGGGAGAATTTTAGTTCTCCCGTTATTTGATTTCTCCCGCTTGAATCAAGCCTTCAGCGCTTCCTCAACCGCGACAGCGCAAGCGACTGTTGCGCCAACCATCGGGTTGTTGCCCATACCGATAAGACCCATCATCTCAACGTGCGCGGGAACGGAGGAAGAACCTGCGAACTGCGCGTCGGAGTGCATACGGCCCATCGTATCGGTCATACCGTAGGAAGCGGGGCCCGCCGCCATATTATCGGGGTGCAGGGTACGTCCCGTACCGCCGCCCGAAGCAACGGAGAAGTACTTCTTGCCCTTGTCGTTGCATTCCTTCTTGTAAGTGCCTGCAACGGGGTGCTGGAAGCGGGTGGGGTTGGTGGAGTTACCGGTGATGGAAACGTCAACGCCCTCTTTCCACATAATCGCAACGCCCTCTGTTACGTCGTTTGCGCCATAGCAGTTAACCTTTGCGCGCAGACCGTCGGAATAGGACTTGCGGAATATTTCCTTAACTTCGCCGGTGTAGTAATTCATTTCGGTTTCAACGTATGTAAAGCCGTTGATACGAGCGATAATCTGAGCTGCGTCCTTTCCAAGACCGTTCAGGATAACGCGGAGCGGTTCCTTGCGAACCTTGTTTGCCTTCTCGGCGATACCGATTGCGCCCTCAGCGGCAGCGAAGCTCTCGTGACCTGCGAGGAAGCAGAAGCACTTTGTATCTTCTTCAAGGAGCATCTTGCCGAGGTTTCCGTGGCCAAGACCAACTTTTCTCTGGTCGGCAACGGAGCCGGGAATGCAGAACGCCTGAAGTCCCTCGCCGATTGCAGCGGCAGCGTCCGCGGCTCTTGTGCAGTTCTTCTTGATTGCGATAGCGCAGCCTACCGTATAAGCCCACTTTGCGTTCTCAAAGCAGATAGGCTGAATGCCCTCGGTGATTTTGTAGGGGTCAAGACCCTTTTCCTTGCATATATCGGCACATTCTTCGATAGAATTGATACCATACTGCTTCAAAACATCGAGAATTTGCTTTTCGCGTCTTTCGTAAGATTCAAATAAAGCCATTCTAAGTTACCTCCTTACTGCTTTCTCGGGTCGATGACCTTAACGGCGTCAGCAACTCTTCCGTACTGACCCTGAGCCTTTTCGTATGCGTCCTTGACGTCCATACCGCCCTTGATGAAGTCCATCATCTTGCCGAAGTTGATAAACTTGTAGCCGATGATTTCGTTGTCCTCGTTGAGGGCAAGTCCGGTAACATATCCGTCGGTCATTTCGAGGTAACGCGGGCCCTTCTTGAGCGTGCCGTACATTGTGCCAATCTGAGAACGAAGTCCCTTGCCGAGGTCCTCAAGACCTGCGCCGATTGTAAGTCCGTCCTCGGAGAACGCGGACTGCGAACGTCCGTATACTATCTGGAGGAAAAGCTCTCTCATTGCGGTGTTGATTGCGTCGCAAACGAGGTCGGTGTTGAGGGCTTCAAGAATGGTTCTTCCGGGGAGAATTTCTGCCGCCATAGCCGCAGAGTGGGTCATTCCGGAACATCCGATTGTTTCAACAAGAGCCTCCTGAATTACTCCGCCCTTTACGTTGAGGGACAGCTTGCAGGTGCCCTGCTGGGGAGCGCACCAACCGATGCCGTGAGTAAATCCGTTGATGTCCGAAATCTCCTTAGCCTTCACCCATTTAGCTTCTTCGGGGATAGGCGCAGCGCCGTGAGCAACGCCCTGAGCTACGGGGCACATTGCTTCGACTTCATTTGAATAAGTCATTGATTTTTCTCCTTTTTTCCAATATTTAGCAGCTTCTCTGCCATACACCTATATTATACAATATTCCGACCGATTTTTCAAGTACCATAGTACAAAAAAGTCGTCCGATGTTATGTAAATTTGGAAGTAACCATTATTTGTCAAGTCTTATAAATCCGATGACAGTTTCGTTGTATTCTCTTTCTCTGCCGTCAACGGTGCGTATACGCGGGTCGTCGGGGAACTCGGATACGCCAACGTTTCCCTCGATTGTCCTGAGAACCGTTCCGTCATAATCCTCCGCGACAATTCCGATATGGCTCCAGTTGTAGATATCGTTCTCCTCGTTCCAGAGGAAGCACACGAGGTCGCCTCTTTTCGGCGTAAATTCCTCGCTTGTCGTCATAACAACGCGGTTTTGTCCCTTTTTTCTCAATCCGTATTGAACAAGGCTGTCGAAATTCTCCTCGCGTATGCAGTAAAAATGCGCGTAATTCTTGTTGAGAAGCTGAATTGCGAGGTCGCAGGGATTATATTTCGGGCTTATTCTGTATCCGTTCTCGATAAGCAAATCGGAAATTACTTCCGCACACCATTCTCCCGTATAACCGAGGTCCGCGCCTGTTTTCCCGTACTTTTGCTCAAGACCTTTTATGATTTTTCCCGAAGCGAAATTGTAGCTTAAATCCGAATTAATCGGATAATCCCAGACAACGCCCGTTGAGGAGCGCAGCTCATAGGGTATTTTGCCGTCGCCGATATCCGAGGAAGACAAAATAATGGGCGCGGCGATGTCGTCGTTGGGAACATCATCTGTGCTTATCAACGAGTTTTCGTTGTCGGGCAAATCGTTTTCAGAATCCGACGTCGCGCCGTCCGCTGACGAGAGCGAAGAACGCTCTGAAATTACGGAGGTTTTCGGCGCTTCGGAAGAACTGCTCTGATGTGTGCCGAAAGTCGGGGTCGACTCGTTCTTTTCGGATTCCGAACAGCCCGAAAGCATAATCACGGCAAGAACAGCGGCTATAATCGCTTTTTTTCTCATAATAAACCTCCGTTAACGTTCGTCAAGCCTGATAAACCCGATAACCGTGTCGTCGTAAAATCTTTCGCGCGCTTCAATTGCGTGATAAAGCGGGTCCCTGCCTGCGCCGATATTTCCTTCGATGGTTCTTATGTACGTTCCGTCATAGTCCTCGGCAACCATTCCGATGTGGCTCCAGTTGTATTCTTCGGCTTCTTCCGTCCAGAGATAGCAGATGAAATCGCCGCGTTTCGGGACAAATTCCTCGCGCGTTGTGTTTATAACGCGGTCGGTGTTCTGAAGTCCCCATTCTATAAGACTGTCGTAATTCTCCTGCCTCAGACAGTAAAAATGCGCGTAACCGTCGTTGAGCAGTTCAATCGTGAGGTCGCATGGATTGTACTGATAGTAAATATCATATCCCGCCTCGGAAATGAGCTGCGAGAGAATGATTGCACACCATTCTCCCTCATATCCGAAATCCTCGCCCGTTCTTCCGTAATTCCGCTCAAGTCCCTTTATAACCTCGCTTGAAGCGAAATCATAGGAAAGCTTCTTATCAAACGGATATTCCCAGACAATTCCGAGCGATGTAAGACCATAGGGATATTTTTCATCATAAGTCGTGGGTATACTCTCGGTTGACGTGCTTTCCGTGCTTGACTGCGCAGAGGAAGAACTCTCCGTTGCGGAAGCGGGTTCGCTTGAGGACGAGCTTGAACTCTCTTCGCTTGACGAGCTTTCCTCGCTGCTTTCAACGCTGATAACGGACGGGTTTGACGGAAGTTCTGTGTTCGTTTTGCAGCCGCAGAGCAGAATTGCCGCAAAAATCAGAGCGGCGACGCATTTCTTCATAATAACTCCTTATACAATGTAATTCAACAATAACGATTATAACACATATTGTCGCTTTTGTCAATAAAAAATGCGGCTCTGAAGAACCGCATTTTATGATATTACGATGAATTTTGTGTGAAAATCAGCCGTTAAGCAGCTTCTTTTCCATTTCCATAGCGTTGTTTGAGTATTCGAGAGCCGTCTGATATGTAATCTTTCCGGACTTGTAAAGCTTTGCAAGTCCTTCGATAAGCGTCTGCATTCCCTGCTGCGTTGCGCCCTGCATTGTGGTTTCCATCTGCGCGACCTTGTTGGAGCGGATAAGATTCCTGATAGCGTCCGTGCCGAGCATAATCTCAACGGCGGCGCAGCGTCCCTTGTTGTCGGAAGTGGGAACGAGCGACTGAGCGATGATACCCTCAATCATATTTGAAAGCTGAACGCGAACCTGCTCTCTTGCGTGCGCCGGGCAGACGTCGATGATACGGTCGATTGTCTGAGCCGCGGAGGACGTGTGAAGCGTGCCGAAAACGAGATGTCCGGTTTCGGCGGCGGTCATAGCGAGCGAAATTGTCGCGTAATCTCTCATCTCGCCGATAAGTATAACGTCCGGGTCCTCGCGGAGCGCGCTGCGAAGCGCATACTCAAAGTCGGGAACGTCGCGTCCGACTTCGCGCTGGTGAATTGTCGCCTTTGCAAGCTCATAGCGGTACTCAATCGGGTCCTCAATCGTGATAATATGACACGCGCGCGTTTCGTTGATATGCTGAATCATCGCCGCGAGCGTCGTGGATTTACCCGCGCCCGTAGGACCGGTTACGAGAATAAGACCCTTTCTCTTTTTCGCGAGGTCAAGAAGCGTCGCGGGCATTCCGAGGTCGCTGAGCGAGGGTATTTTCGCGTTGAGCAGACGAATGGAGCAGGCGAGTCTGCCGCCCTGATGGAATACGTTTACACGCTGACGCGCGCCGTTTTTAAGCTCGAACGAAAAGTCGATATCCTTGCCCTCCGTGAGCTGTTTTTCCTGTTCTGCGGAGAGAATGGAAACGATTGTTCTGTGAACAACCTGGTCGGAAAGCTCCTGATACTTGCGAAGTTCGCCGTTTACACGGATAACAGTGGGAGCGCCGACAGTGAGGTGAATATCCGACGCGTTCATTTCGCGCGCCTGCATAATAAATTCTTCAAACGTCATAACAAATACTCCTTATCGTAATTACTTGATTTTGAACTGAATGCCGCTTGCAGAGAAGTAAACCTCGTCGCTTGTGTTTGCAATACGCTGGTTAACGCGCCCGAGGATTTCCCTGAACGCCGCGATATGCTTGTCGACGGGAGCGGGCGAGAAGCCCGTTTCAAGCGTGATAATGATAAGGCTTCCGAAATTATCCTCAACTTTGCCGCGAAGCTCCTGAATACGCTCGATAACAGCCTTTTCAACGTCTTTTTTCATAGCGTCGGTGATTTCTTCAGCACCGCAGATTTCGTTCATAACGATTGCGGTAAATGAGCTGAGGCTGTCAAAGATAACGAACTTGTGGTCGCCGACAAGCTCTGCGGGATTTTTCGCGTCAAAACGCATAATATCCCACTGAACGCCCTGTTTTTCCGTTTCAAAGTCTATTCTCTGTCTGATATCGTTGTCGAGGTCCGAGCCCGCTTTCAGATAGAGCACATAGTCGCAGCTGTGGAAATGCGAAACCGCAAAGCGCGATTTTCCGCTTGCCGCGCCGCCTGTAATAAGAATTGAATTGGCCATTCCGTTTTCCTTTCAATAAAAATAATAGAATAGTAATACAAATTTATTATAACATACTTATCAAAAAAAGTAAAGGGTTTTGAAAAATTTTTAATAAAAATATATAAGGCATCACCGCACAATTAACGGCTTGCGCCTTTGCGGGTGAACGCAGCGCGTTCACCCTGTGTACTCGCTTGCATCTTTTCCGTCATTCTGCACAAATTTCGCTTGAAAGGCGACAGCCTTCCTGCACTCAATTTGTACAATCTGACGAAAAATCTGACTGCGCGTTTGCACGACAATAATTATGCGGTGAAGCCATAATTTTTTTGCTTGCAAACCGTGCAAAAAGATGATATAATATTACAAAACGGAAGAAAAGAGGAAACGGCTATGATAAAAGACATTCAGCAGGAGATTTTGCGCCTGAAAAAAGAGAAAAACGCGGTTATTCTTGCACACTGCTATCAGACTCACGATATTCTGGAGTGCGCGGATTACGTCGGCGACAGCTTCGGGCTTGCACAGAAAGCCTGTTCGGCAAAGGCGGAAACCGTGATTATGTGCGGAGTGCGTTTTATGGCAGAAACGGTGAAAATTCTCTGCCCGGAAAAGCGCGTGCTTTTGCCGGAAGCGGACGCGGGCTGTCCGATGGCGGAGATGATTACTCCCGAAAAGCTCCGCGAGCTGCGCGCGAAATATCCCGAACACGCCGTTGTCGCGTACATAAACACGACCGCTGAGCTGAAAACGCTCTGCGACGTTTGCGTTACATCATCTTCAGCGGCGAAAATCATCGGGAAAATGCCGCAGGATAAAATTCTGTTTATTCCGGACAAAAATCTCGGTTCATATATCGCGGCGCAATGTCCCGACAAGGAAATCGTGACGGTTGAGGGCTGCTGTCCCGTTCACGCGGAGATGACAGCGGCAGACGTTGAGAAAGCGAAAAGCACTCACCCTAACGCGCTGTTCCTCGTTCACCCCGAATGCAGAAAAGAGGTTGTAGAGCGCGCGGATTTTGTCGGAAGCACAACGGAGATTATGAGTTATGCGAAAAATTCTCCCGCAAAGGAATTTATAATCGGCACGGAAAACAGCATCGTTCAGCACCTCGGAATTGATTGCCCCGAAAAGAAATTCTATCCGCTGTCGAAGTTCTTTATTTGCAGGAATATGCAGCTTACGAAGCTCGCGAGCCTGCTTCACTGTCTTGAGGGCGGTTACGGAGAAGAAATCGTGATGCCCGAAGAAACGCGCGTTAAGGCGAAGAAGTGCATTGACGAAATGCTGAGGCTCGGCAATGGATAAGGCGCTGATTGCAATGAGCGGCGGCGTGGACAGCTCGGTTGCCGCGGCGCTTATGAAAAAGGCGGGTTACGACTGCATAGGCGTAACGATGAAACTTCACGGCGAGAGCGCGGAGGTTTGCTCGGAGCGTTCCTGCTGCACGGAAAAAGACGCCGAGGACGCGCGCGGAGTGTGCTTTAAGCTCGGAATGAAGTATTATGTGTTCAATTTCACGGGCGATTTTGAAAAAGAGGTTATAGACCGCTTTGTAAGCGCGTATGAAATGGGCTGCACGCCAAATCCGTGCATTGACTGCAACCGATATATGAAGTTCGACAGGCTTTTTCGCCGCGGCGAGGAGCTTGGCTGCAAGTATATCGTGACGGGGCATTACGCGCGCGTTGAATTTGACGAAAAAAGCGGGCGGTGGCTGCTGAAAAAGAGCCTGAACGCGCAGAAAGACCAGAGTTATGTGCTGTATTCGCTTACACAGGAGCAGCTTGCGCACGTTAAATTCCCGCTCGGCGAGTTCACGGACAAGGAGCAGGTTCGCGCGCTCGCGCAGGAACTCGACCTCGTGAACGCCGATAAAAAGGACTCGCAGGATATTTGCTTTGTTCCGGACGGCGATTATGTTGGCTTTATCAGGAGGTACACGGGCAGGGAATATCCGGAGGGCGATTTTATCGGAACAAACGGCGAAATTCTCGGCAGACACAAGGGGATTATATGTTATACAATCGGTCAGCGAAAGGGCTTCGGGCTGTCGTTTCCGCAGCCTATGTACGTTTCGGCGAAAAATCCAGCCGAGAATACCGTGACGCTTGCGCCCGAAAGCGAGCTTTACAGGACGGAGCTCCGCGCGCGTGATTTCAACTGGATTTCGCTTTCCGAACCGCCGAAATCGCCCGTAAGAGTGTCCGCAAGAACGCGCTATCACGCAAAGGAAGCGGCGGCGAGCGTTTGGACGGAGGACGACGGAACGGTTGTCGTTAAGTTTGACGAGCCGCAGCGCGCCATCGCGTCGGGACAAGCCGTCGTGCTGTATGACGGCGATATCGTGGTAGGCGGCGGCACGATAGTGTGATTTTAGTGCCTCCGGCGGGGGTCGCTTCGCTTCAGTCGCTCCCGCGGGGGACGCTTCGCTCCAGTCGCTCCCGCGGGGTTTAAGACCTTTTTCT
>UMHM01062325.1_pt1 | contig 12432 bp, 10 predicted proteins | sample 1965501 | NCBI WGS metagenome assembly UMHM01 (sample SAMEA4836095, study PRJEB28245) | human gut metagenome | biome: gut microbiome; material: fecal sample | place: Denmark | collected 2008
GTCTATCAGCCGCTCAAAATGCGCGACGGGGAAGCGCTCGGCATATTGCGGGAGCTTGCGCCCGAGCTGATCGTGGTCGCGGCCTACGGAAAGATCCTGCCGCAGGAGATCTTAGACCTGCCGCAATACGGCTGCATCAACGTTCACTCCTCGCTTCTGCCGAAGTATCGCGGCGCCGCGCCCATCAACTGGGCGATCCTGAACGGCGAGCGTGTCACTGGCGTTTCCATCATGTATATGGTCGCGGCGCTCGACGCGGGCGATGTCATCCGCATGGTCTCGACCGAGATTGGTGAGCGCGAGGACGCCGCGGCGCTGACGCTGCGGCTCTCTGAGCTTGGCGCGCAGGCGCTGAGCGAGACGATCCCGACGCTTGCGGACGGCACGGCGAAGCGCACACCGCAGGACGAGTCGGCCTTCACCTATGCGCCCATGCTCGACCGCTCGCTTTCGCCCATCGACTGGACGAGGAGCGCACGGGAGATCGACTGCCAGGTGCGCGGTCTCATTCCGTGGCCCTGTGCCGCGACGAGCGTGGACGGGAAAAGTGTCAAGGTCTACGAGACCGTTTCCGGGGAAATGACTGCCGACGCACCCGGCACGATGCACGCGGTCAAGCGCGGCCTTTCCGTTGCCTGCGGCGACGGCAGGAGCCTCATCATCACACAGCTTCAGGCGGAGGGCGGCAAGCGCATGGCGGCTGCCGACTATCTGCGCGGTCACCCGCTCAAAACAAACGGCTAAAGGGGAGAGCTTATGCCTTACTATTCTTACGGCTACGGTTACGATTCAGCCAACCTGATCTACCTCATTCTGCTGGTCCCGGTCCTGCTGCTGTCGCTCTATGCGCAGGCAGCGGTCAGCGGCAATTTCTCGCGTTACAGCAAGGTGACGAATCGCCGCGGACTGACCGGCGCACAAGCGGCGGCCGGTGTGCTGCGCGCGCACGGCATCACAGACGTCGGCATCGCCCGCTGCTCAGGCAAGCTGACCGATCACTACGATCCGCGCAATAACACCATCTTTCTCTCCGATTCGGTTTACGATGCCGCCACGGTCGCGGCGGTCGGTGTTGCCGCGCATGAGGCCGGACACGCGGTGCAGTACGCCGTGGGCTATGGCCCTGTCAAGCTGCGCAGCGCCATTGTGAAAACGACGCAGTTCAGCTCGCAGGCTTCGTTCATCATTCTGATGCTCGGCCTCGTGCTCTACAGCCAGCCGATCCTGCTGCTCGGCATTGTCCTCTTCGGCGTGGTCGCCTTCTTCCAGCTCGTCACGCTGCCGGTGGAGTTCAACGCCTCCCACCGTGCGCTTGAAACGCTGGAGGGTGAGCATATCCTGGAGGACGAGGAGATGGCCGGTGCACGGAAGGTGCTCCGCGCCGCGGCGCTGACCTATGTCGCCGCGCTGCTCTCGTCGCTTTTGCAGCTCCTGCGCTACGTTTTGATCTTCCTCAACCGCTCCGGGAATCGCCGCGGAGGGCGCCGATGAGAGTCGACCGTGCAAGAGAAGCGGCGCTGGACGCGCTGACGGCCTGCCGCCGGAACGGCGCGTGGATTGACGGCGCGCTCAAGCAGGTGCTCAAGCGGGACGGGCTTTCCGGCCGCGACGCAGCCTTTGCCAGCCGCATTGCCTACGGCGTAATGCAAAGCCGCATTTACCTTGACCGCTGTCTGGCGCGCTGCCTGACGCAGAGGCCCGAAAAGCTCGAGCCGCTGCTGCTCGATATTCTCCGCGTCGGTGCGTATCAGATCCTTCTCATGGATAAGGTGCCGGTCAACGCCGCCGTGAATGAGGCGGTGGAGATGACGAAGGCGCACAAGCTATCCCGCGCGGCGGGACTGGTGAACGCGGTGCTGCGCAATGTGGACCGCAGAAGGGGAGAGCCGCTTGCCTTTGCGGACGAGCTTGAAGCGCTCTCCGTACAGACGAGCCACCCGCGTGCGCTCGTCGAGCGCATGGTCGGCCTGCTCGGCGCGGAGGAGGCGGAAGCCTTTCTCCGCGCGGACAATGAGCCGGTTCCGACCACCATTCAGACCAACACGCTCAAAACGACCGCGAAGCGGCTCCGTGCCTCGCTGGAGGATGAAGGCGTAACCGTGGAGCCGCACCCTTGGCTCGCGGACTGCTTCACCGTTTCCGGCACCGGCGATCTGGAAGGTCTGCGCGCGTGGCGCGAGGGCTGGTTCACGGTGCAGGATGCCGCGGCGAAGCTGACGGCTTTGGCTGCCGCGCCGAAGGCGGGGAGCTTTGTCATCGACACCTGCGCCGCCCCCGGCGGGAAGTCCTTCGCCATGGCGATGTGCATGGAAGGGAAAGGACACATTCTCTCCTGCGATATGGAGGAGCACAAGCTGCGGCTCATGGAGGCCGGTGCGGAGCGGCTGGGGATCGAGTGCATGGAGGTCCGCTTGGCCGATGGCCGTGTCTGCGATGAAGCGCTTGCGGAGAAGGCGGACGTCGTCGTCTGCGACGTGCCGTGCTCCGGGCTCGGCATCATCCGCAAGAAGCCGGACATCCGTTATAAGGACATGGCTTCGCTCGCGGGTCTGCCCGCGATCCAAAGCGCCATTCTGGACAACGCCTCACGCTATGTCCGGCGCGGCGGGACGCTCGTTTACTCCACCTGCACGGTGCTTCCCGAGGAAAACGAGCGGGTGACGGATGCGTTTCTCCGCGCGCACCCGGACTTTACTTACGATGCCTTTGCGCTGCCCGACCCCATCGGCACAGTTGAGGGACACATCACGCTCTGGCCGCAGCGCCACGGGACGGACGGCTTTTACATCTGCCGCATGACGCGCAGGGAATGAGGATGACGATGACCGATATCAAATCCATGACACAAGAGGAGATCACCGACGCGCTGCGCGCGATGGGCGAGCCTGCCTTCCGCGGCAAGCAGGTGTTCTCCTGGCTCCATAAGGGCGCGACCGACTTTGCGGAGATGAACAACCTCTCCAAGCCCCTGCGGGAGAAGCTCGGCAAGGAGTTTACCATTACAGCGCCGACCATCGCCCGCAAGCAGGTTTCCCGGCTCGACGGCACGGTCAAATACCTCTGGGAGCTGCGCGACGGCAACTGCATCGAGACGGTGCTCATGAGCTATCACCACGGCAACACCGTCTGCATCTCCTCGCAGGTTGGCTGCCGGATGGGCTGCAAATTCTGCGCCTCCACCATAGCTGGCAAGGTAAGAGACTTAACACCTTCGGAGATGCTTGACCAGGTGCTCTTTACCCAGCTGGATTCGGGAAAGGACATCTCCAACATCGTTCTCATGGGCATCGGCGAGCCGCTGGACAATCGTGCGAACGTGCTGCGCTTTCTGCAGCTCGTGAATCACCCGGAGGGGCTGAACATCGGAATGCGCCACATCTCGCTTTCTACCTGCGGCGTTGTACCCGGCATTGACGCGCTTGCGGAGGAAAACCTGCAGCTTACGCTTTCCGTTTCGCTCCACGCGCCGGACAGCGCGACGCGCAGCCGCATCATGCCGGTCAACAACGCCTACGACGTGGAGGAGCTGTTCGCCGCCTGCCACCGCTATTTTAAGAAAACCGGCCGCCGCATCTCGTTTGAGTACGCGATGATCGACGGCGTGAACGACCACGACTGGCAGGCCGACCTGCTCGCCGAGCGCATCCACGGGATGCCGGGGCACGTCAATCTGATCCCGCTCAACGACGTGGTCGAAAGCGAGTTCAAGCCCAGCCGCCGCGTCGCGGCGTTTCAGAAGCGGTTGGAGTCCCACGGCCTGACGGCGACGGTGCGCCGCAGTCTCGGCGGGGATATCGACGCCTCCTGCGGCCAGCTTCGCCGCAAGGAGATGGAGGCAAAGGAGAGAGGACAATGAAAGCCTGCGGCATCACGGACGTTGGACTGCAGCGTCACGAAAATCAGGATACCTTTGCCGTGGAGCGCGGCGCGGCGGACGGTCAGCTCATTGCGGTCGTGTGCGACGGCATGGGCGGCGAGAACTGCGGGCAGATCGCCAGCAGCCTTGCGGTCCGCGCCTTTCTCGACGAGCTGCACGCAGTCCTGCGCGCGGATATGACGACGGAGCAGCTGCGCGAAGCGGTGTCGTTCTGCGTTTCCAAAGCAAACGCTGCCGTCAAACGCCACGCGCAGGAGCATACGGAGTGTCACGGCATGGGGACGACGCTCGTCTCCGCCGTGACGAACGGCTCCGGCGCGGTCATCTGCAACGTCGGCGACAGCCGTGCCTACCGCGTCGGCGCGGAGAGGCTCGAGCGCATCACACGCGATCATTCGGTGGTCGAGGGTCTGATCGAAAGCGGCAATATCACCGCCGAGCAGGCGCGCACGCACCCCAACCGCAACCTCATCACCCGCGCGCTCGGCCCTGAGGAGCATATCGAGTGCGACGTGTACGATGTGACGCTCGGCGCGGACGAGCGGCTGCTGCTCTGCTCGGACGGGCTGGTCGTCACCGCCACGGACGAGGAGATGTACGAGGCGGTCGGCCGGGGCGATACGCCGGCGGAGAGCCTTGAGCACCTGCTCGAGCTTTCCAAACAGCGCGGCGCGCCGGATAACGTTACCGCTGTGCTGCTCTATCACGAGTGAGAAAGGAGGGCGCATAGATGGATCAAATGATCGGCAGAATGCTGGACAACCGCTATGAGCTGCTTGAGCTAATCGGCAGCGGCGGCATGGCAATGGTCTATAAGGCCAAGTGCCACCGGCTCAACCGCCTTGTAGCGGTCAAGGTATTGAAAAGCGATTTCGCGAGCGACGCGGATTTCCGCCGCCGCTTCTACGATGAATCCCAGGCCATCGCGATGCTCTCCCACCCGAACATCGTTTCGGTCTATGACGTGTCGCGCTCCTCGCCGGAGTACATCGTCATGGAGCTCATCGACGGCATCACGCTCAAGCAGTATATGGAGCGGCGCGGGCGTCTGAACTGGCGCGAGTCGCTGCATTTCATCACACAGATTATGAAGGGGCTGAGCCACGCGCATTCGCGCGGCATCGTCCACCGTGACATCAAGCCGCAGAACATCATGGTGCTGCGCGACGGCAGCGTCAAGGTCACGGACTTCGGCATCGCCTGTCTTTCCAACTCCGCCAACACCATGACGCAGGAGGCGCTCGGCTCCGTCCACTACATCTCGCCCGAGCAGGCGAAGGGCAACCGCCCCGACGCGCGCTCGGACATCTACTCCGCCGGCGTCGTGCTCTATGAGATGCTCACGGGCCGCCTGCCCTTTGAGGGCGACAGCGCCGTGTCCGTCGCGATCCAGCATTTAAGCAGCGTGCCGCTCTCCCCGCGGGAGATCGACCCCGACGTGCCCGAGGCGCTGGAAAAGATCTGCATGAAGGCGATGGCCTCGGACATCGACCGCCGCTATCCGACGGCGGATGCCATGCTCGCCGACCTGGAGGAGTTCCGCAAGAACCCCGACGTAGACCTTGATTTCAGCATCGAGGATCTGCGCCGCCCCGATACCGACGAGCCGACGCAGTATATCCCCGCCGTGCAGGCAGTCACGCCGAAGCGGGAGGAGCCGCAGGAGGACGAGCCGGTCGACGAGAAAAAAACGCAGAAAATGCTTCTGCTGGCCGGCGGCATCGCGCTGGCCGCGGTGATCGTGTTCGCTCTGTGGAACGTCATCATGGGCAGCTTCCGAAAAGAGCCTGTGCAGACGGAGTTCACCGTGCCGAACCTCCTCGGCATGACCATTGAGGAGGCCGAGGCCGACGAGCGGGTGAAGGGCATCTTCACCATTACGGAGATGGGCAGCCGCGCGAGCAGCGAGTACGCGGAGGGTCAGATCGTTGAGCAGACGCCTGCGGCCGACAACGTGGTGCGCAGCAACCGCGAGATCCAGGTCTTTGTCAGCACCGGCGAAAAGACCGAGCCGATGCCGAGCGTCACAGGACTGGAGTGGCGCAGCGCAAAGATCAAACTTGACGACCTTGGGCTGGACCTGCAGTATAACTGGAAGGATGAGTATTCCGACTCCATCACCTCCGGCTGTGTCATTCGCACGGAGCCGGCAAAGGAAGAGATGCTCCGTCAGGGAGATGTTCTGCTGCTCTACCGCAGCAAGGGACCCGAGCCGAAGCCGGTCACGGTAATCTCCTTCCTCACCTATGAGCAGACGACGGCGGTGGAGGAGGCCGAGACGCTCGGCCTGAAGGTCACCGTGAAGCACGTTTACAGCGACGCGCTTGCGGGCACCGTCGTTGAGCAGAGCATCGCGCAGGATACGGTCGTCACCACCGGCGCCGAGATCGTGCTCACCGTCAGCGACGGGCCCGATCCTTCCGTTTCCGGCACAGAGGGGATCCCCCCGGAGGCGGCGTGAGAGGACGGATCAAAAAGGCCCTCAGCGGCTTTTACTACGTCGATACCGGCGAGGAGGTCGTGACCTGCCGCGCGCGCGGGCGCTTCCGTAAGGAGGGCGTTTCGCCGCTTGTCGGCGACCGGGTGGAGATCACGGTATCCGGCACGGAGGGCATGGTCGACGCCATCGAGCCGCGGCGCAATGTTTTTTCGCGTCCGGCGGTCGCCAACATCGACCAGCTCGTGATCGTGGCGTCGAACGCCATCCCGCAGACCGATCCGTATCTCATCGACCGCATGACCGCCATCGCCGCGCTGAAAGGCTGCGAGGTCCTGATCTGCATCAACAAATCGGACCTCGACCATGCCGACGAGCTGTGCGCCATCTATGAAAAGGCGGGACTTCCGTTTCTGCTCACAAGCGCCGAAACAGGGGATGGCATTGCCGAGCTGCGGGAGCGTATTTCCGGCAAGCTGTCTGCCTTTACAGGCAATTCCGGCGTTGGGAAATCGAGCCTGCTCAATGCGCTCGACCCACGCTTTTCCGTGCAGGTCGGCGAGGTCAGTCAGGCGCTCGGACGCGGACGCCACACCACGCGCCATGTGGAGCTGTATACCCTCTCCGGCGGCGTGGAGATCATCGACACGCCCGGCTTTTCCTCCTTCGATACCGACGAGCTCGGGCTTGCGCTGAAGGAGCGGCTGCCGGAGACCTTTTTGGACTTCGCACCCTATCTGGACGGCTGCCGCTTCGTTGGCTGCAGCCACACGAAGGAAAAGGGCTGCGCCGTTCTGGAGGCTGTGCGGGCGGGGAAGCTCTCCGCCTCGCGGCACGCGAGCTATCTGCGGCTCTACAACGAGCTCAAGGACCTGCGGGAGTGGAGCAGCAAATGAAGAAGCGAAAGCGGCGGGGCTCCCGCCGCTTTTTCCATGCCCGCGGGGCACGGGACAACGCCGCGCGGTATATACTGTAGCATCAGGCGTGACGGGAAGGAGGTGCGGCCATGTGGGGCAGGAACTGGTGCTGTCTGGGCATCTGCGCGCTGGCGCTGGGACTGGCGATCTTCATCGTTGCCATTTTTCCGGTGGGCTTTTTGATGTTTCTGGTCGCGTTGCTTCTCGTCGTCTGCGGCTGGGGCTGTATCCGGAGGAGGTGAGCGGATTTGAAGATCGTGGTGTGGAAGTCGCCCAAGGCCCTGTGCGGCGTGCTGCGGCTGCTGTTCGGGATCAAAGACGGGCAGGAATAAAGCGGTCCTTTGGCGCATAGAGTGAAGCAAAACCGTGCCAAAGGAGAGGACTGCCATGGAGCTTGAACTGTGCAAAGAGACGTATTCCTGTTATGAGGCTCTGCCGCCGCTTGTGGAGACACGCGAGCAGAGCACCGAGACCATCGTCCCCGATTACTGCCCCGACATCGCGCGCATCGTGGAGGGCAGCGGCTGCCTCTTCGTGCGCAGCCGCGAGATTGCGGACGGGCGCGTGAGCGTTTCCGGCTTGCTGCGCGTGACGCTTTTGTACATAGCCGACGGCAGCGGCGGGCTCAAGAGCTTTTCGTACACGCTTCCCGTCGAGGAGACGCTGGACGGACGGCTGCGCGAGGGCTGCACCGAGGCGAGCGTGAGCGGCTGCGTCAGCGCGCTGGAGGTCCGCGCGCTCAACCCGCGCAAGATCATGACGCGCGCCGCCGTCGAGCTGACCGTTACGCCTTACTGCGCCGCGCAGCTCACGGCCTGCGGCGATGTGACGCAGCGGGCGGAAAACGGCATTGAGACGCTGTGCGAGACGCAGGAGGTCTCGATCATCAAGGCGCTGCGCAGCAAGGACTTTGTGTTCTCCGACGACCTCGTGCTCTCGAGCAGTAAGGAGCCGGCGGCGGAGCTGCTGCGCGAGAGCGCGTCTGTCCGCACGACGGAGTGCCGCCTGATCGGCGGCAAGATCATCCTCAAGGGCGTTGTCTGCGTGGAGGTCCTCTATCTCTCGGAGAGCGGGACCATCTGCAGCGCCGCTGCGGAGCTGCCCTTTTCCCAAATCGTCGAGGGCGTCGAGGATGCGGACGAGAACACCTCTGCCGAGGCGATGCTGTGCCTGACCGGCGCGGAGCTGCGCATCGGCGGCGAGAGCGGCGACGCGCGCACCATCTCCGCAAAGCTCTTCCTGCACGCCTTTGTCGTGCTGCGCCAAAGGCTCTGCCTGCGCTGCATCACCGACCTTTACAGCACGAGCTGCGATCTCTCCGCGCAGATGCAGACGCTTGAGCTGTGCGGCGGAGTAGAGACCGTCACGCAGGAGCAGAACGTCCGCGAGCAGATCGAGACCGGCGTGGAGGTATCTGCGGTGCTGTGCGCCGAGGTCCATTTCGGCAGCGTCAGTCTGGTGCAGGAGGAGAGCACGGCAAACGTGCGCTGCACGGCGATCCTCCGTGTGCTCTATCTCGACGAGGGCGGCGCGCCCCTGATGGTCGAGCGCCGCACCGAGGTCACCGCGCGCATTGCCGTCCCGGAGGGCTGTACCGCCGCGGTCCGCAGCGTGACGGCCTGCGAGGTCAGCGCCGCCGCGACGGCGGACGGCATTGAGGTGCGCTTCCCGGCGCTCTTTACCCTCGAATGTACCCGCCGCTGCCGCTGCGCCTGCCTGTGCGCGCTCAAGGCGGAGCCGCAGCAGGAGAGCGGCGGCAGGCAGCCGACGCTCGTCCTGCGCGCCATGGGCGCGCAGGAACGGCTCTGGGATCTCGCCAAGGCCTACCGCACGACGGTCGCCGATATCCTCACCGCCAACGAGCTTTCCGCCGAGGCTGACGCGCCGGGCGGCGAGATGCTGCTCATTCCGTGCCGCCGCTGAATATTTCCCGGGAAAAGAGCCGTGAGGCTCTTTTTCTTTTTTGGCTTGTCATACCCCGCGCGGAGCGCTCATATAGTGAAGCAAGAACGGTGAGGATTCGGAGGAGATCGCTATGACCACAAATACCGGCATCTATCAGGACATCGCCACGCGCACGGCGGGCGACATCTATATCGGCGTCGTCGGCCCGGTGCGCGCCGGCAAATCGACCTTCATCAAGCGCTTCATGGAAACGCAGATCATCCCGAACATCGACAATGTCTACCGCCGCGAGCGCGCCAAGGATGAGCTGCCGCAGAGCGGCAGCGGCCGCACGGTGATGACCTCCGAGCCGAAGTTCGTGCCCGAGGAGGCCGTGGACATCGCGCTCGATGAGGGCGCGAGCTGCTCCGTGCGGCTCATCGACTGCGTGGGCTACATGGTCCCCGGCGCGGCGGGACAGCTCGACGGCGACAGTCCCCGCATGGTCACGACGCCGTGGGCCGACCATCCGGTCACGATGGCGGAGGCGGCGGAGCTGGGCACGACGCGCGTGATCCGCGAGCATTCGACCATCGGCATCGTCATTACGACCGACGGCAGCATCACGGACATTCCGCGCGAGGACTACCTCGAGGCCGAGGGACGTGTCATCCGTGAGCTGCAGGAGATCGGCAAGCCTTTTCTCGTGCTGCTCAACGCCGTCGACCCGAAATCAAGCAGAGTTCAGGCGATGGCAAGCGATATTGCTTCACACTATGGCGTGTGCTGTCTGCCGGTCAACTGCCTGGAGCTGGACGACGCGGCGGTGGGGGATATCCTCAAGGCGATCCTCTACGAGTTCCCGCTGACCGAGCTGGAGCTTCATATCCCGGCATGGGTTCTGGCGCTGCCCGCCGACCATGCCATCAAGCTCGGCCTTTACCGCAGCATCCGCGAGGGAGCCAAGGGACTGCACCGCATTCGTGAGGTCGCGCCCGCGGTGGACGCCATGTGCGCCTACGAGGGCATCAGCGGCGCAAAGGTCAACGCTATCTCGCTCGGCAGCGGCACCGCCAGCGCGGAGCTTCAGCTCCCGCGGGCGCTGTTCTATCAGACGCTCAGCGAGCAGTCCGGCTTTGATGTGGCGGACGACGGCGACCTCATGCGTCTGCTCACGGAGCTTTCCGCCGTCAAGGCGGACTACGACAAGGTATCCTCCGCCATTCGGGACGCCCGCGAAACGGGCTACGGCGTGGTCGTGCCGACGGTCGACGAGCTCATTTTGGAGGAGCCGGAGATCATGAAGCAGGGCGGCCGCTACGGTGTGCGGCTCAAGGCCAGCGCGCCGAGCATTCACATGATCCGCGCGAACATCGAAACGACCGTTTCACCCATCGTCGGCAACGAAAAGCAGAGCGAGGACATGGTCAATTATCTGCTGCAGGAGTTCGAGGGCGACACAGCGAAGATCTGGCAGTCGAATATCTTCGGGCGCAGCTTCCACGAGATCGTCAGCGAGGACCTGCAGGCCAAGCTCAAGCGGATGCCGGACGACGCGCGCGCCAAGCTCCGCCAGACGCTCGAACGCATCATCAACGAGGGCAGCGGCGGCCTAATCTGCATCATTCTCTGAAAATTGCGAAGAGAGGGGAGACACCCCTCTCTTTCTTACAGTCTGTAACCGGAATGTTACCGCTTTGTAACTTGCTTTTTCCTCCGCCGACTGCTATGCTGTTTACATAACGATAACCGGAGGAGTTTGCCATGAGTCGAAAGCTCGCCCTGCCGCTGTTTCTGCTGGTCTTTGCCCTCTGCGTCATTTTTGCCAGCCGCACCCCGCAGCCCATCATAGAGGAATTACCGTCGGATGCGGCGGACGCGCCCGCCGTGCTCCTCACGCTGACCGAGAAGGTTGGCGGCCAAATCGTCACGCTGAAGGTCTATGAGCCAAAGGATAATGGATTCACACGCTATGCACTGTTCGACGCGGATGGTGTGCTGCTTGAGACGGACAGCGTTTCGTTGGGAGAGCATGAAGCCTCCGAGAGCTTTGCTCTGACCGCGCGGGACGATGTGCTCGGCTTCCCGGGCTTCGAGCTTGAAACGATCCAAGGCGGGCGCATGACAGTTCGTTACTTCTATGCGCTGACGGAGCAGGGCTTCGTCTATGCGGGAGAAGCCTTTGGCCATGGCTTTGATGATACAGAGTGGGGCGACGGCGTGTGGCCGCTCGACCTTACGGGCGACGGGCGCAGCGAGCTGGTCACGCGCAGCACCTTTGGCACCGGTGTACCGTATGTTTTTGTCTACCGCTGGAACGCCGCGGAGGGAATCTCGCAGCACAGCGGCATTGTCTGGGAGAAAGCGGATGCACAGCTTGCGAAGCTGAGCGCGCCGCTTGGCTCGGTCGCGCGGGCGGAGACCTATCACGCGGAGGATAACACCGTCACCTTGACGCTCTACACGGAAGGCGGCACAAGAGAGGTCACGCTGCCGCTCACCACAGACATTTTGGGTGAGTGGCATGCGAACGACTGACGGAAACGATATAAAAAGGAACCGCCTATCGAAAGCGGTTCCTTTTGTTCTTTGTTGCACGAGGCGGTCTTACTTTGCCAAAACCTTCTTGAGCCTGGCAAAGCGGGGGAGGGAATCCTCCTTCGGCAGCTTCGGCTCGCCCTGAATGAGTGGCAGGGCATAGTCGATGAAATCGTGCGTCACGCCGTTGCCTTCGGCGTTGATCCACTCCTGCGGGACCTTTTTCTCAGCGTTTGCGACCTCGGTGAGCGGCAGCAGCTTCGTCTTGCAGGCGTAGCGACCGTTGACCGTGCCGCGCTCAAAGGCGACCATCTTATCGGTGATGCCCGCGACGGCATTCTCCACCGCCGCACGGCCCGCCATGACGGCCTCCTCAATGTCGGTCTCGCTCGCAAGGTGCGCGCCGCAACGCTGGAGCAGGGAAAGCTCGATGCCGCGGACCTTCGCGCCGGTCTTCTGCTTCACAACGTCGGCAAGGCGCGCGGCAAGACCGCCGAGCTGGGCGTGACCGAAGCCGTCGGTCGCGCTGGTCTTGGCCTCGGAAACAAAGCTGCCGTCGGCATAGTGGATGCCCTCGGAGACCGCGACCATGCAGTTGCCCTTTTCCTTGTAGACGCGCTTGACGTCGGCAAGGAATTTATCCATATCGAAGTCACGCTCGGGCAGGTAAATGAGGTCGGGGCCCGCGCCGTATTCGGTAGCGAGCGCGGCGGCGGCGGTCAGCCAGCCGGCGTGACGGCCCATGATCTCGATGATGCAGACCATACCGGTGTCGTACA
>UMHM01022448.1_pt1 | contig 12388 bp, 10 predicted proteins | sample 1965501 | NCBI WGS metagenome assembly UMHM01 (sample SAMEA4836095, study PRJEB28245) | human gut metagenome | biome: gut microbiome; material: fecal sample | place: Denmark | collected 2008
GGGCCTCGGCCCCGTGCTGCAGATCGCCGAGGGCTGGACCGTGAAGCTGCCCGACGAGGTTACCGACACGCTCATGGAGCGCACGAACCCCACGTGGCCGTGCACTTGGTTCACCCCGCGCTGCGACGGCAAGTCCGGCAGCCCGTTTGAGAGCGCCTACTCCGTCATGCAGAACTGGGGTGCGAACCACGGCGCGATCTCCTATGGCCACGTTGGCGCGGACCTCATCACGCTCTGCTCGATGCTGCGCATCCCCGTGTGCATGCACAACGTCGCCGACAAGGACATCTTCCGTCCGGCGGCCTGGAATGCCTTCGGCATGGACAAGGAAGGCCAGGACTACCGTGCCTGCGCCGCCTACGGCCCGATGTACAAGAACATCCGCTGAACCGGCAAAACAAAAAAGGCGGGCAGATGCCCGCCTTTTTTCAGGCAGATTGCGCAAAAAGCTCTTTGCATTTCCGGTGGGATATTGTACAATAAAACAGGGCATCCCCACCGGGGCCACCCGGCATCCCATACATGGAGTGATACAATTTGCACAGCACACTACTGGCTTTTGATATCGGCACCAGCGGCCTGAAGGCCTCGCTGGTCGACGAAAATCTCAATATCATCCGCAACGTGACGACCACCTACCCGACCCACCACTATCCCGACGGCGGCTGTGAGCAGGAGGCCGCGGACTGGTGGATGAGCGCGGTCCGCGCGATGATGATGCTCCGCGAGCTTGCGCCGGAGTACGTCAAGCGGGTCGACGCCATCGGCGTCTCGGGCCACATGCTCGGCTGCCTGCCGATGGACAGCGAGGGGCAGACGCTCCGCCCCGCGATGATCCACGCGGATACCCGCGCGCTGGCCATCTCCAACGCGCTGCGCGCCCGCTACGGCCGGGATTATTTCTATGAGATCTGCGGCAACGTGCTCTCCCCGGCCTCGACGCTCTGCAAGACCCTCTGGCTCAAGGAGCACGAGCCGGAGCTCTACGCCCGGACCGTCCGGATCCTGCAGTCGAAGGACTATCTGGTCTACCGCCTGACCGGGCATATGGACACGACCGACATGTCCGACGCCTCGCACGGGCTGCTGATGAACCTGCGCACGCGGCAGTACGATCTGGATATGTTCCGGAACGTCGGCGTGGACGCGGAAAAATTCCCCGAGATCCGCACGAGCTGCGAGCTCGCGGGCTACCTGTCCGAAGAAGCGGCGGGCTGCCTCGGCCTGCGGGCAGGCATCCCGGTGTCCGTCGGCGGCGGCGACGGCGCGTGCGCCAACATCGGCGCGGGCGTGGCGAAGCCCGGCGATTTCTACCTCAGTCTCGGCACCACCGCGTGGATCGCCGGGCAGATGGAAGAGCCGTTCATCGACCCGCAGCACCGCGTCTTCCACATCTACACGCTCGACGGCCACGGCTGCAACGTCTTCGGCACGGAGCAGTGCGCGGGGCGGTCGGTCTCGTGGGCGATGGAGCTGTTTGACGTGGCCTCGGCCCGCGCGTTCGATTCTGCCGCGGCGACGGTCCCGGCGGGCGCGGGCGGCCTCATCTACCTGCCGTATCTCGAGGGCGAACGCTCCCCGGTCTTTGACGCGCAGGCGCAGGGCGTCTTCTTCGGAATGAACACCACGCACAAGCGCGAGCATTTCCTCCGCGCCGTTCTGGAGGGCACGGCCTGCGGGCTGAGTCAGATCCTGGACGTGATGCGCGAGCGGCAGGAGATCCACGATCTGCGCATCATCGGCGGCGGCGCAAAGTCGAAGCTCTGGAAGCAGATCCTGGCCGACGTGTGCAATGTGACATTCCACGACGTCTCCACCTTCTCCGACAGCGCGACGAGCCTCGGCGCGGCCGCGGCCGCGGGCGTGGCGATCGGGCTGTTCCGGGATCTGCCGGAGGCCTGCAGCCATATCCGCATGAGCGGCGACATCGAGCCGGACCCTGCCGTGCAGCCGGTCTACGCGCTCATCAAAAAGCGCTACGCCATGCTCTACCCCAGCCTCAAAGAGGCGTTCCACACCAGAGCATAAATAAAAAGGCTCCCCTTCCAGGGGAGCTGTCAGCCGTAAGGCTGACTGAGGGATTGAACCCCGCCGCAGCGGGCCAAAGGCTCCCCTTCCAGGGGAGCTGTCTGCGAAGCAGACTGAGAGGTTGCTGCAAATTTGCTACGACCTCTCCGTCTCGGCTTCGCCGAGCCACCTCCCCTGGAAGGGGAGGCTTATGGACTCACTTCGCCAGCCAGATGGTCTTTGCGAGGCCTTCGGCGGCTTCGAGGAGGCCGATGCAGCGCTCGAGGGACGTGGAGGCGCAGACGACGCCGTGGCCGCCGAGCAGGCAGATGGGGCTGTCGGCCAGCGCTTCGCCGATACCGCGGTGGATCTCATGCGTGCCGGGCTTGCCGTAGGGCAGGCAGGTGAAGTGCGTGAACACCTCGCGCAGCGAGCAGGTCTCCGGGACGTCAAAGTTCTGATACCGCAGCGCGTAGGCCGTCAGAAACGGGCAGTGGCTGTGGACCACGGCCGTCACATCCGGCCGCGCCTGATAGACGGCCTCGTGCAGCAGATACTCGCTCGAGCGCCGGCCGCGGCCGCCGATCTGCTCTCCCGCGGCGTTCATGACGCAGATATCCTCTTTTTCCAGCAGAAGCTTCATCCGGCCGGAGGGCGTGACGTAGGTCAGCCCGGTCTGCCGGTCGATGACGGAGGCGTTGCCCTCCAGCGCGGTGACGAGGCGCTTTTGCTCCAGAATGTGGGCAAAATCGGCGAGCTGCTGTGCATAGTCCATGACAAAGGTCTCCTTTTTGTACGTTTGTCTGTATTTTAAATGGTCCGCCGCCCAAAGTCAACGGGCGGCCGTGAAAACAGGAGGTACTGAATATGCTGAACAATATCCCCCCGATCCTTTCCCCGGAGCTGCTGAAGGTCCTGTGTGAGATGGGCCACGGCGACCGGATCTGCATCGGCGACGGCAATTTCCCCGGCGTCTCGATGGCAAAGCCCAACAACTGCGTCTTCCTGCGCGCCGACGGCCACGGCGTGCCCGAGCTGCTCGACGCCATCCTGCAGGTCATCCCGCTGGACGAATATGTCGAGCACCCGGTCATGATCATGCAGGTCGCGGAGAAGGACAAGGGGCTGGAGGTCCCCATCTGGGACGAATACAAGAAGATCGTCGCCAGACACGACGCGCGCGGCGCAGCCGCCTTCGGCAGCTACGAGCGCTTCGAGTTCTACGACGAGGCACGCAAGACCTACTGCATCCTGCAGTCCGGCGAGACGGCCATCTACGCAAACATCATCCTCCAGAAGGGCGTCATCAAGTAAAAAACAGCATAAAAAACGGACGTATCACACAGATACGTCCGTTTTTTTATGGCTGTTTACACCGCTGCCGCGGGGAGCAGGTTGGTCATGCTCTTGAGGCTGATGGCGAGGGTGGAGGCGTTGTGCAGCAGGGCCGAGGTGGTGGGCGGCAGGATGCCGGCCACGCCGAAAATGATGAGGCCGAGGTTGAAGCCCACGATCGTGCGGTAGTTGCGGTGGATGCGGGCCATGAGCGCTTCGCTGATGCGGCGGAGCGTCACGAGCTCGAACAGATCCTCCGAGGCGATGGTGATGTCGGCGATCTCCCGCGCGATGGCCGCGCCGGTCGAGATGGCGACGCCCGCGTCGGCCTCCGAGAGGGCGGGGGAGTCGTTCACGCCATCGCCGATCATGATGACGGTGCGGCCAGCGGCCTTTTCGCTGCGGATGAAGGCGGCTTTGTCCTCCGGCAGGACCTCGGCAAAGAACTCGTCCACGCCGACCTCGGCGGCGACGGCCGCGGCGGTCCGGCGGTTGTCGCCGGTCATCATGACGACCTTGCGGATGCCGCAGGCGTGCAGGGCGCGGATGGCGTCCTTCGCCTCGGCGCGCAGCGGATCGGAGATGCAGATGACCGCGGCCAGCTCGCCCGCGATGCACAGATACAGATGGGAATACTGCGCGTCGAGCGTGTCGAATTTCTCCTGCTCGGCGGCGGGGATGGTACAGCCCTCGTCTTCAAAGACGAAATGCGCGCTGCCGATGAGGACCTTTTTGCCCTCGACCATGCTGGAGATGCCGTGCGCGACGACATACTGCACCTGCGAGTGGTATTCCTCATGCTTGAGATTCTGCCGCTTGGCCTCGTCGACGACGGCGTTGGCCATCGAGTGCGGGTAATGCTCCTCCAGGCACGCGGCCAGCCGCAGCATTTCAGAGGCCTCGTGGCCGCCGAAGGTGACGATCTGCGCGACCTTCGGCGTGGCGTAGGTCAGCGTCCCAGTCTTGTCGAAAACGACCGTGTCGGCCTTGGAAACGGCCTCCAGGAAGCGGCCGCCCTTGACGGAGATATGGTAGCTGCTGCTCTCGCGCATGGCCGAGAGCACCGCGATCGGCATAGAGAGCTTCAGCGCGCACGAGAAGTCGACCATCAGCACGGCGAGCATCTTCGTGACATTGCGCGTGAGCAGATATGTCAGCGCCGTGCCGCCGAGCGTCCAGGGGACGAGGCGGTCGGCCAGCCGCGAGGCCTTGTCCTCGGCGGTGGACTTGAGCTTTTCGGATTCTTCGATCATGCGCACGATGCGGTCATACCGGCCGCCGCCGAGCGCCTTTTCCACCGAGACGACGCATTCGCCCTCCTCGATGACGGTCCCGGCGTAGACGTAGCTGCCGGCGCGCTTGGCAACGGGCAGGGACTCGCCGGTGATGGAGGCCTGGTTGACCGTGGCTTCGCCGGAGACGACCTTGCCGTCGAGCGGGATGAGGTTGCCGGTGCGGACGATCATCCGGTCGCCCGGGCGGACGTCGCCGATGGGGACGAGCAGCTCGGTCTCGCCGGACTGCAGCCAGACCTTGTCGACGTTCAGGGCCATCGCGCCCGCGAGATCGGCGACGGACTTCTTGTGCGTCCACTCCTCGAGGATCTCGCCCAGCCGCAGCATGAACATGACGGAGCCCGCGGTATTGAAATCGCCGCGGAGCATCGAGACCGTCACGGCCGTGGCGTCAAGCACGGCGACGGAGAGCTTGCCGTGCCAGAGGGCCTTGAGCCCCTCCTTGATGTACTTGACCGAGCGGAACAGCGCGATGGCCGTCGTGATGGGGTAGGGCAGGAACAGCCGCGAGAACGCGCGGCGGCAGACCGTGAAGACAAGCTTGTCCTCATATTCGCGGTTGAGCTGCCGGGAGGTATGCTCCGGCACGAGAGCGACGGCCTGCTCCGAGGTGAAGGAGAAGACGGCCAGCGCCCGGATGAGCGCGGTCCGGTCCGCCTGGTAGGTGATGATGGCGTCCTGCGTGCGGTCAAAGACCTTGACGGCGGTGACGCCGGGGACATTTTTCAGATAATATTCCAGAATATCGGCCTCGCGCAGCGACATGCGGCGGCAGGCAAGATGCACGCGCATACGCCCGGGGGACTGATGCAGAATGGTACATTTCATAGGATGCTGTGAACCTCCAAAAAACCGGAAGAGCCGCGCGGCGGCTCTTCCGGGCGGACTTCAGGTGTTACTCTGCGTCGGCAGAAGCGTCTTCGATGGTCTCGGCCTCGGCCTCGGCGGCGCGGCGGTCATTGATGGACTTGGCGTCGGCGTAGATGTCGTCCGCGCCCTCGCGGATGGTGGTGACGGTCTGCATGACGCAGTCCTTCGCGCGCAGAACGGCGGCGGTGGTGTGGGCGTAGACCGTCTTTGCTTCCTTGCTGCTCAGGATCTTAAGACCGGCGGTGCCGAACAGAACGCCTGCAGCGAACAAACCAAGATGTTTCATAAAAAAGCCTCCTGTTATGTATGTCAGCCGCACCGCAGAAGTTAGACACGACTAACATATGATGAAAATATACATTTCGCGAAAACTATATATAGCACAGACACGCGGAAAATGCAAGCCTGCTTTTATGAAAAAAGTATGAATTTCTGAGAAAAAAGGAGCTCCTGCTTTCGCAGGAGCTCCCAAAAGTGCTTAGCCGATGGTGCAGTACATGAAGTACTTGTAGCCGAGCGGGTTGGAGAAGAAGCCGTGGATGTTGCTGTCGAGCATGTAGATGTCGGTGTAGTAGTACAGCGGGACGATGCAGCCCGTGCTCATCAGCAGGTCTTCCGCCTCGTGCATCAGGGCGTAACGGGTCTCGGGATCCGTGCAGCTCTTGATGTCGGAGATCAGAACGTCGTAGGTCTCAGCCCAGGTGCCGTTTTCGACCTTGGTGTCATAGCCGTAGGAGGTCAGGTCGAGGGAGTAGACCTTGGCGTCGGCGGCATTGCCTTTGCCGAACTGGACGTCGTTGTTGCCGGAGTTGGTGACCCACATATCCAGGAAGCAGATCGGATCGTTGTAGTCAGCCACCCAGCCGTTACGGGCGATGGAGTAATCGCCGGCCTTACGGGTGTTCAGGAAGGTGGCCCATTCCTGGTTCTCCAGGTTCATGGTGATACCGACAGCGGCCATCGCGGACTGCAGGTACTCGCCGATGGCCTTGTGGGCTTCGGAGGTGTTGTACAGGTAGGTCAGGGTCGGGAAGTCGGTGAACATGCCGGTGGACTCGTCATAGGTGTAGTACTTCTTCAGAGTCTCGACAGCGGATTCGAAGTTGGACTCGTAAGCGTCAGCGGAGACGTCGTAGTAGCCGACATAGTCGTCGCTGTGGCCGGCAGTCTCATAGAACTGGGTGCCGTCGGGGTTGGTCATACCCATGGCGACGAAGGAGGAAGCGGGGATCTGACCGGCCTGGCCGATCTCTTCGACGATGTAGTTGCGGTCGAACAGCAGGCCGATGGCGTTGCGGATCTCAGCCTTGGCCTGCTCAGCCTCAGCGCCCGTCAGCGTGGAGGAAGCGGGGAGGATGTCCTCGTTGATGTTCCAGCAGACGTAGTAGGTGCCGATCTGGCCGGCAACGACGAATTCATCGGGATACTCAGCCTTCAGGCTGGCGATCTCGTTGGTGGGAACGTCGTCGATGAGCTCCCAGTCGCCGTTCTTGAAGTTGGAGAGCATGTTGTTGGCGTCGTCGGAGAGGTAGAAGTTGATGGTCTCCATCGTGATCTCATCGGCGTCGTAGAAGTTGGGGTTCTTGACCAGCGTGATGACGCTGTTGTGCTCCCAGGACTCCATGGTGTACGGGCCGTTGCAGACGTAGGTGGAAGGATCGGTCGCCCATGCGTCGTTGGAGACGACATCCTCACGGACCGGGAAGTAGGTCGGGAAGGCGAGGAGCTCATTCCAGTACGCAACATAGTTGGCGGTGGTGACCTGGAGGGTCTTGTCGTCGAGCGCGACAACGTTCAGCTGTGCGTCAGGGTTCAGGAAGTTGCCGTCGTCGTCAGTCGCCCACATGTCGGCGTAGCCGTCAACGACCTCGAACATGTAGCCGTAGTCGGCGGCCAGCTCGGGGGAAGCAGCGCGCTGCCATGCGAATGCGAAATCACCAGCGGTGACCGGCTGGCCGTCGGACCAGACAAGGCCGTCACGCAGGGTGTAGGTGTAGGTCACGGTGCCGTCTTCGTTCTCAACGCCTTCGGGCAGCTCGGTCGCTGCGTCGGCAACGATCTGCAGGTTGCCGTCGGCATCCTGGGACCACTTGGCCAGGCCGGAGAACAGGTGAGCGAGCATCGTAGCGCCGTCGACGGCGGAGTTCAGAGCCGGGTCGATGGTGTCGGGCTCGGAGGCCAGGCAGACATTGATGACGCTGCCCTCGGTGCTTGCGGGCGCGGCAGTGGTATCGCTGCCGTTGGTGTCGGCGGTGTCGGTCGTGGTGCTGTCCGTCGTGGTCGTATCCTTGGCGGTGTCAGCGGAGCCGCTGCAGGCCACCAGAGAGAAAACCATGATCAGCGCCAGCAGAAGAGCGATCATTTTTTTCATTTTTTGATACATCCTTTCAAAAATTTTATCTCAATATGCAGTGCATATGAAGATCAGTTGATCTCGCCCACGCGGTGGCAGGCGACGAAATGGCCGGCGGAGACCTCCTGGAAATCCGGCATGCTTTCGGCGCATTTGTCGCACGCGTACGGGCAGCGGGTGCGGAAGGGGCAGCCGCTCGGCGCGTTCAGCGGGCTCGGGATATCGCCGGAGAGCACGATGCGCTGGTTGGCGCGGGCGATCTTCGGATCCGGGACCGGGACGGCGGACAGAAGCGACTTGGAATACGGGTGCAGGGGATGGTCATAGATCTCGTTGGCGTTGGCCAGCTCGACCATCTTGCCGAGGTACATGACGGCGATGCGGTCGGAGATATGGCGCACGACCAGCAGATCGTGGGCGATGAACAGATAGGTCAGGCCGAATTTTTCCTGCAGCTCGGCGAACATGTTGATGACCTGCGCCTGGATAGACACGTCCAGCGCGGAGACCGGCTCGTCGCAGACGATGAAGTCCGGGTTGACCGCGAGCGCGCGGGCGATGCCGATGCGCTGGCGCTGGCCGCCGGAAAATTCGTGGGCGTAGCGGGCGGCATGCTCGGAGTTGAGGCCGACATAGCCCATGAGCTCGAGAATGCGCTCCTGCCGTTCCTGCCGGCTGGAGTAGAGCTTATGCACGTCCAGCGGCTCGCCGATGATGTCGGCGACGGTCATGCGGGGGTTGAGGGAGGAATAGGGATCCTGGAAGACCATGGAGGCCTTGTTGCGGAAGGCCTGGATATCGGCGTTGGTCTGGATCTTCCTGCCCTTGTAGAGGACTTCGCCGTCGGTGGGCTTGTACAGGTGCAGGATGGTGCGGCCGACGGTCGTCTTGCCGCAGCCGGACTCGCCGACCAGACCCAGCGTCTCGCCGGGCTGGATGGCAAAGCTCACGTTGTCGACGGCCTTGAGCGGCTTCGTCCGGAACATGCCCATGTTGATGTTAAAATACTCTTTGAGATTGCGTACTTCGACGATCGGCTGTGCAGCTTCGTTTTTCATGCGTCGGCACCGTCCTTCCGTTCCGCGTCCTTGTCTTCGGCAAGCTCAATGCTGCCGTCCTCGAGGCCCTTTTTGACGTTCATCCAGCACGAGGCCAGATGATCCTCGTTGATCCGCATCCGCTCGGCGCGTTCGCGCAGGCAGATCTTCATGGCTGCCTCACACCGCGGGGCGAACGGGCAGCCGGCGGGCATATTCAGAAGGTCGATCGGCGTGCCGTGGATCGGCTCGAGCTTCTCGCCGACGTTGCTGGCCGAGGGGATCGAGCGCAGGAGGCCCTTGGTGTATTCGTGGCAGGGATTGTAGAAGATCTCATCCGCCGTGCCCTGCTCACAGATGGAGCCGGCGTACATGACGATGACCTCGTCGCACATCTGGGCCACGACGCCAAGATCGTGCGTGATGAGGATGATCGCCATGCCGAGCTCTTTCTGCAGAGACTTCATGAGGTCCAAAATCTGCGCCTGGATGGTGACGTCGAGCGCGGTGGTGGGCTCGTCGGCGATCAGGATATCGGGCTCGCAGGCCAGCGCCATGGCGATCATGACGCGCTGGCGCATACCGCCGGAGAATTCGTAGGGATACTGCTTCATGCGCTTTTCCGGCTCGTTGACATTGACGAGGCGGAGCATCTCGACCGCGCGGTCCCACGCCTGCTTGCGGTTACGGTCGGTGTGCAGGGTAATGGCCTCCATCAGCTGGTGGCCGATGGTGTAGGTCGGGTTGAGGGAGGTCATCGGATCCTGGAAAATGATCGAGACCTTGTTGCCGCGCACATGCTTCATCACGTCCTCGCCTGCGCCGACGAGCTCCTGCCCGTCGAGCTTGATGGAGCCGGAGACGATCTTGCCCGTGGAGGCGAGGATCTGCATGATGGAATACGCGGTCACGGATTTGCCGGAGCCGGATTCGCCGACGATGCCGAGCACCTTGCCCTTGTCAAGGAAGAAGGACACGCCGTTGACGGCCTTGACCTCGCCCGCGTCGGTGAAAAAGGAGGTATGGAGATCCTGTACTTCAAGTAAAGACATGCTGCTTCCTCCTTCCTTAACCGTTGAGCTTCGGGTCGAACGCGTCGCGCAGACCGTCGCCGAAGAGGTTGAGCGAGAGCACGATGAGCGAGATGACGAGCGCCGGGATGACCATGCGGTAGGGATAGGAGGTCAGGCCGTTGAGCGCGTCGGACGCCAGCGAGCCCAGCGACGGCATCGGCGCGTTGACGCCGAGACCGAGGTAGGACAGAAAGCTCTCGGTAAAGATCGCGTTCGGGATCTGCAGAGCCGTGGAGATGAAGATCACGCTCATGCAGTTGGGCACCAGATGGCGGGTGATGATCCAGCGGCCCTTGGCGCCGGTCACCTGCGCGGCGAGGACGTATTCCTGCTCGCGCAGGGACAGGATCTGGCCGCGGATGAGTCTTGCCATCGAGACCCAGTAGAGGACGGCGAAGACGATGAAGAGGCTGATGATGTTGCTGCCGATCTTGGCCAGCGGCGTGCCGTCGAGCTTGTCGCCGATCGAGACCTTCAGGACCGTGGCGAGCAGGATGACCATCAGCGTATCGGGCAGGGAGTAGATGATATCGACGATGCGCATGATGATGAGGTCGACCTTGCCGCCGCAGTAGCCTGCGATGGAGCCGACCGTCATGCCGATGATCAGCACGATGAGGCTCGCGAAGAAGCCGACGGCGAGGGAAATGCGCGTGCCGTAGACGACACGGATGAAGTAGTCGCGCCCGGCGGAGTCGGTGCCGAAGACATGCGGGAAGACCTTTTCACCCTCTTCGATGCGCTTGAGCTCGGTCTTGCCGTACTCGAAGGGAGCGAGGTTATTGAACGAGGCGTCGACGGGCTTGCCGGGACGCACGCCCAGCTGCTGGTCGTAGGAGTACGGCCAGAAGGCGGGGATGAGGATGGCCGAAAGCGTGATGATGGCTACGACGATCAGGCTCACGAGCGCGACCTTGTTCCTGCACAGGCGCTTGACGCCGTCCTTGAAGAACGTGGTGGACGGGCGCATCTGGACGATGTAGGACTTTTCCTCGTCGGTGGCGGGAATGAAGTCATCCATGTTGACATGGAGGGTGAATCTGTGTTTCTTATCCATGTTCGCGCCTCCTTAGTCCAGTTCGATCCGCGGGTCGACGATCTTGTACAGAAGGTCGGACACGAGGTTCATAATAATAATGAGACAGGCCAGAATGATGGTCGTGCCCATGATGAGCGGGTAATCACGGCCGGTGATGCTGTTGACGAACGCGCGGCCGATGCCGGGCACGGCGAAGATCTGCTCAACAACGATGGAACCGGTGACGATATAGGCGAGCATCGGCCCGAAGTAGGTGATGACCGGGATCAGCGAGTTTTTGAGCGCGTGGCCGAAGATGACCTTGAAGCCCGGCACGCCCTTGGCCCGGGCGGTGCGGATGTAGTCCTGCCCGAGCACGTCGAGCATCGACGAGCGGGTCAGACGCGTGATGTAGGCCATCGGGTAGAGGGCGAGCGTGACGACCGGCAGGATCAGGCCGTTTTTCTGCGCGCCGTTGGCTGGCAGAAGATGCAGGGAAACGGCGAATATGGTCAGGAGCAAGGCGCCCGCAATGAACGAGGGCATGGAGACGAAGGCAGTGGTGATGACCATGATGACCTTATCGATGACCTTGTTGCGCTGCAGCGCCGCGACCGCGCCGAGCACGATGCCCACGACGAGCGCGCCGAAGGCGGCGATAAGGCCGAGCTTGGCCGAGACCTTCATGCCGTCGGCGATGATGTCGATGACCTGACGGCCGCGCTGCTTGAGCGAGGGGCCAAAGTCAAAGCGCAGGACGATATCACCGAGATAGGTAAAATACTGCTCCAGGACCGGTTTGTCAAGTCCGTATTTGGCCTCCATGGCGGCCTGCACCGCAGGAGTCGTCGCCTTTTCGCCGACGAACGGGCCGCCCGGGACGGCGTGCATGACGAAGAAGGTGATCGTGATAACGACCCAGATCGTCAGGATCGCCAGACCGATTCGTTTGAGAACGTAAAACAGCGTCTTGGAATTCATCATTCATCCCACTTTCAAAGACTGGAAACTGTCGCTTGCAGAAAGACAAGTGCTTTTCCTGTATTCGCTGGAGTATTGTTATGATACTATAAATGATTAAAGCAGAAAAATCAATCGGAAATTTTTAAAAAATGAATTTTTTTGCGTTATTCCCTGCAAAATTCAGCGATTTAATTGACAGAACATTAAAAATCACACAAAATACCCGCCGACGAGGGCGGAGCCTGCGGCAATGTGCACAGTTTCGCGTTTTTTGTTCTGCGGCGTGCAAAACGTGCGCGTGCTGCGGGCAGATGTGCGGACTGGGCGGCCGGTTTTTCTGCCCCGCTGCCCGCCGGGCCGGTTTTCTGCAGGAAGCAGAGGAAAAAGCTGCAGAAAAAGGCTCCCCTTCCAGGGGCCGATTCCCCCTATCAGGGGGA
>UMHM01020398.1_pt1 | contig 12374 bp, 11 predicted proteins | sample 1965501 | NCBI WGS metagenome assembly UMHM01 (sample SAMEA4836095, study PRJEB28245) | human gut metagenome | biome: gut microbiome; material: fecal sample | place: Denmark | collected 2008
AATAGTTATTTGTATTTTTTTATCTTCTTCTATTGAATATGTTGTTTTATAAATATTATTATATTCCGTTAGATAATTACTAACATTTATTTCACATGTATTATTATCTATAAATTCACAATAATTTATTATCTTTTTTAATAAATCAATATTATAAACATATTGAGGTATATCATTTTTAACAGTATTATTTTTATCAAGTACAAAGTCTTCCCCTTCAATTATATATTGTTTACCTTTATATTCTACGTATCCTTCATTATTAAGAGAACTTCCATAAAAAATAGTAAAATCTTTTTCCCTACTTATTTCTAATTTATCTTCTTTTTCTTCATCATTAACAGTTTTATATATTTCCAACTTATAATTATCTTTTACTAAATCAAGTTTATTAATTATATCTTCTTTTTTAACAGTTATCGTTTCTTCTTTTTTTTCATTATTTTTATTAGTATTTTTATTCTCACCAGGATTTATAGATAATATAGAGGCACAAACTATCGCAATAATAAAATATATTAAAAATTTTTGTTTTAAATCTTGCTCTTTCTCTTCTTTTGTTGGCTCTTTTTCTTCTTTTTTAAATAAATCTTTTAACATAATATTTCTCCAACTATAGTTTTATTTTTACCATTTAAATAATCTCTAACTGCCATTTCTTTTTTACCACTTGGTTTTAACCTTGTAATTATAATATTTTTATCTTTACACATTACACTTATTCCATCTTTAGAAGTTTCTATTATTTCACCAGGTTTTCCTTTGGAAGTATTTCCTATCCTAGATTCACATATTTTAATTACTTCTCCGTTAAGTGTAGTATACGCTACTGGAAAAGGATACATTCCTCTTATTTGATTAAATACTTCACGAGCTGTTTTATTAAAATCTATTTTTTCTTCTTCACGTTTTATATTGTATGCATAAGTAACTTCATTAGGATCCTGCTTAATTCTTGTAATATTGCCACTAAATATATTAGGAAGTGTTTCTAATAATAAATCACGTCCCATAATGCTAAGTTCATCATGTATTATTCCAACATTATCTGTATCTTTTATTTCTATACTTCTTTGAGTAATAATATCCCCATCATCCATACCAGGAGCCATATACATAATAGTTACTCCTGTTTCTTTATATCCATCGATTATACATTTATGTAATGGACTTCCACCTCTAAGTTTTGGAAGTAAAGATGCATGAACATTTATAGCTTTATATTTAGGTGTATCAAGTAAAATACTTGGTATTATTTGACCATAAGCACAAGTCACAATAACATCTGGATTACACTCTAATACATGCTCATATTCATTTCTAATTTTAACTGGTTGATATACTTCAATATTATGTTTTAACGCACATTCTTTTACTGGTGTAGCTTTAAGTTCATGATGTCTTCCTGACTCTTTATCAGGTTGAGTCACAACTAAAACAACATTAGTATTTTCTATTAACATTTCTAAAACAGGTACACTAAATTCAGGTGTTCCCATAAATACTACTCTTTTATCTTTCATTTTTTCACCTTCACATAAATTATATTAAATATTTATATTTATATCAATAGACACATTCTTTATATTAATATTATTTACTTCCTTCATTACTGGTAATAAATCATCTATCTTTTTATACTTTATCATTATATTAAATCTATATTTATTATTAAGTCTTACTATACTCGATACTGATGGACCTAGTACTATAAATTCATTTTCATTAAGTTTACTATCTATAAATCTTTTAACTTTATTAGCAGCATCCCCTGCTTCATTAAATGTAGTACTTGTTATTAAAATATTACAAATGTAATAATATGGTGGATACATTAATTTCTTACGAATATTCATTTCATAATTAAAGAAAGCATCAAAATCATTTTTAACTACACTTTTATATACATAGTTAGTTGGATTATATGTTTGTATTATTACTTTACCTGGTAAATTAAATCTTCCTACTCTTCCAGCTGTTTGACTTAATAGTTCATATGTTTTTTCACTACTTCTAAAGTCTGGAATAGAAAGACTAGCATCACTATTTATAGTTCCGACTAAACTAACATTTTCAAAGTTAAGTCCCTTAGAAATCATTTGAGTTCCAACAAGTATACTATATTTACCACTTGAAAACTCTTTTATTAGTTTTTGATGAGCATTTTTAGTACTAGTAGTATCAGCATCCATTCTAAGAACTTCTACATTATATTTTTTAGCTATCATACTTTCTAATTTCTCAGTTCCAAGTCCTAAATCTTTAATAGCTTCTTCATGACAACTAGGACACACATCACTCTTCATGCATCTATATCCACAATAGTGACAACTATAACTATTACTACTCTTATGATAAATTAATGATATATCACAGTTAGGACACTTATATACAAATCCACAGTTAGTACAACTTAAAAATGTAGAATAACCTCGTCTATTTAATAAAAGTATTACTTGTTCTTTTCTCTCTAACGCTCCCTTTATTTCTTTATCAAGTTTATCACTAATTATATAATTATGTTTTTTTGCTTCCGCATCCATATCAACAATCTCAAAAGATGGAAGTCTTCCACTTATTCTAGAAGGAAGATTTATTAGATGAAATACTCCTTTTTTACCTCTAGCATATTGTTCTAAAGAAGGAGTTGCACTTCCCATAATTACTTTAGCATTATTATATTCACTTCTTTTAAAAGCAATATCTATCGCATTATATTTAGGAGTATTATCTTGTTTATAAGTTTGACTTTGACATTCGTCTATTATTATTAAACCTATATTTTTTAAAGGAGCAAACACTGCACTTCTAGCGCCTACTACTAAAGAAACTTCTCCATTCATTATTCTTCTATATTCATCATACTTCTCTCCCTCACTTAAAGAACTATGAAACACAGCTACTCTATCACCAAACACACCCTTAAAACGAGCTACTATTTGAGGAGTTAAAGATATCTCTGGTACTAATACTATACCAGTTTTATTTAATTTCAAAGTACGTCTTAAAAGTTCAATATATACTTCAGTCTTACCACTACCAGTAACACCATATAATAAAAATTTATCATCATTTGAACTCAATATTTCATCTACTGCTTTTAATTGTCCTTCTGTTAAATTAATAGTTTTCTTTTCTTCTTCTACCTCTACTTCTCTATTAACTTCATATTTATTTTCAATTACTATTCCTTTATCTATTAACTTCTTTATTGAACTACTAAATTCTTTTCTTTCTTTTTCACCACTTCTAAGACTCTCCATTATACTTATTTCAGCCTTATTTCTCTTATGTTCAAGAATATATTTATCTATATCTATTTCTTTATTTAATGATACTTTAGTAATATATTTTCTATTTATATTAGTTTTTAATGATGCTTTTAAAGCCTTAGGTAACATTACTTGATAGCAAGATATTAAATTACATAACAAAAAATCACTCATATATTTGCCTAACTTGAGTAATTCTTCATTTAAATAAAAATCACTTTCTTGTATTCTTATAATACTTCTATATTCTAAATTTTCATCTTTATTATTATGAATCTTAAGTACAAAGCCTTCTACTTCTACTTTTCCAAAAGGAACTATTACTTTATGTCCAACTCTTATACTTTCTTTTATATCTTCTGGAATTATATAATCAAATACTTTATTTAATGATTTTACTGAATACTCTATTAATACACTCGCAAGCATTAAATTCCTCTTAAGAATGGATTATATTTAAGTTCATGTTCTACAGTAGTCTCTTCATCATGACCAGGATACACTTTTACATTAACAGACATATATTTAAATACTTTAAGACTATTTATCATAGCTTGTTCATTATCTTCTTCAAAGTTACCTATTGTTTCTTTAAATACAAAGTCTCCTGTAAATAATATATCATTTTTATCAAAATAAAATGATACACTATCCATAGTATGTCCATATGTCTCTATTACTTTAAATTCAAATGTATCTATTTTGACATCTCCTTTTGTTTTATAATCAACTATTCTAGCAGTCGGATAAATCTCTTTAAATGTTTCTAGGCATCCCACATGATCAAAATGATAATGTGTAATTAGTATACCTTTAACATGCAAACCTCTACTATTTATTTCAGTTAATATTTTCTTTTGATCATCCCCTGGATCTATTACTAAACAATCTATTCCATTATGTATAATATAACAATTTTCTTTTAAAAATCCAGTTACCACTCTTACAACTTCTAACATGACTTCACCTCTTCATCTTTAAACATATTTATTAATTCATCTAAATGATTTAAAACTTTATATCCATGAGATTCAAGTTCTTTAGAGAATCTAACAGCTATACCACCATTTTCTTCCCATTCTTTTAAATTACCAGAATAATCATCTACAAGTATTGCCCCTTCACTATGTACTACCTTAGTTTTAGATATTTCTTTAGGAACCATAATAATAGTTATATCTTTAAAATGATGTCTTAAATATTCAACCTTTACACAACCTTCAGTTAAAGAATTAACATGAGTCAAAAATGATATTTCAAACATCTTACTATCAATTAATTTTTTAATACAATTAATTGAATCATTTAGAATATTATCATCATTTATAATTTTAGAAAAATCATAACTAGCAAAAAATACTCTAATCTCACTTTCATTAGTTACATCAGCTCCACTCTTTTGTAAAGCTTCATATAATGGAGGAATCGTATCCATAACAACCCCATCAAAATCAATATATAATCTCTTCATAATATTACCTCTTATTAACAATATAATATTTTGATTCAAAAATGTCAATAAATTTAACACGAAAATTTGTTTGTAATGCATATATAAAAACCAGATATATTCTTAAAAATATACCTGGTTTTAATTTAAATTTTATTTAACCTATTCTAAATGCAGGTGAAAGGCCACCAGTACTAATCGCGGGTGTTCTAAAACCATAACCATTATAATTTACATGGAAAAACCAAAAAGTTTCACTAGAAACAGCTGAGCGAAGAAGCCATGGTTCAGCATTATCTTCACGTTTTTTTATAGCACCAGAATAATTTCCAGTTGTTACTCCTTTATTTACGTAATAATCCAATGTTCTGGTTAATTCTTTAGCAGAATCTAATTTATCAGACCAATCACTATAAATTTCTTTAGAAGCAAGTAAATACACTTTATCTGTGGAAATAAAATTAGCAGTTTCTCTACTTCCATGTCCACTTACTACGTTTGTTGAAATAATAATATTTTTTAATTCTTTTGGCATAGCATTATATAAAGTACCATTTACATAAGTGTATAATTCAGTTGCAGGCCACCCTCCTTCATTTGTTTGAGTTGTGTTCATAGTTGTTACTTTTATAATATCTTCAAACTCAAGTACAAATCCACATGCCGTTTGTGAGAATCCTTCAGTAGAGCATTCACTTGGAGTTGACTTATTTGCTATTCTAACATTATGTTTTCCTAAATCACCTAAATCCACTTCTTTAGTATCCCCTACATTATACACTCCATCATTTCTACTTCTTACTGCCTCAGCTATTACATCCCAACTATCATCTTTAAATGATTTTGGTTTTTTAGGACCACACTCATAATCATCTAAATTGCCATCTTCTAAATCATCTATAGTTAGCTCATCAACAGTCTTTCCATTAGATAAACTAGCTACCCATTTACCATTAGAAACTTTTATATCAGTTACTTTACCACTATTGTTTAAAATAACACAATATTGAAGTTTCTCTCCTGTCATATCAAGTTTAGAATCATCTCCGGAACTAATAGTTTTTACAACTTTTCCATTAATAGAACTAGATATATATTTTTTCTCAGCCTCAGTATAAACCTTTCTTGCTTCAGTTAAAAGCGTTTCTTTTTGTGCTTTATTATACATACCTATTACATTAGGTAACGCTATTATAACTAATATAGCAAGTATCGCTATAACTGCTAATAACTCTACTAATGTAAAACCCTTTTTACTTTTCATTCTCATTTCACCTCATACAAATCTACTATTCTAGAATGATTATACCACTAATACATATTTTATAGCAATAATTTATTTTATCAAAACTATACATAAAAAAAGATTTATTCATTTGATAATAAATCTTTAACTTCATTATTTTTATTTAACCCTACAAGTTTCAAATCACAAGTATCACTATATAAAGATATTTTAGTATATTCTTCATCTAATGGAAGTTCTAAAAATGGTTCACCACTAAATAATCCATCTTCTTCTTCAGTTTTATAGACTTTCCCATCTTCAGTAAGTGCAACATATATTAAATCACATTCACTATTAGTAGAATCTATACTTATTACTTTAGACTCTATATTATCATATACTTTAATTACTTTACCAGTTAAGTCTTCAAAAACAAGTTTTCCTTCATCATTTATTTTTAAGGTTCCTGCTTCATTTTCATTAGTATCATAATTGAACATATTATCTACTTTAATAGATTTCTTAATTGAAAATTTATACTCTTTATTTTCAAATTTAAAACATTCATATCCATTATCACAACTAAGATTTATGTCTTCTAGTCCTTTTTCTTCATCAACATCATTATTCTTATCTTTATCATTAGTTTTATCAGCAACATCTTTATATTCTTGATTATAATAATAAACTCCACCAACAACTAATACGCATAAGAATATAATAATTAATACTTTTTTAATTTTCATACTTCCACCTACCTATAAAAATTATATCATATTTAGTCTTTAATATATACTCCATCCATTGAAAAACTTTTAGTATCTGTTATTTTAACATTAACAATATTACCAATTAATTCTTTAGGTCCTTCTATATTAACAAGTTTCATATTTTCAGTATATCCACATACTTTAGTTTTATCTTTATCACTTAGTCCCGTTACTAAACATTTAACTATAGTATTATTCATTCTCTTATTAGCTTCATTGCTATATTTGTTTATTACTTCATTTAGTCTATGAAGTCTTTCCATTTTAACTTCTTCAGCAATAGCATCTTTCATTAAAGCAGCTGGTGTATTTTCACGAGGACTATATGCAAAAGTAAATGCTCCGTCAAATTTACACTCATTTACAAGTTTTAAAGTATCTTCAAAATCTTCTTCAGTTTCGCCTGGAAATCCCACTATTATATCAGTAGTAACACTAGAGTTCTTAACTTTACTACGAATACTCTTATAAAGTTTTAAGTATTCACTACTAGTATACTTTCTATTCATTAATTTTAGTATCTTATCACTACCAGATTGAAGTGGTAAATGTATATATGGCATTATATTATCACGACTTGCTATTATATCTACCATTTCATCAGTAAAATCCCATGGATGACTAGTAACAAATCTGATTCTTTCTATTCCAGTATCACTTACATCACTAAGTAAGTTTGCAAGATTATAGTCTTCATACAAATCTTTTCCATAAGCGTTTACATTTTGTCCTAAAAGAGTTACTTCTTTATAACCATTTTTAACAAGTTCTTTTACTTCTTCAACAATAGCTTCATGCTTTCTACTTCTTTGAGTACCACGAGTATAAGGAACTATACAATAAGTACAAAACTTATCACAACCATATATTATGTCAACCCAAGCACTATATTTACTTTCTCTTAACACTGGTACATTCTCAACAACATCACCTTCATAACTAAGTACTTCTATTTGTTGTTTTTTAGTATCAATTTTATTCTTAACTATAGATATCAAATTATCTAAATTATGAGTTCCACATACAAAATCTACATATTTATATTTATTTAATATATCTTTAACTACCACTTCTTCTTGAGCCATACATCCACATATACCTATTAATAAGTCAGGTTTGCTTTGTTTCAAATGCTTTAAAACACCTAAAAAACCAAATACTTTATCATGAGCATTTTCACGTATCGCACAAGTATTAAGAATTACAACGTCAGCATCTTCTATAGAATCTACTAATTCAAATCCAACACTCTTCATCATACCTCTTATCTTCTCTGAATCATGTTCATTCATCTGACATCCATAAGTTCTTACAAAGAATGTTTTTCCTTCACCAAATTTATCAAAATTCTTATCATAATCTACATACTTTATTTCATTTTGATTTCTCTTTTTTGCATCTAACATATTAGGTGTTTTCATAATAATCAACTCCGTCACATATTATAGCAAATATTAAATAAAAAAGAAACAACAGTTTTTTAACTTACTATTATTGTTCTGTCATCACTGCATATACAAGTATTACCATTTATTTCATATTTAGAATTACAATACTCTTCACATTGATCTTCTTTAGACTTAGGTGCCATCGCAGGTTTAACTATAAGCATGAAGACTAAAGCAACTATAAGAACTAAAGCCCCCATACCTATCAAATAATATTTAAGTACTTTTTCAAGTCTAGTATCATTACCCTTCATTAGAACACAAAATAATATTCCTACCATTGGAAACATAAATAAAAACATATCCCATTACTAAATAATAATTATTAGCAATAGTCTTTCCTAAATCATCATTATTAGTATTTATTTGATTTCCACATCTGGGACAACATTTAGCGTTATCTAGAATTTCTTGTCCACAATTATTACATCTCATATTTACCTCTTTAAAAACTACTTAAATCCTGTTTCGTATTATTTATAAAGTCTATTGTTTCTTCAAGATCCATTCCACCAACTCTTTCATTTAATACTTTTCCATTAAAAGTTATAAATGTATAAGGAACGCTTCCTTTAAATTTATTTAACTGTAATGAAGTTGTATAAGCAGTATAATCTTCTTTACTTAGTTTATCATTTTCTATAAAGAATAATTTAATTTTTTTCTTTTTAGCAGCATCTATAACTATTGGTTTATAATTTTGACAGTGTGGACACCAACTAGCAGCTATAACATTAATAACATATTCACTTGAAGAGACAGTATTTAACCACTCGGTCTTATCAAATTTAGTTTTAATTAATTCATCATCTGTATATGTTTTATCATCATTATTAAAATTATTTCCATCATCAACATTACTATCATCATTATTGTTATTATTATCATCATTATTATTTATTTCTTCACGTTCAGGAAACATATCATAACTTCTTCCATCTTTACATACACAGTAATAATTTTCTATAGAGTATTCTCCATCACAAAATTTAAAACATTTAAATTCTCTAGATGAAGGATCATTTGAAGGAAAAAACATAGAAGCAAGTCCATAAGCAAGTAAAATTAACCCTCCAATAAAAACAACAAGAATAACAAAATAATAAAGTAATACTTTTTTTAGTCTACTATCAGATTTCATCGTCAATAAACAAAATATAATTCCAATAAGAGGCATAAATAATAAAAGTAAAACTCCAATTAATAAATAATCATTATTTGAACTCACATTTCCTAGTTGATTCCCACAATTAGGACAAAAATTATTTTTATTTTCTATATTATATCCACATCTATTACACTTCATATTAACAACTCACTTTATTATCCTATGAAAATTATAGCACAACTAAAAAGATTTAAAAACTAATTTAAATCTTTTAACTCAAATATTACATCACGAAGTTCAGTTGCTCTTTCAAAGTCAAGTCTACTAGCAGCCTCCTTCATCTCTATTTCAAGTTTATGAATCATATCATTTAATTCTTTCTTAGAATATTTTTTCTTTTCAATTTTTTGTTCTTCTACTTCATTAGTTATAGCCTCTTTAATATCTTTAACTATTGTTTTAGGAACAATACCATGTTCTTTATTATATTTTTCTTGTATAGCACGTCTTCTATTAGTTTCACTAATTGCAATCTTCATCGCATCACTCATCGTATCAGCATACATTATTACTTTACCATTTTGGTTTCTAGCAGCCCTTCCTATAGTTTGTATTAAACTTCTATCACTTCTTAAAAATCCTTGTTTATCAGCATCCATAATACAAATCAATGACACTTCTGGTATATCAATGCCTTCACGAAGTAGATTTATTCCAACAACTACATCTATCTTACCAAGTCTAAGATTACGTATTATGTTAAGTCTCTCTAAAGTTTTAATTTCATTATGTAAATATGTTACTTTATATCCAAGTTCTTTCAAATATGATGTTAATTCTTCACTCATACGTATAGTAAGAGTAGTAATAAGTACTCTTTCATTCTTAGCTATTCTATCATTTATTTCTTCAATAATATTATCTATTTGATTCTTAGTTGGTCTTACATCAATTATAGGATCTAATAATCCAGTTGGTCTAATAATTTGTTCAACTGGTTTATCTACAAGTGAAAGTTCATAATCCCCAGGTGTTGCTGACACATATATTACTTGGTTAAGTTTAGACTTAAATTCATCAAACTTTAAAGGTCTATTATCCATCGCACTAGGAAGTCTAAATCCATAATCAACAAGAGTTTGTTTACGCATATGATCTCCATTATACATACCTCTTACTTGAGGAAGTGTAACATGACTTTCATCTATTACAAGCAAGAAATCATCAGGAAAGAAATCAATCAAAGTAGTTGGCGTTTCACCTGCATCTCTAAGTGACATATGTCTACTATAATTTTCTATACCATGACAAAAACCAGTCTCTTTAAGCATCTCTATATCATACATAGTTCTTTCTTTAAGTCTTTGTTCTTCAAGAAGTTTACCTTCTTCATGTAACTCTTTAAGTCTGCCTTCAAGTTCTGCTTCTATTCTCCTAGTTGCTTCTTGTATTTTTTCGTCACTAGTTACAAATAATGATGCTGGGAATATACTTATAGTTTTAACACTACTATTTACTCTACCAGTAAGTGAGTCAAATAAACTTATTTTATCTATTTCATCACCAAATAATTCTACTCTAATACCACTCTTCTTTTCACCAATAGGTATTAACTCTATAGTATCCCCTTTAACTCTAAAAGTACCACGTTTTAAATCAAAGACACTTCTTTCATACTGCATACCAACTAGCTTTTCAAGAATTGCATCTCTGTCAATTGTATCTCCTACTGAAAGGTTAAGCATCTTATTTATATATTCTTCCTTCTCACCAATACTATATATGCAAGAAACACTAGACACTATTATAGTATCTCGTCTATCTATTATAGCAGCAGTAGCAGCATGTCTTAATTCATCTATTTCATCATTAATACTAGAGTCTTTCTCAATATATAAGTCTTTACTTGGCACATATGCTTCAGGCTGATAGTAATCGTAGTATGAAACAAAGTACTCTACTTTATTATTAGGAAATAACTCTTTGAATTCAGCATACAACTGTCCAGCAAGTGTTTTATTATGAGCAAGAATTAACGTAGGCTTATTAGTTTTTGCAATAATATTAGCTATAGTAAATGTTTTACCAGTACCAGTCGCACCTAAAAGAACTTGATTCTTTTTACCACTATTAACTCCATCAACAAGTTCTTTTATTGCTTCAGGTTGATCACCACTAGGTTTATATTTACTTACTAGTTCAAACATAATGCTTGCCTCCCTTAAACTTTATTTTAGTAACTATTTATCTATATTATTTCTCTTTTTGCTTTTTATATTCTAACACCTACATCAAATCAAAACAAGCGAACAAAAGAAAAAAGTAAACAAATGTTCACTTTAATTATTATAATATACTATTCTTCCATCCATTTGTTGAAAGAATTTATTAAATTTGTCTATCTCTAGTTTTTCTTTTTTACCTGTATTTGGATCATTATAATATGTATAATCACTATCTATTCCAGTAACAAGTATCGCATGTTCATGTCTTGGCCATCTAACTATTTCACCAGTTTCATAATCATACCATTTATCTTGTTCTCTATAAATAATACCTTCTTCCAAATCAGTAGTAAACCAAACTTCAATTGGATTTTTCTTTAATAATATTTTATATAAATCATCTACTGTTACATTCTTCTTAGTAAGTGCTCCATCTTTAAACTTATTTGCAGTCTGTCTAATAGGTCCATTAAATACTCCATAAGCATATTTGCTTTTAGGATTACCAACAAATTCTTTTTCAGGATTAGCTCCTTTTACATTGTCACCACTACCATATGGAACAGGACCTTTAGGTAACTCATCAATAATATCATCTATAGTTACATCAATTCCATAATAGCTAAGTAACATATACAAAGATACACTCTCACATCCAGTTGGATAATCTGGATACTGATATACTGGATCCACATCTAACAATATTTGTTTATATCTTACACTTTTCTCTTGTATATTATAATTACTTTTATCATTAACTTTATTATCTATATTATCTCCTTTATTATCATCATTTCCACCACTAAAAAAACTATAACCAAAATATCCTAAAGATAAGAATAATATAAACAAAATTGACTTTGGTATAAATCT
>UMHM01068999.1_pt1 | contig 12374 bp, 11 predicted proteins | sample 1965501 | NCBI WGS metagenome assembly UMHM01 (sample SAMEA4836095, study PRJEB28245) | human gut metagenome | biome: gut microbiome; material: fecal sample | place: Denmark | collected 2008
AGCCGTCAAAAAACCGTTGGGTCACACGCCTGATGGTGGACCTGTCGGAGAGCGGAGAAAGGAAACTTAATTTTATCATGACGATTCCCGGGAGAGCCGTGAAGGAAAGTGATAAGTTTGTTCTTCAGCTGGATCGTCCTTTGGTAAGCTCACCGGCCAAATTGTTGCCGGTGGAGGTGGAACACAGACAAAGTGGAGTTTTCGTTTTTCAAACAAAAAGCGGGAATAAGATGTTGAAGATGGATATGGAAAAGAATACGGCTGTTTTTTCGTGGATTCCGGGAAAGACGTTTGACGTTCGCTGGAATAAAGACGGCTTTGAGCTGAGGTCAAAATCAGAGAAGGCTGAAACATGGCGTTGGAACACGGCATGGAAGATCGGTTTCAGGGGAATTCACGGCGGGGTGACGGCTGTTTATCTTGAGGAGGAATTTTTTCAGTCGCTTTTTTCCGAGAGGGAGCTGTTTTATCTGCAATGATTGGAAGATCGGCGGAACGTTGTTTTGCTGAAAATTATTCAATCCAGGGGAGACTCTGCTGCGGAAACCGTGCAGTCCGGGATATTCAGCGTAGGAGTGGCGGGAGATTGCCGGTTTGCTTACGAAAATGGATTTTCAGCATCCGGAAACCGATCTTTCATATATGAAACAACTTGCGTTTTATCAGAATAAACTGCAGCGGTCATTTCCGCGCCGCTGACGAAAGACGCGAAGCTGCAGGGCAGATTGCATAAGAGAACTGTCAGATAGGAAACTGGAGGATGATCCTGCCGCCCGGAAAAGACTTTTCCGGGAATAGCAGGGTAATACCGTGTTGTCCGTGGTATTTCTGAGCGATCAGGAGCTTCTGAATCACAAAGCAAATTGGCAGACACAGGAAGATCGGCTTTCAAGGAAAGACGATCCGAAAGCATACTCTCCGGGGCAACCTCTTTCTGCAATGCCCTTGCAAACCCTGTTTCGCAGTGCTATCTTACGCATAGAAGAGATCTGGAAAATAAACGTACAATGCATCAGAAGCAAACAGCGAAACAAACGGAATCCGGCAACCCGCCCCTGATGGCAACACCTGTCGCGGCGGGATTTCCGTCACCGGCGGAGCAGTATATCGAGTCGCCGCTGGATTTGAACGAACTGCTGGTTCACCGGCCGGCCGCGACATTTTTCGTCCGCGCCGCGGGCGACTCCATGACGGGAGCGGGAATCCGCCCGGGCGATATTCTCGTGGTCGACCGCAGCCTCGAAGCGTGCGACGGCTCCATTGTGATCGCCTGCGTGGATAATGAATTCACGGTGAAGTTTCTCCGTTCGGACGGGGAACGCTGGTATCTCCAGCCCGCCAACCGGAAATACAAGCCCATCACGTTTTCCGAAGGAATGGAGCTCCGGATTTTCGGTGTGGTGACGGCGGTCATTCATCAATTTGCCAAACTCTCAAACGGGAAAGGAACATAAAATGCGGAAAAATTTCGGAGCACAGACTTGGCTTTATCCGATGCCGGTTCTGATTGTCGGAACCTATGACGAGAACGGTTCTCCCGACGCGATGAATGCCGCCTGGGGCGGGATTCATGACACCAATCAGATCGGCGTCTGCATTGACCCAAGCCACAAAACGGCGAAGAATCTGCTGGCGAAAAAGGCGTTCACCGTCAGCATCGGCGACGCGGCCCATGTGGTCGAATGCGACTTCGTGGGACTCGTTTCCGGGAACAAAGAACCGGACAAAATGGCGAAATCCGGGCTGCATACTCACAAGGCGGAATTTGTCGACGCCCCGGTGATCGACAAACTTCCCATGACACTGGAATGCCGGCTCGTCAGTTATGATCCGAAAACCGGCTGCACGGTCGGGGAAATCGTCAATGTCAGCGCGGACGAGCGGATTCTGGACGCCGACGGTAAAATCGATCCGGACAAGTTCGAACCGATTACCTTCGATCCGGTTCACCATCTGTATCGGAAACTCGGCCCGGTGGTCGGCACCGCCTTCAAAGACGGCAATGAACTGATATGATCGGGCTGGTGGACGGCAACAACTTCTATGTGTCGTGTGAACGGATCTTCGATCCTTCGCTCGAGGGGAAGGCTGTTGCCGTGCTGCCTCTTATATTTTCTATGAAAGATGCATGTTTCCTGTAACGGCTGGTAATTACATCAATTAAAGAATTACTCCGCGTTTATTTCAATCTTTGGATGGTGTCGGCGCTTCCAGGTCGCCTTTCCTTGAAATAAGAAGACATCAAAATCAATGAGCCTGGCAGCTTGCCGCAGCTCCGCTTCGGGATGCAGCATTATGTGAATTTTTATATTTCCGGATGGATTCATTCGTCACTTCAATATCGGATTCCGGATGAAGTCTATTTCGGCACTTGTAATCGGCAAGCAATGGGATATAGTAACTCAAAGGCTTTTACACCAATCTTTCAATAAAATGTTGTCCAATTGGGGGGAGAAGCGCATATATCAATGAAAAATACAGTAGAAAATTTGTCGAAAAGTAAAGTTATTTTAATGTGCGGCCCTGCGGGAGCAGGTAAATCAACACTTGCAAAAAAATTTGAAAGTACCGGGATGACAATACTATCTTATGATGAAGAATCATTCAAACGAGGTTTTAATGAACATCCTTTACCTCAGGAGGTTTTAGAAGATATTAAAACCCATCTTGATGAAAAACTAATTTCACTTATCATGCAAAACATTGATATTGTTCTCGATTATTCATTTTGGTCTAGAGAAATGAGAAATGAATATATTTCATTATTAAAGAAATACGACATAGAACCAAAAATCTATTATATAAAGACACCTAAGAAAGTGTGTATGGAACGTATTCAAAAAAGAAACGGAAATCATCAAAATGATATCATATTGACGGAGCAAACAGCTTCCACTTATTATGATCATTTTCAGCCCCCAACTGATGAAGAAGGTGAAGTTATAGTAGTCGAGGGATATTAATATTGTGGTTTTAAGCATGGAAATTGTACTAGATGATATGCTATCTTTTCGATAGGCGATGAAGTATAATGAAGATGACAACAAAATTGGAATTTACCTTTGTTCTTTAGCTCTCAAATAGAGTTTACATAGATATTAAATAGTAAAGAAGATGATTGTAAATGAAAAATAGAAATATCTGTCGTTTAACAAATAAAGTGGAGGGAAAAGTACTACAATCCTCCACAAAATTAAGGAGGAACAATGATAATTAACAAACTTGATTCTATCGAATTTAGACTTAAAGAATTGCATGATTTTACTTGGTTAAAGAAATATGGTACAGCTTTTTGGGTTGTAGATGAAACTGGTTCAGGATGTATCTGTATTGGAATGGAAGATGCCGAAAGAAAATATTTTTGTAAAATCGCAGGAGTAAATACAGTGGAGGCAGAAGTTTCACCGAAAGAGTCTGTGGAGATATTGAAAGAAGCAGTTCATCTGTATTATGATTTAGCGCATCCCAATCTGATTAAAATTTTTGAAGAATACGATTACAACCAATTCTATGTTGTGGTTTTTGAATGGGCAAATGGCGAATGCTTATTTGACCATTGGAACTTTGAAACATACCAAAGAGATACCACTATTAAAAGTCCTAAGGAAAAATTTATTAATTTATCTGTTAGTAAAAAGCTGAAAGCAACAGAGGTTTTGTTTTCTTTTTTGCAGAACGTGAACCGAAAAGGATATGTTGCTGTCGATTTTTATGATGGAAGCCTTATGTACGATTTTATAGCAGATGTAATAACTATTTGTGATATTGATTTTTTTAGAAAAGCTCCGGTTATTAATGATAAAGGTATCGAATGGTTTGGAACAAAGAGGTTGAAGGCTCCGGAGGAATATATAGAAGGTAGTGTGATTGATGAGAAGACGAATATATTTACTTTAGGGGCATTGATATTTGAATTTTTTGGTGGTTTTTCAGATGAAGAAATCCACCTTAGATATTGTAATAATCAATTCGTTCCCTGTACACTGCAAAATTGGCATTTAGGTGAAAAAAGCTATCAGGTTGCCTCTAAAGCTGTCAATTTTAATAGAGCTGAACGATATCGAACATTTGAAGAATTTTTCAGAGAATGGAAAAGTGCAACAAAATCAGTTGAGCAAAGCGCTTGAAAATTTCAGTTTTATGGATATGTTCCCACAAACGACTAAACAACGGAAAAGGCTGTGGATATATTCCCTTGCTCGTAAAAATAGCAAGGACATTCAGCCTATCGTATCAAGCCATGTGGAGACGGTATGTCTTCTGTCACGAAACAAGTAAAAAAGTACAGGAATACACTGCTTTCAAATGGTTTTATAATAAATCATATTGTGGAGCCGCAGCCGCCGGAAAACATGATGGATATTCCGGGGATGCGGGATGAAATGCGCCGTCCCATGATGCTGATTGTATCGGCGAACAAAAAAGTGGATAGATAGCCAGAACTAGTGAGAATGCATGATTTTATTCTTACAATTCCAACAGGATCAATGTTATCCTTTTGTATAAAGATTGATTAACGCAAAGATGATGCTGTAAGAATACTTGAGTAAGAGGAACTGGTCGGTATCACGGTTACGTCCAAGCTATATGTCGTTGAGTAAAAGCTTATCCGTAAGAGGCGATAACGTCCGGAACGATAACGTCCGGAAAATTGCGCACATTTAGAGAGAAAGCACTTGAAAAAAAACTGTTTTCTGATTGATTATAGTGACCCGACCTGCCGATCCCTTGTGATGGCAAGACGCGAGAAGAGCTGTAATGGCAACACCTGCTTACAATCATTTGACCATGTCCAGCAAGAAGAAAAATTACACAAAAGTCCCCAAGGACGAGAAAGTGAAATGTTTTTAAAGAAAATTTCACAGAAAACGGGGGGCTGAATGAAAAACGGCAGCCATGTGTTCAACTGCACCCTTTTTGCCAGTTAAAACAGAACAATTTTTGAGGCGGAAGGGGCAAGGTTTTTCAAATCAGACTGAGGGTGCGGAAAAAATCTTGATAGAGAAATGTTTTCTGGCCCCCCGTTAAAACAGGGTGTCAGTTATAATTTTTGAACTCAAATCCGGGTCAGAAAAAAGAGGGTGTTTTTTCATTTCGACCAAGTGCGATACCCCCCACCCATGCCAGTTACACTACAAAAATTAAAGATTGTTCATAATCAACGACTTGCTACCTTAACTGAATTTTTGGCCTTTTCAGCAAAACTCAGAATTCAGACGCCGGAGTCGTGATTTTCCTCTGAAAAAGACCTTTTTTCAGATTCTGAGTGTGTTTCAAACACACCTCAACAATTTACGCAAATCCCTTTACGCCAACGACTTTTAGCGCTTTTGAATAAAAGATTCTCTTTTTACCAGAAATCGGAAGGGGAAAAATAAATGGCGGAGAGAGAGGGATTCGAACCCTCGATACCCGTGAGGGTATAACGATTTTCGAGACCGTCGCCTTCGACCACTCAGCCATCTCTCCGCTGGTGATGTCTTCTAATATAGCCCTTGTTTTTGCAAAGGTAAAATTTTTTTTGAGAGATTTTATACTTTTTTTTTGATTTTTTTTGTAAATTCAGGGTTTGCTGTTAGATTATATGTAGCCGGAATCTCCGGCTGGACGGCGCCGCAAAGGGGCGGACGCCGCGAAATTATTTTTCAGGAGCAGCTCATGGAACTTCAGTTTTTCAATACGATGAACCGCCGGGTCGAACCCTTCCGGTCGATCAACCCGGGCGAGGTCCGCATGTACACCTGCGGACCAACTGTCTATAATTATGCCCATATCGGGAATTTTCGCGCCTACATGTTCGAGGACCTGCTCCGCCGTACACTGGAGTTCTTCGGATATCGCGTCCGGCAGGTGATGAACCTTACCGATGTCGATGACAAGACCATCCGTGACTCCCGCGCCGCCGGAATCCCCCTGCGCGACTTCACGCAGAAATACAAACAGGCCTTTTTCGAGGATCTCAAAACCCTCAATATTGAACCGGCCGAGGTGTATCCTGCGGCGACCGACCATATCCCGCAGATGATCCGGCTGATTTCCATTCTGATGGAAAAGGGGTTCGGTTACCGGGCCGAAGATGGATCGGTCTATTTCTCCATCGAAAAGTTCCCCGATTACGGCAAGCTGGCGAAGATCGACCGGGAGAACCAGCGTTCCGGCGTGCGGATCAAGAATGATGAATATGCCAAGGATTCCGTCGCCGACTTCGCCCTCTGGAAGGCGTGGGACGAACTCGACGGCGACGTCGCCTGGGATTCCCCGTGGGGCAGGGGACGTCCCGGCTGGCATATCGAATGCAGCGCAATGTCGAGCGAATATCTCGGCGACTCCTTCGATATCCACACCGGCGGCATCGACAATATGTTCCCGCATCACGAAGATGAAATTGCCCAGAGCGAAGCCGCAACTGGAAAAAAATGGGTCAACTACTGGCTTCATTGCGCCCATCTGATGGTCAATGGCGAGAAAATGTCCAAGTCGCTCGGAAACTTCTACACGCTGCGCGATCTGGAGGCGATGGGGTGGCGCGGCCGCGAAATCCGCTGGGTGCTGCTCGGCGCCCACTACCGGAAAAAGCTCAATTTCACGCTGGAGGCCCTCGGCCAGGCTCGTGAAACGCTCGGCCGCTTCGATGAGTTCTTCGCCCGGCTGCGCGGAGTCTCCGCTCCCGGTGACGGCGCAGAGGCAGAAGCTCCGGTCGCGGCTGCCCGGGAGGCGTTTGCTTCCGCCATGGCTGACGACCTCAATGTATCGGAGGCGTTCGCCGCGATGTTTGAACTGCTTCGCGCCGGAAACAAACTCGCGGACTGCGGAACTCTTTCCGCCGTCGGAGCCGGGAAGATTCTGGGCGCATTCCGGGAGTTCGACCGGATCATCGGCTGCCTTGAACCGGATCGGGTTCACGAGACGGAGATTCCTGCTGAGGTCATGGCAATGGCGGAAGCCCGCGCCGCAGCCCGCAAAGCGAAGAATTTCGCGGAAAGCGATCGGCTCCGCGGAGAAATCTCCCGGCTCGGTTATGTCGTGGAAGATGTTCCCGGCGGCGCGTTTCGCGTAAAGAAAGCCTGATTTAACCGAATTCTAACATCGGATGCACCGGAATTGAATATTGCCGGACTATCTTATCCGGCAAAGAGCTCAAGGAGGTGGCTATGGGTAAGGAAAAAATCCTGATCGTCGAAGACGAAGAGGCGATTCAGGAATTGATTCGGTACAATCTCAACAAGGAGGGATTCGACCGTGTCCGCTGCTGTGATTCCGGGGAGAAGGCATTGGAGACGGCGCTGGATTTTGCTCCTGATCTGATCCTCCTGGATCTGATGCTGCCCGGAATCGATGGGCTTGCCGTCTGCCGGAAACTTCGGAACGAGCCGCGTACCAGTACGGTGCCGATTATCATGCTGACCGCGAAATCCGAGGAAAGCGACATTGTCGTCGGTTTGGAGATGGGGGCGGATGACTACATTCCCAAGCCGTTCAGTCCGAAGGTGCTGATTGCCCGCATCCGTTCGGTGCTGCGCCGGGTGAACCACCCGGAGGCGGAGGCGGCCGGGGCTTCCCTCAAACGCGGTCCGCTCTCCATGAACCGCGGCACGCGTGAGGCGCTTCTGGAGGGGAAGCCGCTCGTTCTGACCTTTTCTGAGTTTGAAATCCTCTATCTCCTGGCCCGTCGTCCGGGGTGGGTCTATACCCGGGGGCAGATCGTCAACGAAGTCAAGGGAGACGATTACCCGGTCACCGAGCGGGCGATCGACGTGCAGATGGTCAGCCTTCGCCGCAAGCTCGGGGAGTACGGCAGTTTGATTGAAACGGTCCGCGGCGTCGGTTACCGGTTCGTTCAGGAATGAGGAGGCGGCTATGAAAAACGGATTCATTCAGTCCTGGCCGCTGATCTTTCTACCGGTGGCGGTGATTTTATTCTGTTTCTTCTGGTTTCAGTTCAGCTCATTTGAGAAGCTTTATATCCGTCAGACGGAGATGGAATTGCTGGGGCGGGCGAGGCTGCTCGCTTTGGCTGCCCGGCCGCTGCTGGAGGCTGGGCGGATTGACGAAGTGCAGAAGCTCTGCCGGGAAGAGGGCGGTGTCGTGAGATCGCGTGTTACAGTGATCGATGCCCGGGGGCGGGTGCTCGCCGATTCCGAGGAAGAACCGGCGAGGATGGACAATCATGCGATGCGTCCGGAGATTCTCGGCGCGCTCGAAGCGTTTCGGAATGGCGGGGAGAGTTCGCCGATTGTCCGTTTCAGTTCCACCCAGGGGCAGCGGCTGATCTACTGTGCGTATCCGATGCGGATCGGCGAGTCGCTCTATATCTTCCGCTCTGCGTTCTCAATCCATCAGGTTGACCGGGTGCTCGGCCAGGTGCGGCTGGATATCATCGTCTCCGTGCTTCTGACCGCGCTGGTTGCCGGAGGTTTGAGTTACATCATCTTCCGGACGGTCAGCCGACCGGTGCTGGCTCTCTGTCGCGCCAGTACGAAAATCGCCGCCGGCGAGCTTGATACCCGGCTGCCGATTCCGGAGCGCGGGGCCATTCGTGAACTGGCCGAAAGCGTGAGCCGCATGACGGAGGAGCTGAAAAACCGGATCAACGACATTTCCCGCGAGAAGAGTGAACGCGACGCGATTTTCTCCGCCCTGGCCGAAGGGGTGATCGTGCTGGATCTGGAGGAAAACATCATCGACATCAACGCCGCGGCCCGCCAGATGTTTCACCTCCGGGAGAATCCGCTCGGCGCTCCGATGGCAGGCGTGGTGAGAAATCTTGAAATTTCCGATTTTCTCCACCGGCTTCGGGAGGAGAAAAAACCTGCCGAAGCGGAGTTCACCCTCGCCCTGCCGGACGGTACGCTGCAATTGCGGCTCAGAGGCACTCTGGTCAACTGGGCGGGGGGGCAGAGCGGTATTCTGCTGGTGATTTACGATATGACTCAGCTGCGGCGGCTTGAGAACTTCCGCCGTGATTTCGTCGCCAATGTTTCGCACGAAATCAAGACGCCGCTGACCGTCATCCGCGGCGCGGTGGAAACGCTTCGCGACGGAGCGATTGACGAACCGGAGAGTGCGGCACGCTTCATGCAGATCATCGAACTGCATTCGGAACGGTTGACTTCTCTGGTGGAGGATATTCTGAGTCTCTCCCGGCTGGAGTGTCATGCGGTGGGCGATGGTTCGCATTTCACGACCGTAGGCGCGGCGCTGCCGGTCAGTACCGCGATGGAACTGGCGCAGGCGAGAGCGGATAGTGCCGGGATCAAACTGGTCTGCACGGTGGAATCCGATCCGAAGATCAAGGCCGATGTGCAGCTGCTGGAACAGGCGGTGCTCAATCTGATCGACAATGCGATCAAGCACAGCGGAGAAAGCCGGGAGATTCGAATCCGGGTCGGCGAGGAGGAGGGCGAGGCGTTCATCGAGGTGTCCGATCACGGCTGCGGCATTCCCGCCGAGCATCTGCCCCGACTTTTCGAACGGTTCTACCGTGTGGACAAGGCGCGCAGCCGCAAGGCGGGCGGAACCGGGCTCGGGCTGGCCATCGTCAAGCATATCATGCAGCTTCACCGGGGCCGTGCCGAGGTGAAGAGTCGTGTGGGCGAGGGAAGCACGTTTACGCTCCGGCTGCCGGTGGCGCATTCCTGACGGGGGCCCCGCCGGACGGCGGATGAGGGTGGATTTTTCGGGAATCGCGTATATAGTATGGCGTCGTTCCGAAAATGAATTCAGGAGAGACATGATTTATTCGCTCATTCGCTATGCCGCCGGGCTTCGGCACATCGAAATTTTTCCCGGAACCCCGGGGGCGCTCCCCGTCGTCCTGGTGCATGGGCTGCTTCATCGCGGCATCATGATGCGGCGATTCGCGCGCTGGTTTTCCCGCCGGGGGCGGCGGGCGATCCTCTACGACTACCGGACCACCCGGCACCATATCTTCGAACATGGACTCGAACTGGCCAGGTTTCTCCGGGAGCTTGGCGAACCGCAGATCGACCTGGTCACCCACAGCATGGGCGGGCTGCTCGCCCGGGTGGCGCTGGCGGAACTCGCCGCGTCGGGGAAGAGCGGACTCATACACCGGGTGGTCATGCTCGCTCCGCCTCATCGCGGATCGGCGGTCGCGACGGCGTGGGTGGAACATTTCGCTCCGTCGCCCCTGCTGGTGCGTCCTCTGCCGGATCTTGCAGACCGGCCGCAGGCGGCGGTTCACACGCTCCCGGTTCCGACGGGGTATGAGATCGGCATCATCGCCGGGCGGTTCGACAATAAAGTTTCCCTCTCCTCCACTCATCTGCGGGGAGAGCGGGCGCATGTGACGATCGACTCCGGTCACGCATTCATCATGAATCAGCCGGAAGCTCGGCTGCTGACTCTGCGGTTCCTCGAGACCGGGTCGTTCGACAAAAATTGAAAAAAACAAAGTTTGCGGGGTTGCGGCAGAGCCATTTCTCTCTTATATTTAAAGGAGAAGAAAAAGAGAGGAATGGGAAAGATGAATTTCAATTTATCCGTCCTTGCCGCCATGCTGCTGACGCTCGCGGTGACATTGTCCGGTTGCCGTTCGGGCACAACCTCCGAAGACGGCAGGACCTTTGAACGCGTCGCATCCCGGCTTGACGCCGACGGCAGTTATTTCATGGTCGCCAATCCCCGCTATCTCCTGGAAAGACTGGAGCGGGACGGCAGCCGTTTGGTTGCAATGATGGCACAATCCGATCTGCCACGGGAGATTCGGGATCCTTTTCTACTGTTTTCCTCCGCGTTCGAGATCGGCTGGCACCTCTCCGGTGTCGATGAATTAACCGGGTACGGCAGAAGTTCCAGCGTGTACCGGCGCGATGAGAACGGTCGGCCACGGCTCTTCACCAACCGCAGCACCGTTTTGCTCAAACCCGGCGCGGAGGGCGCCCTCTGGGCATTGTGGGGCAGAAAAAACCGGCCGTTAAGCGGGGAGTTCGACGCGCTTCCGGTCGGGACCGCTTTCGCGGCGGATTTCGAATTTCATCCGGAAGCCATCTGGGAGGCTCTCTGCAAGACCGATCGAAGTGCCGGGGAGCTGGATCGGATTTCCCGGAAATTGTTGAACATTCCGTTGGAGAAGCTGCTCCGCTCCATATCCGGAGAAATCGGGGTGCTGCTTTTTCTGGATGACGGCGCCGATCCGGAAACATTGCAGGGAGTCCATGCGCTTGTCGTACTCAATGACCGGGAACGTTTTCTCTTCCGGCAACTGGGGAGACTCGCACAGCTGCTCCCCGGTACGAAGATGGAGGAAAATGCCTTCAGCATCGATCTGACGGAGGACTATCCGGGGCTGATTATCCGGGTTTCCCTGGAGGACTCCATGCTCTTTGCCACTTTCGGTGCGGATACCATGGAGAAGCTGGGGGGCGCCGCCCGGCTGGCAGGGACGCCTGAGTTCCGGGAGTTGGCGGAGGGGCTTCCCGCCGAGGGAAGCGGCTTCTTCTACGTCGGTTCGCCCCTGTCGGAATTTCTTGCGTCGTTGCTGAGCCGGCAGTTCGACGACAGGATCGTTTTCGATGCCGGCCGGCCAGTGGCGGGGCTGGCGGTGACCCGCTGTGAACCGGATGGCTGGTCCACCATCGCCCGCGCCACGGTCGATTACAATCAGATCGAATTCCTCCAGGAGCTGGCGTTGCCGTTTTTCGCTGTTGTCTCGTCGTTGAGTGATCAGTTCGCAGCCCGGCAGAATACCATTCTTGAGGGGCGATACCGGGAGGAGTGCCGTAGCAGGCTTGTTGCCGTCCGTGACGCGCTGATGAAATACGCCGACTCGCACAAAGGGGCTTTCCCGGCGCAGGCGGGGATCGGCGGCTTGAAGGAGTTGCTGGAAAACGGTCTTCGGCCGGCGGCGCTGATCTGTCCCGGCAGCGAGGATGAGGCGGCGGCAGCGCCGGGGGAATTTACGTTCGACAACTGCTCCTATCTCTACTTCGAGGGATATACCCGGCGATCGAATCCGAAGCTGCCGCTGCTGATCGACTGGCCGTTCAACCACACCGGAGCGGTCAATGTCATTCTGGTGGACGGCACGATTGAAACGCTTAAAATCGCCGATGCGGAAAACTGCCGCAAGGTGGCCAGTTTTTTGCAGACGCGTTACCAGTACAGCGAAAAGGAGTTTCGGGAACTTTTCCGGAAAGCCTCCCGGCTGGACCAACAATTTGAATTGGAGTGAGGATGCAAATGAATTCCCGGCAGCCTGACGAAAAGCCGTCCGTAAAGAAGATCAGCGATGACATTGCCCGCGCATTTGAAAGTTGTGCGGAAGCTTTGTCGCTCAATGAGTTGTCCCGTGTTACCGGAGTGAGAATTGAGTTGCTGCGCCGCTTTATCAACCGGAAAACCCGGCGTGCGCG
>UMHM01030042.1_pt1 | contig 12372 bp, 16 predicted proteins | sample 1965501 | NCBI WGS metagenome assembly UMHM01 (sample SAMEA4836095, study PRJEB28245) | human gut metagenome | biome: gut microbiome; material: fecal sample | place: Denmark | collected 2008
TCAACCTTCTGGAAGGTTACGGTCAGGATAATCCGGCCAGCAAGTCGCAGGGTGTTAAGCAGCTCGTCGCGGGCGGTGGTGTTGCCCTGATCGGCGTCACTCTGGTTCCCCTGCTGTCTGGTCTGCTGGGCTGATCTTCCCGGCTGTCCGCCAACCAGCCCAACCATAACTGTTAAATCCTGAAACCCCGCAGCGCTCTCCCGGTTCCATGCGGGAGGGCGCGGCAAAGGAGGTGAACCCACATGATACGAGAGCTTGCAGGAAGCGGGGCTGGCCGTTGACCGGCAGAATTACGATCTGGTTTACACGGCCCCGCTGGACGGCAAAACCACGCTGGAGGACATCTACCGTACATTCAACCTTGACCGTCCCGCTGACTTCACCGGCCACAGCCTTTCCGTTTCCGACGTTGTGGTGCTGAACCGCAACGGCAAGGAGGAAGCCCATTACTGTGACAGCTTCGGCTTTACGCCGGTGCCGGAGTTCTTCTTGCAGCGGGAAAAACAGCTTACGCCACGGGAATTGCTCACCGGCGAGAGCATCCAGACCCCACGGGGCAGCTTCCTTGTAACCGACATGAGCCGGGAGCAGTTGGAGGCCGCAGGCTATGGTTTCCACCATCAATCCGAGGACGGCAAGTATCTTATCATGGGCAACGGCACGGACGCCTTTGCCATCCCCGCCCAGCAGGAAAGCCCCATCAAGGCCGCTGAAATGACGACCGAGCAGAACTACAACATGATCGACGGCGTTCTGAACAATGCCCCGACCATGAGTGAGCTGGAAGCCAAGGCCAAAGCCGGGGAACAGATTTCCTTGTTTGACGTGGCCGAGGCAGCCAAGGCGGAAGCCCGAAAGCCCAAGCAGCCCCAGCGCCCGGCGCAGAAACAGAAAAAGCCGTCCATCCGGGCGCAGCTCAAAGCCGCCAAGGAGGAACAGCAGAAGAAACCGCCGCAGCGGGAAAAAGCACAGGAATTGGAGGTGTGACGCCATGAACAGGTTTGAGAATGTGGATGTTCTGGCCGCGCTGGAACAGCTCATGCGGCAGAACACCGCCTTTTATCGCAACGATTTTGAGATTGACAAAGAGATCATCGGGCGGGCCGCTGCCAGCGACAAGGCCGAGGACAAGACGCTGCTGTGGATGTCCCGCCCGTCCGGGACGTACTGCTTCCGGGAAAGTGATGTGTTCCTGCAAGGCACCCGGCAGCACAACACATGGAAGTTTTACGGGGAGCAGACCCGTGACCGGGTGCTGGCCTACGCCGTGGAGCTGACCGGCAAGGTGCGGGGCGTCATTCGCGGCAATCTCTATGAGCTGGACTATCCCCAGCACTTCCGGCACGTCGCAGCCGAGGCGGTACAGGCCGACAACATCATCCTGCACTATGAAAAGGGCGACCGGGAGCAGCCCGCCGGTCTGTACTTTGACGGGCGGCCCGATCCCAAGTTGGGGGCGTTCCTGCGGTATGAGGCCAAGCCTAATGAGCCGGAACACCTGCGGGAGCTGTTGCGGCAGGAACAGAAAGGCCGGGCGCAGCTTGCGCCCGGCGACTTCAAGGCCCACGTCACGGCGCTGCATGACGGCATGATTTTGGCCGAGGCGCAGCGGATCGTGGCCGGGCTGAAAGATCTGTCCGCCCCCAACAGCCCCAACAAGACGCATTTCATGGTGGAGCTGTCCCCGTATTTCGTGCAGATGGCATCCAGCAAGGACACCGACCGGCTGTTTTCCATGTTGCCCTATAAATCTCTGGCCTTTACCGGCATGAAAGACCGGCACGGCCTGTATGCGGTGATCGGCAAGGACGAGAACCGGGACAAGGAAGTGCGGCGGCCCCGCGCTTCCATCCGCAGGCAGCTATCCGAAACCAAACAGGCCCAAGCCCCGAAAAAGGCCCCGGCCAGAACCAAGAAAAACGAATTGGAGGTATGACAATGCAGTTTACCGTGGAGGAAGAAAACCTGATCTGTATGTATCACAAGAGCGACCGGCGCAGAACGGCGGCCAACATCCGGGCTGCTCTGCCGGACATGGACGACGACATGGCGGCGCTGGGCCGCCAGACCGCCGACAAGCTGGACGTTATGCACGACGCCGACTTTGAGGCGCGGCAGTTCCATTTCACGGACGAGTGATCCAAGTATAGCAAAGCGCCGGGCGCGGGGGCTGTATGCCTCGGCGTCCGGCGCTTATTTTTCGTGTCCGACCCGGAAAATCCGTTTGCGGCGACGTTCTGCATATTTCAGTGTTTGATAGGCTCCGCCGTGATCCCGCCACACCATAGCAATCAAGCAATCCGCCCGGTCTACCATCCAGCGGTTGCAGGCGGTAATCGCCTGTTTGTAGTGGATGCCCGCAAGCTCAATGGGGATCAGGATTTCGTCAAAGCTGCTTTCGTAGTATTCCTTATCCGTGTTTAGCCGCTGCTCCATGTAGGGCAGCACCAGAACCAGAGAGATTGCCTTGTCCGGGTGCCGGTGCTTTAGAGTGCGAACCGCGCTGGCGCAGATCGCGTCAAACTCTCCCTTGCCGCCCACATAACAGGTCATTTCCTGTTTCGCTTCCAGCAGCCTTTCCAATATTTCCACCACCTGCGACTGGCCGAGGCCAAAGACTTCCCTGTGTCCCGCAAAAGTGCAAACCATCATCTTTGTTCCATCACTTTATACCCCCGCCCTTTAAGCTAATTCCAAACAGAAATTTGCAAATAATTAAACTACATAAATTTATAATTTATATAGTTTATTATATATCAGGGCCGGGTACTTTACAATAAGGGAGGATTGATAAAACGCTGCCATACTGCGAGGATATATAGATGGAATTAGATTATAAAGAGATTGGAAAGCGCGTGAAGATCGCAAGAATACGGGCCGATCTGACGCAGGAAGCATTGGCGGAAAAGGCTGGGCTGTCCATTACCCACATGAGCAACATTGAAAACGGCCATTCCAAGTTGAGCTTGCCGATGGCGGTTGCGCTGGCAAACGTCCTGTCTGTTTCGGTAGATGAATTTCTGTGCGACAGCGTGATCCACTCCAAGGAAGTTTTTTCCCATGAGGTTCAAATGCTTTTGGAGGATTGCGACGACTACGAGATACGCATACTCACCGATCTGCTCAAAGCAGCCAAAGACACGATCCGCAGGGATATGAAGCTGAAACAACAGGAATAGCGCAGGCGGTCACAGTTGACCGTACTGCGCTACTCTTTTCTTTCAATGCAAAGCGCCGGGCGCGGGGGCTGTATGCCTCTGCGTCCGGCGCTCTTTTTTATTCCTGTTCCATCGGGAAGTGTGGCAGTTCTTCCAGCAGCTTCATAATCAAGTGCTGTTTCATGTCCTCGTCAACGGCCATCTCGTCGATCATGGGGGTGTAGTGTTCGATCACCTTTTGTTTGGCCCACTTCTCACCGGCGACAGCGGCCTTGATGGTAGCTGTGTCCAGCAAAATTTCCTGTTCGGCCATCGTGTCAACTCCTGTCGTTTTTTGTCTTATTCCAGCATACCACAGAACCGGCAGGAAAACCAGCGCCGGAAAGTTTTTCCTACGCATTTCAAAGCCTGTTCCGGCAGGTATTTGATAAATCATTCTGCCACCCCACCGACCACCGCCGAAAAGCCTTGATTTCCGTGGGCTTTTTGCCCCCTAAATGCGTAGACAGGATCAATTATCTGTATAGCAATCGCTGTCTGCCATCTTGACAGCCGTTCTTGCGTGTATTATACTGTACTTGTAATAGCAATACAGTTAAAACAGAAACGGCGGTGAGAATTTGGAGATAGTCGTAAGCAATAAAGCAAGCCGACCTCTGTATGAGCAGATTTCTTCACAGATCAAGGCGGCTATTATGAGTGGCGAACTGAAAGCCGGGGAAGCAATTCCCTCGGTGCGTTCTCTGGCAAAATCATTACACATCAGTATTCTTACAGTACAAAAGGCGTATGCCACCCTACAAGAAGATGGTTTCATTGAAACAACAGCTGGAAAAGGCTGCTATGTATCAGTACAAAACCAAGACTTCTATCTTGAAGAACAGCAGAAGAAGATAGAAGAAAAATTTGCGGAGGCAATCGAGATCGCCCGCACAAGCGGTATATCTCTCGATAAGTTGACCGGCTTACTAACACTCATGTATCAGGAGGACACATAATGAGCGAAAACATTTTGGAAATAAAAGACTTAACAAAAGACTATGGGGATTTTGTCCTCGACAAAGTGAGCTTTGCCCTTCCTCGCGGTGTCATTATGGGACTGATCGGTGAAAACGGCGCTGGAAAAAGCACCACGATTAACTGTATTCTGAACGAAACACGGAAAACCAGCGGCCAAATTCTCATTTTCGGCGAAGATCACATTTCGGATGAAATTGAAATCAAAGATAAACTCGGCGTGGTCTTTGATGAAAACCATTTCCCTGATATTTTTACGGCAGAGGAAATCGGTAAATTTATGTCTGGAATTTACACCGGCTGGGACTGGCCGCTTTACCGCCAGTATCTTGATAAGTTTGAATTGCCCAAGGATAAGAGGATCAAGGATTTCTCCAAAGGCATGAAAGTGAAACTGGCTTTTGCGGTAGCGTTATCTCACAATGCGGAACTGTTGATTTTGGACGAAGCCACCAGCGGGCTTGACCCCATCATTCGTGATGATGTCTTGGATATGCTGATTGACTTTGTTCAGGACGAAAGCCACTCTGTTTTGGTATCATCCCATATCACAAGCGATCTGGAAAAAGTAGCGGACTATATCACTTTTATTCATAAAGGCAAATTGATTTTCACGCACGAAAAAGATAATCTGATTGACAACTACGGCATTTTGAATTGCGGCGCTGCCGTATTTGATACTCTGGATAAATCCGAAGTTGTTGCTTATCGCAAAGAAGATTACCAATTCAAAGTTCTGGTGAAAGACCGCAACAAAGCGGCAAAACAATATGCAAATGCTATCGTTGGCCCTGCCACGATTGAAGAAATCATGTTGTTCTATGTAAAGGGGGAAATGCAATGAAAGGGTTGCTGACAAAAGACTTTCTGACAGTCAAGAAAAAATATGGGATTGCCCGCCTTATCATGGATTTGGCTATTATCGCTGCTTTGATGATTATATTGGAGGGAGCCGGTTCTATCTACATTAGCTTCCTGCTCGTTCCGTTGGAAGTTGCCTCTATGCTGATTACCCTTGCAAACTCTGATGAACAGTGGAAATGGGGCAAATATGCGGTCGCATTACCAATCTCCAAAAGGCAGATCGTTAGCAGCCGTTATGCCTTTGGAGGGATTGCGGCAATCATAGGTTTGTGTGTGGCTCTCGTTGTAAACACGATTTCCTATTTTTGCTTCCCTGCATATCAGTTTGGATTCTATCTTTTCCTTTCAATCGCTTCTTTCTGCATGGTTCTGTTGTTCCTTGCTTTTATCTTACCGTCCAATTATTGGCTTGGTGTAAACGCCGGATTCGCAGTTATGTTCATTTTAATCATTCTGCTGGTGGTATTAGGCATCTGGTCAAGGATGACAAACAATGCAATCATGGAATTCGTTGTAGATAATTTTGATTTGAGCATGGCTATTGGCTTTGTCGGCACCATTGTTATTTTGGCCCTGTCCTATATTCTATCGGTTGGCCTATTCAAAAGGAAATATTGTTAATTGTTCATCTGGTGAACAAAAAGTGTAACATATTGAAATCCCTGCGCTGTTCCAGAACGCACGATATATCCGTGGAGGGAGATCAGTTTGAGAAATAAAGTCCGAAAACTCCGCATGGAAAATGGGCTAACACAAACGGAGCTGGGGCAAATAGTCAGTGTTTCCCGCCAGACGATCTGTGCAGTAGAATTAGGCCGCTTTGACCCATCCATTTGGTTGGCTTTCGATATTGCACAGTTATTTGATATGAGAATTGAAGATGTATTCGATTTTACTGACAGAAAAATCAAATAACCATTTACAACATCCGGCCAGACATAGACGAGTACATAACAATACTTGCTTCGTATTTAACGATTCTTTCATATGGCTACAATGTTGGAGAAAAATTGGAATAGATAAGGGGATGAACAATGCAGGAGGTAAATTGGATTTTTTGCCCCATCTGTGGAAATAAAACACGCGACAAAATCCGGGAAGATACCATTCTAAAAAATTTTCCTCTCTTTTGTCCGAAATGCAAAAGCGAGTGCCTAATTGACGTTGAACAATTCCATATAACTGTTATCAAAGCGCCAGACGCACAGCCGCAGAGCCGATAACACACAAGGTCTGATCCCTTGTGGTTATCGGCCTTTTTGTTTAACACACAACAACCTGCCCCGCTCAACGGGGAAAAGAAAAAAACCGTTGCCGGGCAGGTTGATTTCGTGCGCTCACTTTACAAATCCCAGCGGCGGTTTTGAGAAATCAAGGCCGCCGCTTCTCTTTGCCCAGCGCAGGGTCGGCGGCCCACGGAGGGAGCCGCCATGCTGATATGTCCTGTTTTTCAAAAATATAGCTTGTTAAAAAAAGCCTGTACCCAACAGGGGGCAGCTCCGGCCAACAGTATGAACTATACCGTGTAAGAAAACTTCATATCACTTTCACATTCGCCCTGTGGGTCTACGACCTGCCGGGCGAATTTTGTCGGTTCCTGCGGTCTTTCGGTGCGGGCTGGAGCTGCCGCAGCAACATAGATACAGGGGGCGGCGCAACCGGCCCCCGGCTTCTCACTTTCCCGCAGATTGGGGGGTGAGAAGATGAAGTACACTCCTGATAATTATGGAGAACGCTGCCGGTTTGACGCTTTCTGTAAAACCGTTCTCCGCAACGAGGCCAAAACCCACCTGCGGGATTTGGGCCGCCAGCGGAACCGGGAAATCGAGTTCAGCGCCTTATCGCAGCAAGAAATGGACAAGCTCTGCACGGTGGACGAATACCCCAGCGACAGCATCCTATTCACGGCCTAGAATGATATGAAACGAATATTGGTAGTGGACGACAACACGGAATTTCTGCAAACCCTGTCCACCGTGCTATCTTGTGATTTTGATACGATTAAGGCTACGGGTGTCATGGACGCATTGAACACACTTCAAACAATCACAGTAGATGCAATTTGTTCCGATTTCAATATGAAAGACGGCACAGGGCTGGATTTGCTTGAAACAATTCGTCAAAAAGGTTTGAAACCCCCTTTTCTGCTGATGTCTGGCGATGACAGCAGAGCATTAGAGCAAAAAGCCAGACTGTACTATGGTGATTTCTGCTGCAAAACGGATTTCGATTTAATCCAAAAAATTAAAGCCTTAGTCAGCAACTAAATAACAATACTATCTGCCGGACGACGGCAAAAGAAAAAAAGCCGTCGTACAGCAGCCATTTGACACGCCCATACGATCAGCGGCGGCTTTGAGAAATCAAGGCCGCCGCTTCTCTTTGCCCGGCGCAGGATCGGCGGCCCACGGAGGGAGCCGCCATGCTAATATGTCCGATTTTACAAAAGCATAGCTTATTAAAAAAAGCCTGTATCCAACAGGGGGCAGCTCCGGCCAACAGTATGAACTATACTATGTAAGGAAACTTCATATCAATCTAACTTTCGCCCGGTGGGTCTATGACCTGCCGGGCGAATTTTGTCGTTTCTTGCGGTTTCAAATTTGCTCTGGAAGATTTTCCAAAAAAAGTCCAAAAAGGAGGCGTTCAGCGGGCAGCAAAGGGTATCGCAGGATTAGTAGTAGCGGAAAGGGAGAGAACCACCCAATCCCCCAACAGAAAGGGGGTGAAAATGATGGAAGCTATCCCCCGCGACTATGGACAAGGCCAGTTCGATGCCTTTTGCAAAAAAGTGTTGAAGAATGAGGCACGGGCTTATCTGCGGAATATGAAGCGTCAAAGAGATCGTGAAACGATGTTCAGCGACCTGCCGCAGCATGAGTTGGACAAGCTCTGCACCGTAGACCGCTATCCCAGTGACAGCTTTGTGTTTAGCTCTCATGGGTACGATTTACATATCGACAACGAGCTTGTGGCCGACGCTTTTGCCAACCTGCCGCAACAGGAACAAAGCATTTTGATCCTGTACTGCGTACTGGATATGGCAGACGGCGAGATCGCCAGCCTCACAGGGATGTCCCGCAGCGCCGTCCAGCGCCACAGGACAAAGACACTGAAAGAGTTGCGTGTAAAATTGATGGCGCTCATGCCGGAAGGAGGTTGACGCGGATGAAAGAACCTGCCTACAAAGGCAAAGAGCCTTTGCCCCTTTCAGTGTATGTGTCCGCCCGTGCAGGCGATCCCCAAGCCGTAGAACGGTTGCTTCGGTACTATGACAATTACATGAATTGTCTGTGTACCCGGACGCTCTATGACGAGGACGGCTACCCTCATTTGTGTGTGGACGAGTACATGAAGCGGTGTTTAAAGATCAGGTTGATCCAAGCTATCGTTAAAGTTTAACGATAACCGCCCGGCTGGATGCAGCGGCTTACCCTTTCCCCGCCAGCAAAAGGTCTGTGGCGTCACAGTTCTTTGACAAATATGCCCGCAAGATAACGGCGGCGCATCATAGGGCAGCGGACACATTCTGCAATTTCCGCGTCGGCGTGGTGCGCCATGACCTCATATCCTATGAGAGAGCGAGAACCACCGGGCCGAGGGTAGGCAGCTCTTAAACAGCGGTATTGCGATAATGATACTCCCTTATAGCTAAACGAAGCTCCGTTTTTTTCGGGGTTTCCAAGTCCGAGCGTTAAAAGCGTCGCAGGCAATAGGTAGGGCCGCGTGAGAACCACGCGGGGGTGAGATTCCCGTGGAGCTGCGCCAACAGCCGTCCGTACTGCCCCTTTTCTTTTTAGATATGGAAAGGGGGAATTTTCTTTGAAAAAAGATAATCTGCTTCGATATAGTATGCAACTTGCTTTTCTCAAACAGCTTTTGGAAAAGAAGCTGATTTCTGATAGAGAATATTCCCTAATCAAAAGTCGTCTTATGAAAGACTACAAAATTGTTTCTGATCTATTGTCTTGAATTGCCATCCTCTATGTGTTATAATAACACTATAATAGGAACACAAAAAGGAGGGCCGCCATGAAAGACGTGGAAATCATCAAGGCGCGTAATGTGCTTTCGTCCAGAGCAAGGACAAATTTGGCAAAGCGCCTGCGTGTTGCTGCTTATTGTCGAGTGAGTACCGATAGTGAAGATCAGCTCAACAGTTACAAGTCACAAGTTCAGCACTATACCGATTTGATTAAAAGCAAATCTGAATGGGACTTAGCCGGTATCTATGCCGATGAAGCAATTACAGGTACACAGGTAACGAAGCGGGAAGATTTTCAGCGGTTAATTAACGACTGCATGAATGGTGATGTCGATATGATAATCACTAAATCTATTTCCCGTTTTGCGAGAAATACACTGGACACGTTGAAGTATGTTCGTATGCTGAAAGAAAAAGGAATTGCCGTTTTCTTTGAGGAAGAAAACATAAATACTTTGACAATGGACGGTGAGCTGCTTCTCGTCATTTTAAGCTCTGTGGCGCAGCAGGAAGTTGAGAACATCTCTGCAAATGTCAAAAAGGGCTTGAAAATGAAAATGCAGCGCGGTGAATTGGTTGGGTTCCAAGGTTGCTTAGGGTATGACTACCATCCAGAGGATAAGAGCATTTCGATCAATGAGGAAGAAGCTGAAATAGTACGGTATATCTTCCGGCGCTATATCGAGGGGGCTGGTGGTTCCGTAATTGCACAGGAGCTTGAAAACTTAGGGTACAAGACCAAACGCGGCAGCACCCGATGGGCCGAAACAACAGTTATCGGCATAATCAAAAATGAAAAATACAAAGGCGACATTTTGATGGGGAAAACTTTTACGCTTGACCCTATCTCTAAGCGCCGTTTGGATAATTTCGGTGAAGAAGATCAGTTCTACATCCGGGATCACCATGAGGCCATAATATCAGAGGAAATGTTTGAAAAGGCACAGGAGATTTTGAAGCGCCGCGCAAAGCCGCGCCGTTTAGGTACGGATGGCAAACGTGAAAAATTCAGCCGGAAATATGCCTTTAGCTGTATGCTGGAATGTGGCTTCTGCGGTGGTACACTTACAAGGCGAAGCTGGCACAGCGGTTCACAGTATAACAAGGTTATCTGGCAATGCGTGACTGCCACCAAAAAGGGCAAGAAGTTTTGTCCTGACAGTAAAGGAATTGCCGAGGAAACCATTGAGCAGGCATTTATTGAATCCTACCGGCTTCTGTGCCAAAATAATAAAGACGTGTTAGATGAATTTATTGCCCGAACAGAAGAAACCCTTTCGGACAGTAATGCAAGCAAACAGTTGGCAAAAGTAGAGAAAAATATTGCTGCATTGGACGCAAAGCGGGCCAAGCTGGTTGATATGCGGCTGGAAGAAATCATTGACAAAGAAACATACGAGCAAAAGTATTTTGATTTAAGCAGTCAGATCGAACAGCTCCAAAAACAGCGCGAGAGCTTGCAAGAATCTGCTGAAACAGAAAGCACTATGAAAAAGCGGATTGCAGAGTTTCGTAGGACGCTGGAAGAAAACGAAGTGCTGGACACTTTTGACCGTTATGTTTTTGAAAGCATAGTTGAAAAAGTGATCGTCGGCGGGTATGATGAAGATGGTAACAAAGACCCGGCCATGCTGACATTCATCTATAAGACTGGATTCAAAAACAGTTTGGACGGCACCAATTTTAAGCCGCCGAGAAAGAACAGTAAGGCAGCAAAACAGAACGCTGGTTTGTGTTCCCATACAACCGACGAGGCAAAGTCAATGTGTTCCTATCATAGTGACGACACAGGGCGAGGTGGTGACGCTGATCGGCGCCAACGGCGCGGGCAAATCCACCACGCTGAACACCGTGGCAGGGCTGCTCCGCAGCCGCACGGGAAGCGTGCGCTTTATGGACGAGGAGCTGCGGCACGTGCCCAGCCACAAGCTGGTGGGGCGCGGCATGGCTCTTGTGCCGGAGGGACGGCGCATTTTCCAGCACATGACGGTGCAGGAAAACCTGGACATGGGCGGCTATTGCCGGGGCGGTGACCTGAACGCGGACATCGAGAGCGTATACGAGCGCTTCCCTCGGCTGAAGGAACGGCGGAAGCAGGTGGCCGGGACGCTGTCCGGCGGCGAGCAGCAGATGCTGGCCATGGGCCGGGCGCTGATGAGCCATCCCAAGCTGCTGATGCTGGATGAGCCGTCTATGGGTCTGGCGCCGCTGCTGGTGGAGCAGATATTCGACATTATTCGACAGCTGCACGCCGACGGCACCACTATTCTTCTGGTGGAGCAGAACGCACAGGCGGCGCTGGCGGTGGCCGACCGGGGCTATGTGCTGGAAACGGGGCGCATCGTCACGGAGGGCACCGGCGCGGCGCTTCTGGAGAGCGACGCCATCAAGAAGGCGTATCTGGGCGGATAAGCATATGAAAAAAGACCGGCGGGTGCCGGTCTTTTTTTACGCCGTCAGATATAAGAAAACTTTATAGGATAACGGGCATTTACGCTTCGCAGGGGCAAAGCGGGCGGGTATAATGGTATTCATAAATATACAGCACTTTGAAGGGCTAAAGGAGGGATGGTATGGCACGGTATGCGCCGGACCCAGCGCAGCGGGTGACGGTGTTTCTGGGCGAGGCCGGGTGCGGCAAATCTGAGCTGGCGGTGCAGTGGGCGCTGACGGCGGCGGAGCGTAGACGGGATGTGCATTTCTTCGATCTGGACCAGACAAAGCCACTGCTGCGGTCAAGGGACGCGGCGGCCCTTTTGGAGGGCGCGGGGGTGACGGTGCACTTCGAGCAGCAGTGTGCCGACGCGCCCACGCAGGTGGGCGGACTGGTGCCGCTGCTGCTGGACAAGAGCAAGAGCGTCATTCTGGACGTGGGCGGCAACGATACGGGGGCAAGGCTCATCGGCGGATACGCACACCTGCTGAAGAGCGCGGATGCATGGTTCGTGGTAAACCCGTACCGGCCCTGGTCGGGGACGGTGGAGCACATCGACGGGACTCTGAGCGCCGTGCTGAAGGCAGCGCGGCTGGGCCTGCCGCGTTTTTTGCTGAACCCCACGCTGGGCATCGGCACCACGGCGGAGGAATTCTTAGTGGGCGTGGAGCAGGGGCTCCGGCTGCTGACGCCCTATGTAAAGGTGGAGGCGGCGGCGGTGTCGGAGACGCTGCTGCCGGAGGTCGAGGGCCGGACGGAGCTGCCGCTGCTGCCCCTCACACCGCGAATGACCGTCCCGGAGACGGGACTTGATGAAGGATAAGGAGGCATTGAAATGGCGCAAGTCACCATCCGCGCGGAGAGCTGCAAGAGCTGCGGCTATTGCGTGAAGTTCTGTCCCAAGGGCGTGTTGG
>UMHM01048857.1_pt1 | contig 12372 bp, 10 predicted proteins | sample 1965501 | NCBI WGS metagenome assembly UMHM01 (sample SAMEA4836095, study PRJEB28245) | human gut metagenome | biome: gut microbiome; material: fecal sample | place: Denmark | collected 2008
GGAGACAGGCTCAAACCGGACAATCTTCCGGCCGTCCGGCCGTTCTTCAGCAATCACGTTGTCCGAATTTTTGAAGCTGCCGCCGATGGACTTGCCGCTGAACTTGTACAGGTCCCGATGTAGCTGCAAAATGACCGTCGGCTTTGGCGGGATATAATCGTGGCTTTCGTGGATCGTTGCCAGCACGTCACGATAACCGGCGATCTCCTTTTCGCTGCGACTCTGGGGCATGGTCTTTTCGCGGACGATCTTTTTCAGGCGGTCGTCCGTGGTGATGATGCCCTCGATGCGGTTGGACGCCTCGGTGCTCTGGATCTTCGCAACTTCTAAGAGGTTAGACAGCGCATCCGCCTTGGCTTCGATAAAGAGGTTCTGCTGCCCCTTGTATTCGTGGATCTGCGTCAGATACGCCACGACCTCCGGCGTCAGGAGCTTTTTATATTCTGTTTTGAAGTTGAAATCTCTCATTCAATTTCCTCATTCGGCGTTCAATTTTATCATATTGACATTGATGATACAGTTATAGTATATGCCCGAATTTCTTCATTGTCAATTTCATTTTTATCATATCTTTCCGAATGAGTAAATTGAAGTGCTCTGGCTGTAATTCCAATCACTTCATACGCTTTTTATCTTCGTGTTTTGAGGCAGCCCCTTTCTTTGACAGACTGCACCATAGGGCCGTCCTTCGACGGCTCTATGGCGTTATGTTATGATGCTAATGCTCCACACCGCATGGACGCAAAGAATGCCTCTTGCAAAAAAGCAAAAGCTGTCATTGCCCGCTTCGGCTGGGATGACAGCTCACAAATTATACGCATTCCCGTCGCAGGAGCGGTGCCCAAGTTCCCCGGTAAGTCCCGGCGTTTCATATATTTTTCGCGCTCACATAATTTTTACATCTTTGCAGACAATAAGAATTGAAAATTGAGCCAAAGGAGAAATATATATGAAAGCAACCGGGATAGTACGCAGGATCGACGATTTGGGCCGTGTCGTCATTCCCAAGGAGATCCGCCGCACCATGCGTATCCGCGAGGGCGACCCTCTGGAGATATTCACAGACAAGGACGGAGAGCTGATATTCAAAAAGTACTCCCCCATCGGCGAGCTGTCTGATTTCGCCGCACAGATATGCGACAGCCTGCGCAAGTCCACCGACGGCATAGCCGCCGTGTGCGACCGCGACGCGGTGATAGCCATCGCAGGCGGCGCGAAGCGCGAGCTTATGGACAAGCCGATAAGCCCCCAGCTCAGCCAGATAATGGAGGATCGCTCCGCCTACCGCCATGAGAGCGTCGGCAGCAGCCTGCCCGTAAGCTCCGGCGACGAGAAATTCTGCATCTCCGTGGCCGCGCCGGTCATAAGCGAGGGCGACGTGATGGGCTGCGTGCTGTTCGTGAGTCCCCGCGGCAGCGCCCCCGGCACCGAGGTCGAATACAAGCTGGCGCAGACCGTCGCCTGTTTTCTCGGCAAGCAGATGGAAAGCTGAATCTTTGCCTGCAACTTCCGCGCGCGGCGGATCTTGCAGGCGCTTTTTCTGCCCACGGCGTGAACGCCCGGAAGTGTTGTTTCTATTTTGTAAACTTTTTTATTAAATTTGCAATTCTTGCTTGAAACCGGCTGTGCTTGCATGTATAATAAGCGCGTATGTAACGTAAACACGCGTATATTTGAAAAATCGAGGTTTGTCAAATGGAATATACTGCAATCGCAGAGTGGCTGAACACCACCTTTGCCGGGTATGACAGCGCCATTCTCGGCTTTATGAATACTCTGGCCACAGCCGCGGGCGGCTTCCTCACGCCGCTTATGAAGCTCATCACCTTCCTTGGCGAAAAGGGCATAATCATGTTCCTGCTTGCGATAGGCTTCATGTGCTTTTCAAGGACGCGCAAAATCGGCGTGTGCATGTTCGGCGCGGTCTGCTGCGGCGCGCTCATCACCAACATCATTCTTAAGGATATGGTCGCGCGGCCAAGGCCGTTTGAGTACATGGCCGTTTATAAGCAGTACTGGGATCTCATCGGCTCCCCGGCCGAAAGCGGATATTCCTTCCCCTCCGGCCATGTGACGGCCGCCACTGCGGGCATGACGGCGCTGTGCTTCACGCGCGGGAAGAAGATGATCCTGCCGACGGTGATAGTCGTGCTTCTGATGGGCATTTCGCGCAATTACCTTATGGCGCACTTCCCGTCCGACGTGCTTTTCGCCGTCATTATCGGCGTGCTTTCCGCGTTCATCACGTACCTTATAACCAAGGCTATATTCAACTATCTTGAGGATAACGACGACTTCCCCTTCTGCGCCGCGATACTTGAGTTCGACCTCCCCGTGCGTCTGCCCGACCTGTCCGCGCTGACAGGCAAAGGTGCAAAGCGCAGCGGCGGGCGCGCATCCGGCCGCACAGGCACCCGGCACGCCGAAGCGGACGGCGGCAGGACCGGCGCGCGTTCTGGCCGCGGCGGCAGCTCCGGCGGCTTCATGGCCGCGCTGCAAAACGCGGCAAGCGCCGGGGGCGAGCTTCTCAGCAAGGCCGGGAAAGCCATGCCCAAGCGCGGGCGCGACGGCGCCCGGCAGGAGGAGCGGCCCGCAAGGGGCGCAAAGAAGGATGCCTCCGACTGGAACAGCCGCTGGGAGAACTACAGAAGCGCCAAGGACGGCACGGCGCGTACCGTGCGCCCCGCCCCGGTCAGGGCCGATGATGATATCTCCGGCTTCGACGTTCCCCCCGTGATGGCGAAAGCGGCCCCCGTTGCGGATGAGGCGCAGGATGACGGCAGCAGCGCGTTCAGCTTCGACGAGGACGCGGACATGAAGATCGCACCCGCGCCGCGCGCGAAGAAGGACGCGGAGGACGATCTCTTCGCGGCGGCTCCCGCCCCCGCGAGTGAGGTGAGCGACGACGGCATCGACTGGGCAAGCCTCGGCATCGATCTTTCGTCCATCGACCTGACGGCGGAGGATGAGGAGGAGCAGCCGGTGAGACGCCGCAGATCCGACGCCTCCCGCGCATCCGGCTCGCGCGGCGGCGGCTACAGAGGACGCCACGAAAGATAAAACGCATATACCACCTGCTGCCCGCGGGCAGCAGGTGGTATTATTCAAAGCATATTTGCGGAAAAACATCTTTATCGGGAGAACAGACATGGAATTTGATTTTGAAGCATGGCCGCGCCGCGGGATATACGAGTTTTTCAGCGGCCTATCTCAGCCGTTTTACAGCGTGACCTTCACGCTGGACGTGACGAAGCTGTACGCCTGCGTGAAAAGGCGCGGGCTGTCGTTCTACTACGCGCTGACGTGGCTCGTGACGGAGGCGGTGAACTCCGTGCCGCGCATAAGCTGGGGCCGGTATACGCGGACCGATGGCCGCATGACCCTTGGCATGTCGGCGGAGGTCAACCACCGGCTCATTGACGGCGTGCATATCGGGCGGTTCGCCCAGGCGCTTGAGGGGCTTATCGACGCGCTCGACTGACGGGGAGGGAACTTTTTCCCCGGCCGGCAGTCATAAGACCGGCGAGGCGGTATGCCCCCCGCCGACTTGAAGCTTCAACCGAGGTGACAGCATGAAGAAAATTGCCTGTCTCATTCTCGCACTCGCGCTGCTTGCGCTGTGCGCCTGCGGCGGCAAAGCGGAAGTGACGGAAACGCCCGGTGTTCCCAGCGCCGCGCCAACCGCGGCAAGTACGCCGGAGGACGTATGCGCCCTGCCCACTGCCCCACCGGCAACGCCATCCCCCGCGCCCCCATCCGAGGCGTCCGGCGCGGCGGCAGATACCCACGACTACGCGCCATACTTCGCCGTGCTTGAAAAATACTACGCCGCCTTTTCCTCCTCCGCCGGGGAGGACGTGCTTGAAGGGCTGAACGGCAACGTTCCCTTCTTCCGGAAACGCAGCACGCTGGGCTACGCCATGCGTGATGTTAACGGCGACGGCATAAAGGAGCTTATCATTGCCCCCACGGACGGCAGCATGTATATTTACGACATGTATACGCTTTCCAATGGGGAGTGCGTCAAGCTGCTGGAGGGGAATTCGCGCGGGGCCGTGTACATGCTGTGCGTTGGCGGCACGGTGGGGGCGGAGTTGTCCTTAAACGGAGACAGCTTCTGTCTCAGGACCTACCGGATAGAGGACGCCGCGCTCGTATGCGAACAGTGCGTGGTGTACAACGCCGATGAATACGACCCGGCCGCCGTGCCCGGCGCGCCGTGGCACACCGGCACGGACATTCCTGAGGACGGCGATCTTTCTGCCATGACGGAGATAAGCGAGGAGGAAGGGCTTGCGATGGTGGCCGCCATGCGCGAGGCCTACACCGCGATAAGCTACGCCCCGCTGTCCACGCTTCATTGATTTTTGGAGGATATAATGAAAAAGCTTTTTGCATTCGTACTTACACTGATAACGGCACTGTCGCTGTGCGCCTGCGGAAGCGGCACGGCAGAACCCGCGGAGGCGACGCCTTCTCCCGCGCCGGTCGAGTCCGCCGCGCCCACGGCGGAGGCGGAGCCGGCCGATAACTCTGTGCTTGAGGCGCAGACCGCCGAGCTGACCGCGCTTCTGGACGACTTCGGCACGAGGATACAGTCCGGCTCCGCCGGTTCCAGCCTCCGGGCCGTGGCACAGGCCGCGCGCCTGATGGATTGGGGCATGAGCACCGGCATGACGGATGCGCAGATCTCCGCCGCCGCGGCGGACTACCTCGCCGCGCTGGACGAGGACGCAAAGGCGCTATATCTCATGCAGATAGACTCGCTGGATTACGCCTATAAGCAGCTTTTGCAGTCCGGACAGGAGGAGCTTCTTTCCGAGGCCGGCTGTGCTGACGCCGCCTACCCGTGGAGCGACAGCCCCATCCCCGCCGTTGAAAGCCTTATGACGGCACTCGGCGCGCGCAGCGCCGGGGCGGAAGCGGAAACCTCCGCGGGAGCCGCGTCCGACATGCAGTCTGTCGGCGGCGCGCCCAACGCCTATGCCGGTATACTGGATGCGTACTATACCGCCGTCACGCAGCAGCCTGAGTTCAGCGACCTCCCCGCAGGCGTCAACTTTGACCTCTACCCGTTCATCTGCCAGAACAGCCTCGGCTTCTGCTATTATGACGCCAACTCCGACGGCGTGCAGGAGCTTCTCATCGGCCCGGTAGGCCCCGACTACAGCAGCGCATGGATATTTGACGCCTACACCGTCGCAGACGGGCAGTGTATCACTTTATTCCAAGGCTATGAGCGCAATTATCTCGTGCTTCTCTCCGACGGCACTCTGGTCAATCGCAGCTCCTCCGGTGCAAGCGTCAATTCCGACGTGTTCAGCCACCTTGAGGGCGGCGCGCTCGTTCCGTTCTACTCGCTCATCGTCAACAGCACGGTGAATGTCGATAACCCCTATTTTGTCTCAAACGGCGGCGATATGAACTCTGACCCGGCGACGTGGCAGTCCATATCCCAGCAGGAGTATGAGCAGATATCGGCAGCCTATGAAGCGCAGACCGTCACGCTTGACTATACGCCCATCACGGCGCTGTACTGAAACGCGTCCACCCTGCCTGCTATTATATATTTAAAATGATTCGACCCCACGCGTTCATAAAAATGATTCGACCCCACGCGTTCATAACGCGTGGGGTTTTCAGTATGTCAAAAAAGCCTCGCAGAGTTTCGCGTCCGCAGACGCGAAAGCAGTATAATTTGTTTTCTGCCGCGACATGTGCGAGGCAGAAAACACTTTACGCGGAGTGAGCGTCGAATTGTCCGCTATCAGCGGACAACAGAGGCGCAGAACGCAGCGAAGCTTTCTCGAAAAAGTGGCTTCGCCGCTTTTTCGACAGTTTCGACCCCACGCGTTCATAACGTGTGGGGTTTTCAGTATGTCAAAAAAGCCTCGCAGAGTTTCGCGTCCGCAGACGCGAAAGAGGTATGATACGTTTTCTGCCGCGACATGTGCGTGGCAGAAAACACTTTGCGCGGAGTGAGCGTCGAATTGTCCGCTGTCAGCGGACAACAGAGGCGCAGAACGCAGCGGAGCCTTCTCGAAAAAGTGGCTTCGCCGCTTTTTCGACAGTTTCGCCCCCACGCGTTCATAACGCGTGGGGTTTTGTACGTTTGCCACAATAGGTCAGACCATGCGGTTCGTCAGGCGGCCTATGCCCTCTATTTCGATATCGACCATGTCGCCCTTTTTCAGCCACGGCAGCTTCTTCCCCTTCTCCAGCGCCACGCCGCTCGGCGTGCCGGTGAAGATAAGGTCGCCCGGCTCCAGCGCGATATACCGCGAAGCGTAGCTTATTATGCGCGCGCAGGAGGATATCATGTCCGCGGTGCTGCCGTTCTGGCGCAGCTCCCCGTTGACGTAGCTCTTTATCCCCATGCCCCGCGCCGGGTCGAATTCATCCGCCGTGACGATGCACGGCCCGCACGGGCCGAAGCCCGGCATACTCTTCCCGATGAGCCACTGGCTGGTTCGCTGCTGCGGCGCGCGGCAGCTCAGGTCGTTTCCGCAGGTGTAGCCGAAGATGTACCCCCCGGCCTCGGCCTCGGACACGTTCCATGCGCGCCGCCCCATGACGATGACAAGCTCCGCCTCATAGTCGTAGGACTCTTCCCACTCCGGCAGCTCCACCGCCGCGCCGCACGGCACAAGCGCGTTTGCGAATTTTGAAAACAGTATCGGCACATCCGCGCTTTTCAGCTCCACGCCCTCCGCGTGCGCGCGGTAGTTCAGCCCCACGCAGAGAAGCTTCCCCGCGTGCTCCACGACGTTGAGGTATTCCGGCGCTTCAACGACCGGCAGAGACTCATCCGCCGCCAGCGCGCGAAGCGGCGCTGTGTCCGCCCCGGCTATCACCGCGTCTATACCGTGCGGATATCCCGCGGCCGTCGCGTCTACCACGCCGCGCGCCGTCACCAGTCCCAGATGCGCCGCGCCTGCCGCGTTTATGCTGCATATTCTCATATGTACGCCCTCCCGTTTCTTGATGGGCCTATTATATACCATTTTCCGCCGCCGTTCAATCACCCGCACCGTCAAACAGCGCCTTTATTTCGCCCCACAGCTCCACCGTGCGGAAGCGCAGCTCGTATCCATCGCTCTCGGTGATGATGGCCAGCTCCTCCGTGCTCATTGCCGCGCGTATCTCATCCGACTGCACGGACGACGTGCACAGCGGCGGAAACACCACGCACCACCAGTTGTGCCCCTCGCCCGCGCCCAGCACGACGCGCAGAGAATCGTATTCCCCCGCCGGCAGGGCGAAGCCGCTGTAGCGCCGCGTCGGGTATTTCTCCCGCCCCAGCGTCACCGTGACGCCGCGCCCCTCCGCCCTTTCGGCCGCGGCGCGGGCGATGCCGTCAAGATTTTCGGATATGCGCCGCTTCGCCTCCGCGCTGCCGTCCGCGCCGTCAAGCAGCGGCGTGAGGTATTCCAGCACCGCATCGCGCACGCGCAGCTTCAGCGCCTGCTCGCGCTCATTGTCCGACGCGGCAACGACATGCAGCCGCACGAGCTGTCCGCTTATCGCGTTTTGCCGCCCCTGCGCCCACGTTCCCACGCACAGCGCCGCGCACAGGGCGATCAGCATCGCCATCTCGACTGCCTTCAACTTGTTCCTTCGCATAAAAATAACCGCCTGTACTTATGTAATAAGCGCTTTCGCACCCAACATGAGTATAGACGGTCATCTCGTTTTTTAATCAGCCATTTTCTCGCACCTTCGGGGCAACCGAAAATGATACGCAAAAACTTCATGCACCGGCGTTTGCATATTTTCGTGGTGCAGCACTCATGCATGAAGTTTTATACCGGCTTTGCCGTGCAGCAGAAGCCGTAGACCTCCTTAAGCGCGTCGCAGGCCGCGGCAGCGGCGCTCTCGCTGCCGTATATGCCGAACACGGCCGAGCCTGTCCCCGTCATCACCGCGCCCAGCGCGCCGCGGTCGAGAAGCGCGCTTTTTATCTCCGACACGGCCTTCATGCGCCGGTCGTCCACGTTTTCAAAGACGTTGTACATGCGCCGGCAAAGCTGCGGCAGATCTCTGGTTTTCAGGGCCGCGACGATGCCCGCCGTGTCCGGGTGATGGTGTGAGCGCACCATGTCCAGCTTTTTGAAAAGCTCCGGCGTCGAGATGGAGAAGTCCGGCTTGCATATGACGAACACGCACTCCGGCAGAGGCGGAAGCGGGGAAAGCACCTCGCCGCGCCCCTCGGCCAGCACCGTGCCCCCTCTCACGCAGAACGGCACGTCTGACCCGACGTCGCCCGCGATCTCCTCCAGCCGCGCGTCGCTCACGCGGCGCTCGAAAAGCTCGTTCATCCCGCGCAGGACGGCCGCCGCGTCGGCGCTGCCGCCCGCCATGCCCGCGCCGACGGGAATGCGCTTGTGTATCTCTATATCCGCGCCGTGCACCGTGTCGCCGATCTCCCTGAGATAGCGCAGCGCGGCCTTCACGGCGAGGTTGCGCTCATCCCCCGGAATAAAGTGCAGATTCGTGCGCGCGCGGACGTGCCCCGTCTCATTCAGCGCTATGCGCACCTCGTCCGCCAGCGACACCGTCTGCATGACCATCACCATGTCGTGATAGCCGTCGGCGCGCCTGTCTGTCACGTCGAGGGAGATGTTCAGCTTCGCATACGCCTTTTTTATCGTTTCTTTCTTCATGGCATTCATCCGAACAGGTACACCCGCAGCTCGTAAGGCCGCGTGGTGAAGCCGTTTGCTATAACAAAGTTGTGCTCATAGTTTGCAAGCACCAGCTCGCCCTTTTCAAGCGGGCGGTCCTCCGGCAGCTCAAAGCGCACAAGCTCATTCGTGAACGAGCACACCACCAGAAGCCGCTTCCCCTCATACTCGCGCTCATAGACGTACAGCTTCCTGCTCTCGTGCATAAGCTCGTTGTAGCTGCCGTATATTGCCACAGGATTCTCCTTCTTGAACTTGATGAGCCTCCTGTAGAAGTTGAGGATGGAGTCGGGGTCGTCCTCCTCCGCGCGGACATTTATCGTGTGGTAATTGCTGTTGACGTAGAACCACGGCGCGGCCGTGCTGAAGCCGGCGTTCGCCTCGCCGCTCCACTGCATGGGCGTCCTCGCGTTCTCGCGGCTTCTGGCCTGTATGAGCTTCAGAACGCGCCCCTTCGGCATGAGCTTTCCGGCGATGCGCGCGGCGTTGAAGGTCATCACGTCCTTGTACATGTCCAGCCGCGGCAGGGCGATGTTCAGCATACCTATCTCCTGCCCCTGATATATGAAGGGCGTGCCGCGCTGGAGCATATACATCGCCGCCAGCATCTTCCCGCTCTCCTTCCAGTACTGCTCACTGCCGTAGCGGCTTATGATGCGCGGGTGGTCGTGGTTTTCTATATAAAGCGCGTTCCAGCCCTTCCCCTCAAGGCCCTTCTGCCATGTGGTGAAGGCCTTCTTCATCCGCTTGAGGTCGAACGGCCGCGGCACAAAGTCCGTCAGAAAGCAGTCCGCCGTCATGTGCGAAAAGTCGATCATCTCGTCCATGACCTTATCCTTGCCCTCCGTGACGTATTTCAGGGCGACGTTGATGTTCGTCATCGGGCTTTCGCCGACGATGAAGCAGTCATAGCCGTCCAGCACGTCGCGCTTGAACTCGGCAAGGTAGGTGTGCACGTCGGGGCGGTTGGTGTAATGCTGCATCCCGTTCGCCGCGGGCAACTTCGGATATACGCTGGGCAGGCCGGGCGTCTTGGCGATGTAGGTTATCACGTCCTCGCGGAAGCCGTCCACGCCCATATCCAGCCAGAAGCGCAGGATGTTTTTGACCTCCTCGCGCACCTTCGGGTTGGACATATTGAGATCCGGCTGTTTTTTTGCGAACAAATGCAGATAATATTCGTCTAAGTTACTGTCATACTCCCACGCGTCGCCCTCGAAATGACTTGTCCAGTTGTTCGGCGGCAGGCGCTTCCCCCCGACGTAGCGCGCGGGGCGCCAGTAATAATAGTCGTGATAGGGGTTGTCGCGGCTCTTTCGGCTCTCCTTGAACCAGTAGTGCTCATCCGAGGTATGGTTGACGACGAGATCCATAAATACGCGCATCCCGCGCCTGTGCGCCTCCTCCAGCACCGTCTTGAAGATGTCGAGGTTGCCGAAATCGGGGTGTATATTCATGTAGTCGGAGATGTCATAGCCGTAGTCGGCGTTCGGCGAGGGGTAGAGCGGGGAGAACCATATCGCGTCTGCGTTCAGGCTCTTTATATAATCCAGCTTGCTCAGCACGCCCCACAGGTCGCCGATGCCGTCGCCGTTCCCGTCGCAGAAGCTGCGCGGCCATATCTGGTATACGACCATCTCCTTGTACCATTGCTTTCCTGCCATAGCGTATTCTCCTTCCCACGCGCCCATGCGCGCTCACATGCTCTTATTATTTATATTGTATCACAGCATTGTGCTTATCTCAACCGCGTGTAAAAAGATTTTTTGTTCTTTTTCACGAAAGTGTGCTTTAAAGCCCCTCGCGCGTGTCGAAGCTATTGACAAATCACCCTTTTTTGTGCCATTATGTATATTTGATAGTGCTCTTTATTATAGCGCCCCGGCGCTGAGGTCACTTGACATGAAAGGATAATTTGAAAATGAAAAAGCGTATCATATCACTGGCCCTTGTGCTGCTTATGATGCTTGCGATATTGCCCGGCGCGGCCTTTGCCGACAAATACAGTACTCTCGGCCAGGTCACTGCCGGCACGCCTGTCAACTACCTTCTGGAAAGCCAGCTCCCGGCCAACTGCACGCTGGAGTACACCAGTCTCCCGGCCGGCTGCAATATCCAGCTTGACGATACCGGAACGGAGCTTTACCTCACCGGCACGCCCACCGCGGCGGGGGTGTATACCTTCACGGTCACTCTCCGCGACAACCTCTCCGGCACGACGCTGGATACGCTGACCTGCTCTCTCTCCGTCACGGGGGCCGTGCCTGTTATCACGCCCTCCGGCAATGTGAGCTGCTACGTCGGCGATTCCGCGATCCTCTCCGTCTCCGCTTATGTTTCCGACGGCGGTATGCTCAGCTATCAGTGGTATTCCTCCGCCTCCCCCGTCAACTACGGCGGCACGTATATCGTCAACGCAACCTCTCCTGAGTTCGCCGCGGACACCTCGCGCACCGGCACCACGTATTATTACTGCGAGGTCACAAGCTCCGGCCCCTCCCAGTCGGTCACTGCCGCATCCTCGCCCATCAGCGTCACTGTCACGCAGGCCGTTGTTGACAGCATCATGATAAACTCCATGCCGCAGAAAACGCGCTACGCCGTCGGCGAGACCATCGACCTCACCGGCGCATCCATCCTCGTCAACTACGGCAACGGCACCCAGCAGATCATCTACACCGGGTTTGACATGTCGCCCCGCGTGTTCACGACCGCCGGTCAGGTCACGGTCGAGCTTCTCTACGGCGGGAAGAGCTGCTCCTTCCCTGTTACCGTTCTTTCCGAAGAGGACAGCATAGACGGCATCGGCATGGTCACGCTTCCGCGCAAAACGGAGTATACTCAGGGCGACAGCCTTGACCCCACCGGCCTCATCTTCCGCGCGTATTACTCCGGCGGCAGCTATAAGGACATCGACTCCGGCTATACCTACGCGCCGAAGATCCTCACGAATTCCGGCAGTCAGACCATCACCATAAGCTATAAGGGCAAGACGTGCACCTTCACCGTCACCGTCAAGGCCGAGGAGAAGGCCAGCGTGCTGGAGGTCGCCTCCACGCCGCGCAAGCTCACCTATAATGTCGGCGATACACTCGACACGGCCGGGCTCGTGCTCAAGCTCACGGGCGGCGGCAATACGCAGATAATAAATTCCGGCTTCACCTGTGAGCCGACCACGCTTACGACCGCCGGGTCGCAGGCCGTCAAGGTGCGCTACGGCGATCTTGTCGCCTCCTTCACCGTCACTGTGAACGCCGCCGCAAGTCCCAGCCCCAGCGCCTCCGCGCAGCCCTCGCCCAGTCCGTCCTCCGCTGTCTCCCCCTCGCCCTCCGCAACGCCCAGACCGGTCGAGCATGAACGCCGCTCCGGCAACGGCGTGCTTGTGGTCGTCATGATCATCGCGCTTTTGTGCCTTATCGGCCTTGGGTTTTACATGCTCGTCATGAACGCCGGCGGCATGGAGGAATTCAAGAACCGGTTTGAGTATAAGCTTTATAAGCTCAAGAGGAAATTCAGAGGGAAATGACCCTCTTCCGCGCTGCGGCAGGCCGGAAATTTCGGTCTGCCGCAAACTTTTTCCTGAAAACTGTTGACATCTGCCCCCGGAGTATGGTATTATCTCAAGGCTGAATGAGGAAACGGCCCGTGCGGGTGTAGTTCAATGGTAGAACACCAGCCTTCCAAGCTG
>UMHM01044215.1_pt1 | contig 12364 bp, 10 predicted proteins | sample 1965501 | NCBI WGS metagenome assembly UMHM01 (sample SAMEA4836095, study PRJEB28245) | human gut metagenome | biome: gut microbiome; material: fecal sample | place: Denmark | collected 2008
GCGCCCCTCGCACTGCATTGCCGCCGATAAGATCCGCGTGAGCGTATGCTTGCCAGAACCGGCAGGCCCGCAGAGCAGATAGCTGTGCGCCACGCGTCCGCTGGCGAATGCGCCGCTCAGACGCGCCTTGACGGCGTCATTTCCCAGAAAGCCGGTAAAGTCCATGTTCGGTGTTCCTTTCTCGGCCTATACTTCGCCTTATATCATAGTAGTATAACAGATTTTCCGCCGCTTTGCTACTGTTTTTTCTCCACCCGCAAAAACAGGCAGGGAACCGAATCCCTGCCTGCTTGTTCAGCTCTCCATCTGCCGTCCGAGAAAGCCCGCGACGGTCTGCACGAGCCGCTGCTCCGCCTCGCCGAGCGCGGGCGCGCCGTCCTCGCTCAGAAGCAGGACGCAGCCCATTAAGTCGCCCTCTGTCACAATGGGGGCCGCAGCGCCGACGCGGTAGCGGTCGGATGCGTCCGTCGGCCGGACGGGCAGATCGCCGTCCTGATAGCGGTAGCTGCGCCGCAGCTCCATGAGCTGCTCCAGCTCCTGCGAGCAGCGCTTGTCCAGAAGCTCCCGCTTCTGCACGCCATGCACCGCAATGATCGCGTCCCGGTCGCAGACCGCCGCGATATATCCGGTGTTCTTCCCAATCGCTTCACAGATCTGTCCCGCAAATTCCCCCAGATCGCCCATCGGCGAGTATTTCTTAAAGATCACCTCGCCGTCCTTCTCCGTATAAATCTCCAGCGGGTCGCCGCTGCTGATAACACTGACACGGAAAACCTTGTCCTTTCGGTGCGCCGCACCTTGGACAATTTCAGTTTCGTAGGGGTCGATGCCCACATCGACCCGCGGGCGGACAGAGTCGTCCGCCCCTACAAGCTGGGATTCGCTATTTTCCGTGTCACAATTAAAATTTACGGCGTCCTCCGGGAGCGCGCCGGTCTTGAGCAGGCTGTCAATGTCCGCCTTGAGCTGTACCTCGATGTGATCTTCAAACACCCGAATTTTTTCGATCATCAGATTCAGGTCATTGCGGTCAAGTGACGGCTTTTCCAGAATGTCGTGAAATACATCCATTGCCGTTTTCGCCACGCGGTTGATGCGGATGATGGTATTGCGCTTGTCGCTGGCAAATTCGATCTGGTGCTGGATGCCCGCAATGCGCTGCGTCAGCTCCGCTTCCAGCTCGTCGTAGGTTTCGTCCAAAAGCGCCTCCTGCTCCGGGTGCTTCATAATGTCGCGGATGCGCTGGCGCTTGGTCGCTTTCAGCTCCTCCTGCTTGTCAAGCAGCAAGGCTTCCAGGTTTTCCTCCGTGCGCTTTGTCTCCGCAATGTCCGCCTGCTCTTTCTCCAGATCGGCGTTCAGCCGCTCGAGCATGGTGCTGGAATTGTCACGGACTTTCCGCACATAGTCCTTGACCAGCGCATCGAGCGTTTCCACGCGGATATGGTGGCTCGTGCACCCCTTGCGTCCACGCCTGTGATACGTTCCGCAGGTATAGGCGGGTGCCAGATCGCTCCGGCTCATGGCGAACATCGGACTGCCGCAGTCGCCGCAGACAAGAAGTCCGGAGTACACGTTGTCGTTGACCTTGACCCCGCGATAATTGTTCGTTGAGCGGCTTTCGCGCAGAGAGCGCACGGTCGCAAATGTGCGGTAGTCGATGATCTCCTGATGGTGGCGCTCAAAGACGCGGTGCTCGCTCTCGTCCAGCTTTCGGTCCGTGCCGTTGATTTTTACGCGCGTGAATTTTCCCTGCCGCAGCGTGCCGATATAAAAATCGTTGTCCAGAATTCCCTGCACTGTGACGATCGCCCACGCGGCTTTCGTCTTACGATGGACGGGTTCTCCCGCGGCGGCGCGGCGCTCACACTCGGACATCCGCGGCGTGGGCACGTTGTTGTCTGTCAGATAGTTGGCAATTTTCTTGTAGCCCCAGCCGTCCAGATATAATTTGAAAATCGTCTGGATGACCTCGGCTTCTGTCGGCACGACCTCAAAGACCTGCTGCTTGTTCAGAATATAGCCATACGGCGCGGCGCAGAGCCATCGTCCCTCCTCCTGCCGCCGCTTCACGACGCTGCGCACCTTTTTCGACGTGTCCGTGACGGGCATTTCGTTGATTAAGAACTGGAACTGAATTTTGAGCCAGTCGTCGTCATTCGGAAAGTCGATGTTATCGCCGATCGAGATAATACGCACACCCGCATCGCGCAGATCCTCCAGCTCTACCAGTCCGCGCGAGTTGCGGCGCGAAAAGCGGGAGAAATCCTTGACGATGAGAATGTCGTACTTGTGGCTCATCAGCCCCCGGCGCATCTCCTGATAGCCCTCGCGCTGCTCGAATGTATAGCCGGAGCGGTCGCGGTCCTCAAAAAATGTCAGAGTGCTGTTTGGAAAGTGCGTTGTTACAAAATCTTCGATGATGGACTTCTGGTTTTCAATCGACACATTGTCGCGGTCGAGTTCTTCATCGACCGAAATGCGGGCATACCCCGCAATGTCAAAGCGTTCTATCATTCGCATTCACCCTTGAGATACTATTCCGTCTGCCGCCAGCTGCCGAGGATTCCTCGGTAGTTGCTTTTCGGCTCATTTCCCATTTGCATTCTCCTCCATCTGCTCCAGCAGCTGCGCCGCGTCCGTTACAATATCCGTGACAAGCTGGCGGAAGCTCTCGGCGTTCTGCGCGGTAACGACCGGCTTGCCGGTTTCAGCTTCCAACGCTCTTCTTGCCACACCCGCGACATTGCCGCCGCGCCGGGCGACCTTCTGGTTTTCGTCAAATCCCTGCGGCTGCTCGGCTTTCGCAATATCGGTGGGAGACGCTTCTGCCAGCATGGTCAGAACCAGTTCTAAATCACTCATATTATCGCGGAGATTTTCCTTTTTCAGCCCCTTGAGATTCTTATACTGCCGCGTGTTCATGCCAGTCCATGCGCGGGTGATCTCGTCCGTCAGAATCGCGTATTCTTTGCCCTTCTGCACGCCGCGCTTTTTCCACTCGTCCGTCAGCTCGTTGCGAATGCGGATGGCAAGCAGCCGCTGATGTACCCATTCCTCGGAATAGCCCTTTTTCAGATAGGTTTCCAGCGCACGGTCGATCGCCCGCTCGGGGTCGATGGTCTCCTCAATGCGCTCCCGGCTGACCAGCGCCAGCCACGCCTTGAACGGTTCGGCGTTCTTGGAGGGAATGGACTGGATGATGCGCAGAAGCTGCTCCGTGTCGGCAACGTCCGTCAGGCGGTTTTTGCCGTCCGCCGCCCGCATTTTCAACTGGTGACAATTCGTCACCAGTTCGCTGCCCTCGTCTTTCAGCCGCTGTTTCAGCCTGTTCTAGTATTTTCGCCCGGTATTATAGTCGGGGCTGTCTGTCAGCACGCCGACAACGTCCACAATGGAAAAATACCATTCCTCCCGTTCGGCATCCCACGCCACGCGGATCTTCTGGTCCTCAAAAAGCTGAATCTCGTTTTTCATTGGTTCGCCCATTCTCGTCCTCCCCAATCAGCCGCGCTCTTATCACGAATATCTACGGTTTCGTTTTAATATCGTAGATAATATTGTACATCATCAAAATAGAGATTGCAAGACAAAAATGCGCTGTATATCGGGAGGTGCATAAAAAGAAAACGGGGGCGAAGAGAAAATTTCTCTTCGCCCCCAATGTATCCGGCGCTACATGGTCATCTGCTGCGCCTTTTCACGCTGGACTTCCTGCTCCGCCAACCGCTGTCGGTTATAAAGCAGCAGATCCCGCGTCTGCTCGTAAAGGTCGCAATTTCCAGACTCGAAAACTGCCACCAGATACTTTTTCTTTTTGTATGTGTCATAGACGCTCTGCAAGCCGGCGCGCAGGACCGGGTCTGACTTTTCTGCATTCGTCAGCCAAATCTCAACCAGCTTCCGCTCGTCCTTGACGGTCATTTCCATAGCCTCACGCTCCTTGTGGATATGATTTCCACATTTTCCCTGTTTTTATACCAAGCTGACCTCCTGACCTTCTGAACGCAAAAAAGCCGGGACTTCTAAAATCCCGGCTTCCTGCGAATATTACATTGTCTGTTCCATTGTGAACCCCCTGCTCCTGTTCCGGCTGCGGCAAAAGCAGCGCGATCTGCTCCTGTACACTGATAAAAAGTGTCCGCAGGCTCTGAGCCAACGGATGCTTGAATTTTATCTCGTTGAAAAAGAGCAGTTTCCCGAAATCAGGAAACTGCTCAAGCTATGGATGTGGGCTGCAAAACCCTGTGGAACACAAAGAAAACGATCGTGGCTGGAAGAGTCTCGGTCCTCCCGTATAGAAGATATAGGAAGGACGATACAAGCTGCGGGAATATACCTGCGATTCAGCAAGCGATACCCATCGTAGGTGTGGAGTTGGTCTTCTCTCACAGCAAGTATCACAGCCGCCGGCGGATGGTGTGTCCATCCATCGGCGGCTGTGTGTAAGTTCTGCGAAGTCCCGCTGCGGCTCAGCCGAAGAGGAAATCCTTCAGATTTGTATTAAACAGGTATTCTGCAATGTAGGCTCTTGTTCTCTTATACAGTGCATCCTGTGCAAATGAGACATCATTTCCGGATTCTTGCAGCGCAAATTCATACGTCTGCCTGAGCTCCGTACCGACATTGATCTTGGCAATGCCGGCGGAAATGGCGTCGAGAATGTACTGGTGCTGAATTCCGGAGCCGCCGTGCAACACAAGCGGAATGCCGACTGCCCGGTAGAGCTCTGCCACGTGCGCAACGTCGATTTTGGCTTCCGGCTTTTTCTGGTTACGGACAGCCTCGGCGACTGCGCCGTGGATGTTGCCGACTGCGACGGACAGCCAGTCGCACTTACTTTCCTCTGCAAACCGCTTTGCCTCGTCCAGGCGGGTAAAGCCCATCTTCGAAGCAAAAATCTCTTCATACGGCGGCATGACCTTGTTTTCGTGCCCCATGACCGCGCCGAGCTCCGCTTCACAGGGAATCTGCGCGGCATGCGCAAGATCAGCCGCTTCCCGCGTTGCGGAAATGTTTTCCTCCAGCGGCAGACGCGAACCGTCAATCATGACGGACTGGTAGCCTGCGCGGATGGCGCGCTCGATCAGTGAGCGATAATCCACGCGCTGATAGTCCTCGTCAATCACGGGAACGTGATCCAGATGCAGCAGCGTATGTGCCGGATCCTTGTACCGGTCATATTCCTCCGCGATGCGCTCGAGAGATTCGGCTTTCATTTTTTCCCACTCCACGCGCGCAACTTGAATCATGGCGACGCTGTTTTCGTCGCGAATGGCCTCGATGATCGGCTTGACCATCGGGATATGAGGTACGTTGAAGGCGGGCACGCATTTGCCCTTTTCACGGGCTTTCAGAATGACTTCTCTTGTGTTCACAATTGTATCCTCTTAATAGCGTCGCAGATAGTCAGCGGAAATTGCCTTGTATTTCGCATACCGTTCTGCATATTTTGTTTCGTTTTCCGGAATCGGCTCGAAGTAGGAAACGGGATTGCCCATATGGGCGGCCGCGTCTTCCACGCTGGCATACCAGTTGTTTCCGAGACCAGCCAGCATACAGGCGCCAAGCGACGGAAGTTCGATGTTCTGCATTCTTCCGAGCGGAGCCTGGATCAGATCTGCCCGCAGCTGCAGAAGTTTGTCGGTACGGGAACCACCGCCGCCGAAATGCAGTTTGGTAAACGGCTGCTTACGTGTAGAGCGGATGTAGTCGACGCAGGCGACAAACTGGTAGGCCAGGGATTCGAGAATCGCTGCGAAGATCTCGTCCGTCGTGGTGGACAGGCTCATGCCGACAACGGCTCCGTGGAAGTTCTCTACATACGGCAGCATCATAAGCGAACCGGTTCCGTCGAGCTTTGCATCGGCGATGAGCTTGCCGATGTCGGCGGACGGATCGCGCAGAATGTTCTTGCAGAACCACTCCAGCAGCGCGCCGGCAGTTGGGAACGCGTCCATGACCGTATACTTGTTGTTGAACGGGGAGCTGTAGCAGCAGGAGAAGATCAGAGAATCGCCGAAATCGTTGCAGCCGTCGACGAAGGTATCGGAGAAATATCCCATCTGCTCATAGGTACCCATCAGAACGCCGATGGTATCTGGATTTTCAAGCCGGACACCAGCGGACAGGAGAGAGGCAGAGACGTCATGGCAGCCGATTGTGACGGGCAGCGTCCGCGGCAGCCGGACAGAACCGTAATGGTCAATCGTGCCGACAACCGTTGCGGATTCGACAATCTGTGTGCCGAGCTGCTGCTCGGTGACGCCGGTCAGCTCCAGAATCGGCGCAGACCAGCAGTTTGCCTTGACGTCGATCATCAGTTTGCGTGCGGCCATGGTACGATCCTGCACGTCGCCAAGCCCGAGCTTGCGCATTACATACTGCTGATTGGAGTAGAAGCCAGCCGCTTTTTTGAAGACCTCCGGCTCGTTGTCCCGCAGCCACATGATTTTTGACGGTGTTGCAAGCGTGGAGAGCGTATTGCCGGTGATTTTCGCGTACGTGTCCGCGCCGATTTCGCGGCCGATGGTCTGTACTTCTTTGAACGACCGCCCACAGAAGCCGGGAATCATGCCATACAGCGCTTCGCCCTTTTCGTCGACCGGCGTGATGCTGTCGCCAAAATAGGAAAACGTGATGGCCAACAGCTCTACATCCTCCGGCAGCTGGCGAATCACTTCGCCAACTGCCCATTCAGATGCCTTCCAGGTTTCGTCAATATGGAGCTCAACCTGATTCTGTGCGGGATAATACCATCCGTATTTTTTGTTTGTGTTCACGATAATCCGGGTTGTTTCGGCGTCAATCACCGATGCATGTACATTGGAGGTGCCGAAATCAATGGCCAGATATGCGCTTCGTTTTTTCACAGGAACGCTCCTTTCCCGGTCAGTGATTCACAACGTTTTTCAGTTCTCCGCCGCTGAAATACTGCTCAAGGTTATCCGCGACAATCTTGATGGAGCCGCTGAAGGTTCCGATATCCGTACCGGCCAGATGCGCGGATAACGTCACGTTTTTCAGCTTTCTGAGCGGGTGGTCAACCGGCAACGGCTCTTCGCGGAAGACGTCGAGCACGGCACCGCCGATCTTCTTCTGCTCCAGCGCGTCGATCATAGCGGCTTCGTCGACAAGACCGGCGCGCGCGGCATTTACAAAAATGGCCGTGGGCTTCATCTTCGCGAATTCTGCCGCGCCGAACATATTCTGCGTCTGCGGGCTCAGACGGACGTGCAAGGAAACGAAGTCGGCCTGCTCCAGCAGCTCGTCAAGCGAAACCGGCACGCAGCCGAACGCTTCAATGCTTTCTTTTGTGCAGTAAGGATCATACGCGAGAATCGTCGTGCCGAAGCCCTTGAGCCGCGTGGCAATCTTTCTGCCGATGTCGCCGAAGCCGACCAGACCGACCTTCAGGTTGCACATATTGTCGGAATAGGTGCGGTTGGGGTATTTCTTTGTCCAGCCGCCGGTCTTGATATCTTCGTCCGTTCTTGCAATATTCCGGATCTCGCAGAGCATTGCGGCAACCGTAAAGTCTGCAACCGCAACAGCTGCGCGACCAGGCGCGTTGATCACCTTGATGCCGCGTTCCTTTGCAGCCTCCATGTTGATGTTTTCCATGCCGGTGCGGAGTGTCGCAATAATCTTCAGGTTCTTTGCCGCCTCGATCATGCGGCGGCTGACCGGTGCAAAGTGTGTGATGATGATCTCCGCGTCGTCCAGATACTGGAAGACCTCTTCGTTGATGGGTGTGCCGTCGGGCCCGTTGACCTCGACGGAAAGCATGGAATTCTGGTAAGCCAGCTCGTCTTCGTTGACGGTTTTTTCAACCAGCGTCAGCTCGTATCCGTACTTTTCCAGGACATCAAAGCCCTGCATCAGATTTTTGTCAATGCCTCTGTCATAAATTGCAACAATTCTCTTTGCCATGTTATAAGTCCTCTCTTTGCCCCAGGTTATTTACTAAAATCCAGCCAGCCCTTCATATAATCCAGATCCTTGCCGTGAGACATGACCTCTCCCAGTGTATCGAGCGTTGCTCTGTGGGAGAAAATCCGTTCAAGACCGAGCTGCTTGTACTTCAGAAGCATCTGGAATGCCTTGTCGAAGGTCTTTGCCGTGTTGACGCTCATGCCGATATACGTAGCATGCTTGCCACACAGATCCTTGCCCGGATAGAACTCCACGGGCTTACCGGTGCCGATGTTGCCGATTTCAACCAGCGTGCCGACGTTTTTGAGCAGATCCACGCCGTCGCGGAACGCATACTGCGAACCTGCGCACTGGAAGACGACGTCAGCGCCGTTCTTGTGGTTGTATTTGTGGATGATTGCACGGCGTTCTTCGATGGAAAGCTTGCTGGAATTCATGACTTCGTCCGCGCCAGACAGCTCCTTTGCCAGCTGGAGCTTCTGATCGCTGAAACCGCTGATGATGATGTGCTGGATGCCCAGCGTGCGGGCAATTGTCGCCACAAGCGCTGCAATCTGGCCATCGCCGATGACAAGCGCAGTCGAACCAAGATTGAAGCTGTCTTCGAAGATGCCGGGCGCGCGCATCGCAAGCTCAACGCCACGCATGGCGACCGCCATCGGATCAAGCAGCGACGCAACATTGCTGGGCATATCATCAGGCACCTGCCACATGAAGGTGCCGGGGAAAACGTACATATACTCGCCGAAGCCACCCTTGATATAAGGCGCTTCATAGATGGAGTTCGAGCGGATCGGCGCGCCGCCGAAGCCGAGCGACTCATACGGCACACCGTAGACGAACGAATTGTCGCAGACACCGCAGGCACCGATACCGTAGGTCAAGCAGTTTTCGCAGGTGCCGCAGACGACCCACGGATACAGGCAGATCCGATCGCCGAGCTTCACTTCGCCGGTGTAGCAGCGCATGGATTTCGCGGCGTCCGGCCCCATTTCGACCACGCGGCCGCAGAGCTCATGACCAAGAATGACGGGATATGCCGGATCCTCTTCGAACAGATGAAGATCGGTGCCGCAGATGCTGGCGGCCTCCAGCTTGATAATCATGCCGTCGCGGCCGCATTCCGGCATCTGGACGTCCATGACCTCAATGGTGTGCCTTTTCGTCAGCACGGCGGCTTTGCAGGTTTGATTTGTCATGATTTGTACCTCCATACAGTTCACAATTATGTTTTTGCCTTGCGTCTTCTCTGCATATTGTCGAACGCAACTGCGAACAGCAGAACGGCGCCCTTTGCGACCCACTGCCAGTATTCGTCAAGATTCATCAGCGTCATGCCGTTGCTGAGCATACCCATAATCAGCACGCCTGCGACGACGTTGATGATTTTGCCCTGGCCGCCTGCAACGCTCACGCCGCCGAGAACAGCAGCCGTGATGACGTCCATTTCAAAGCCTTCGCTGGTGGCTGGCTGGCCGGAGTTGAGACGGGAGAGCATAATGACGCCGGAAAGACCGGCAAAAAATCCGCTGAGCGAATAGATCTGGATTTTCTTGACCAGGACGTTGATGCCTGACAGTCTGGCAACTTCTTCATTGCCGCCGATTGCGTAGAGATGACGGCCGAAGCTTGTCTGCTCCAGCATCCACCAGCCAATGAAAAAAACCAGTGCCAGAATATAGACTGGAATCGGAATCCCGAGGAAATAGCCCTGTCCAAGGGTTTTGATGGACTCCGGAAGACCGTAGACCGGGATGCCCTGCGTCATGATGAATGCGAATCCTCTGGCGATGGTCTGCATGGCGAGTGTCGCGATCAGCGCGGGAACCTCAAAATGCGCGACCATAATGCCGCTGATAAGCCCGCAGACGATTCCAACCAGAACGCCGACCACCATCGCAGGGAAGATCCCAAAGCCGAGGTCATTGATGAGCTTTGCGGAGACAACGCCGGAAAGCGCAATAATCGAGCCGATGGAAATGTCAATACCGCCGGTCAGCAGAACCATAGTCATGCCGACCGCGCAGATTCCGGTCATGGAGACCTGCCGACAGATGTTCAGCAGATTCTTTGTCGACAAGAACGTCTTTGTCAGAACAGAGAAAAAGACGAATACGAACAGGAGCACCAGATAGACAAACACCTGGCTGATGGAAAGCTTCGTTTCTTTTTTCATAGCGAGACCCCTCTTTTTACATGCCGGAAGCCATCTCAAGGATGCGTTCCTGGCTGACTTCCTCTTTTGTCAGCTCTCCGCTTACGGAGCCCTGGTGCATCACGATGATGCGGTCACTCATGCCGATCAGCTCCGGCATTTCAGAGGAAATCATGATGATCGATTTTCCTTCTTTGACCAGCCGGTTCATAATGAGGTAGATTTCGTATTTTGCGCCGATATCGATGCCCCGTGTCGGCTCGTCCAAAATGATGATATCCGCGTTTGTTGCAAGCCACTTGGCAACGACCACCTTCTGCTGGTTGCCACCGGACAGATTCTTGGTCAGCTGCTCCATACTGGGTGCCTTGACGGCCAGCGCGTTCATGTAGGAATCAACCAGCGTGCGCTCCTTCTTCCGGCTGATGCGTAGGAAGGACTGCAGCGTGTGCAGCATGACGAGAGAAATGTTTTCCCGAATGCTGAGCGTCAGCGAGACGCCCTGGCCCTTCCGGTCTTCCGGGATCAGCGCGATGCCGTGATGGATGGCGTCAATCGGCCGGAGAATCTCAACCTGTTTCCCGCCGACATAAACGGTGCCGGAGGATCTGTGATCGGCGCCGAACAAAGCGCGCATGACCTCCGTCCGGCCTGCGCCGACAAGACCGGCAAAGCCGAGGATTTCACCCTTATGCAACGTAAACGAAACGTCGTGCAGCTTCGTTTCCACGGTGGACAGATGCTCCACCCGGAGAACCTCCTCGCCGATCGGCGTGCTGCGTTGTGGGTAGTCTTCCGACAGGTCACGGCCAACCATCAGCTTGACCAGCGCGGATTTGTTGGTGTCTTTTGTGTTGAGCGTCTCGATATACTGGCCATCGCGCATGACGGTGATGCGGTCAGAAATCTCAAACAGTTCTTCGAGACGGTGAGAGATATAAATAATTGAAACGCCTTCGCTTTTCAGCGTCCGGATCATTTCAAACAGGTTTTCAACTTCACGGTTGCCAAGTGGTGCTGTCGGCTCGTCCATAATCAGCACCTTCGCATTTTCAAGGACAGCCTTTGCAATCTCCACTTGCTGCTTATAGGCATTGGAAAGATCGCTGATGCGCGAATTCGGGTCAATTTCAATATGGAACCGCTCGAATACTTCGCGCGTTTTCCGGATCATGGCACGTTTATCCGCATAGATTCCGCGCTCGATTTCCTTGCCAAGGAACATGTTTTCATAGACCTTCAGATAAGGAACCAGGTTGAATTCCTGGTAGATCATGCTGACACCCTTGTCCTTGGCGCTCTGCGGCGTCAGAGTCCGGATCTGTTCGCCGTCCAGACAGAAACTGCCGTCGTCCATCGGCTGCGCGCCCGCGATGATTTTGCACAGCGTGGATTTCCCAGCGCCGTTTTCTCCAAGCAGCGCGTGCACCTCGCCCTTTCTCAGTTCAAAATCCACATGATCCAGGGCGGTGACGCCCGGATAATACTTGCAGATTTTCTCCATTTTCAGAACAATATTGTTATCCATAGTTTTCACATCACTCCGTTTGGATCGCTTTGCATCCGGCCCTGCCGGATATGGAAATCCGGCAGGGCGTTTCCGGCTGACAGCCTATTTGTACATTGCCAGATACTCGTCGACGTTGTCGCGGGTAACGGCGGTAACGGGAACCATGTAGCTCTCCGGAATGCTTTCGCCGTTGCACAGGGAAACAGCGTACTGAATCATCAATTCGCCGGTGCCGACCGGGTTGAGGTCAACGGAGCCGCGATAGATGGTGCCTTCCTTGATGAGCTCCAGAGCCTGCTGCGTGCCGTCGTTGCCGCCGATGTAGAACTTGTCGGTGTCAACGCCCTGCGCAACGCAGGTTTCGTAAGCACCCAGCGCGCCAGAGTCGTTGATGCCGAGGATTGCGACGACCTCAGGATGCGCGGTCAGGATATTCTCGGCTGCGGTCATGCCCATATCGGTGGTGTAGCCATCGACCGTCATGACGCACTCGGCGTTCGGGCAGTATTCTGCAATACCCTGCATGATGCCGTTTTCGCGGCCGATGGTCTGCTCAAGGGATCTCTGCGTCAGAATGGCGTACTTGCAGTCAGCGTCGGCGCCGAAGGTCTCGGCCATCCACTTGCCGCAGGCGGAGCCGTTGGCCTGGCCCATTTCAAGCTCGGCAACGTTCATGTTGCAGGTCGCGTCGGCATATTCAGTGGTGTGCGTGATGACGGGGATACCGGCGGACTTGGCCTCGGCGATGACGCCCTTCAGAGACTCGG
>UMHM01100415.1_pt1 | contig 12349 bp, 14 predicted proteins | sample 1965501 | NCBI WGS metagenome assembly UMHM01 (sample SAMEA4836095, study PRJEB28245) | human gut metagenome | biome: gut microbiome; material: fecal sample | place: Denmark | collected 2008
ACTCTGTGGAGAAGCTCCAACAGACGAATAAGCGTAAAGGGCTCTCCCCTCGTGTTGTCCCAAAGGTGGGAGCTGTGACATCCCATACACCTGTTGGGACACCCTGAGAACATGATGACCAATGAGGTCTCATCAGGCACTTCACTGAACGTCACCGGGATGTGCCCATCTGCTCTAAGCATCCTCGTAGTCCTCCCATACCTTGGCAAAGTCTGCCTTCTTGAAGGTATCAGGTTTGAGAATCTTTCCGTCTTCACGGCGAATGAACGTACCGTCTTCCTTGTACTTGGACAGGAGCTCACGGTCAAGTTCATCCCAGAAAGGTTTCACAGGCATCCCAAGGGCCTCAGCAGAAGCCTTGGCGTAACCATAGGCCACTACAATAACGTCGAGTGCTTCCTTGATGCACTCAAGAAAAGTGCCAGCGTTGTGTGCCTCTACCAACTCTTTGTACTCCTCGTTTATGAGGGTCATGTACAGCCGCTGCATGGCATAGACATCACGGAGCTGCTCAGTGTCTTCATGGAACTTATCAAGGACAATGGTATTGATTTGAGACATGGTTATATTCTCCAATTGTTAGATGGTGTCAGGTTCGGACTTGTACGGATGGAAACGCTGGAAAGTAGGCTGGCGGAGCTTGTCGTAGGTAGATGGTTTGTATTTGATGGTTGCAATACATCCAATGATAGGTGTTGAGTCTTCAAACAAGGCACGTCTGTCTGTGTGAGACATCTTACCAGCACCAACAAGGTAATGGTCATCAGCACCATCAACACACACAAGGCTACCTATCATGCCCTTAGGTTGCTTGGTTTTACTGTCAACAGCTTCAACGACACCAACCACCTTAAGGTCGACCGTGGGCTCCGGTACGATACGCTGGAGACCACGAGAACGCTTGCCTTGCTTGTAGACAGAGTCGGGGCCGTACATGGAGCGTATCACCCAGCCTTCAAACAGGGAGCCAGTTCGTCCAGCGTTGTTTGCCCACGTCTTTACATTCTTCATTACATCCTCAAGGTCAGCAGGACTCTCACAGGCATACTGGAGCATGAGCTTGACAGAGGTAGACAAGTAGAAGAACTCCTGTCGTACCTCAACGAGAGCATTGAGTCGGCGCTCGAACTCCCAGTCATCCGTGCATTTCCCGTCCTCATCACACCTAAAGTAGTCATACAGCATGAGCTCAAGCTCAGGACTACAACCAATCTGACGGACAAGGCCAGAGGTCTCCTCAAAGGTGGCATTAGGCTTCACCAGCTCACCCACAAAGGCACACTGATGGAGGTCAGTGTTTTCGAACTGTTCAAGGATATGGTCGATGGATGTTACAAGTTTACCCTGTCTGGTGATTACCTCCCATCCTTTGGAAGTCCAGAAGATTTTCACAGGGACACCGTCCATCTTCTCAGAAACATAGACTGGGAAGGTGGTCTTGTCGATGTCAAAGTTGGTAGCGAGCATGATAGTAGCGGACATGAGGGTCTCTCCTCTAGAAGGTATTAGGTTCATCAAAGGTTTCAGCCAAGTCAGACACATGGGAATCATAGAGTCTACCCGTGTCCTTGTCGTAATGCAGAGAACCAGTCAGACCAGTATCCCCAGAATATCTGTTCTTAAGTATGCGAATGTTTATGGTGTTTGGACTATCTCCCTGTTGGTTACGCTCAAGGCCAATCACCATGTCAGACAATTGGGCAATCGCATGGGAGCCACGGAGTTGAGACAGGCTGGTATGTCCACCTTCTTCATGGGACTGTCCTTTGTCCACACGTTTCAAGTGGCTGATAACGAACAATGCTATCCCGGTTTCTTCAACCAGTTGTCGCAAATTCGTCATCAGTTTGTCTATCGCCTTACGTTCGTCCGCTTCATCCAATCCAGAAATAGCAATACTGATATGATCAAGGAAAAGGTAATGGCAATCGAGAGCCACAGCCATATAACGTAGCTTAGCCAGCAGATTATCTCCATCGAGACTCCCAAAATGGTCGTACAGAAAGTAATTCCCATTACCGATTGTGCGATAATAGAGAGCTTCTTTCTCCGCACGAGTTACGGTATCGCCTGTAATGCACAGGCGCTTGTTAGCTTCAATAGACATCAGCTCCAGTCCGGTCTTCTTTGTGGACTCCTCAAGAGCAATGATGCCACACTTCTTACCCTTTGTGACACCTATGTAGTACTCAAGCTCCCTGATGAAGGTCGACTTGCCAGTGCCCGAGCCAGCGGTCAGCATAACAAGCTCACCCTGTCGGATACCATAGGTCTTCGTATTGAGGCACTCCCAAGGATACGGTATGCTGTCCTTGAGAACCTCTTCCTCGACACACTTTTCAAACAGGCTGTCACCGGACACAATACCGTCTGGACGATATACCGTTGCTTGCCATATGGCCTCAATGATGGCCTGTGTCTTTCCGTTCAGGAGACACTCATTGGCATCCTTGAGGGGCAATGTGGCAATCTTGCATCGTCCGGGGGGCAACAGGGGAGCACACTTCTCTATGGCTTCCCTACCGGGCTTGTCCATGTCAAACATAAGGATGACTTCATCGAAGTTGCTGAGGTATTCCGTGTTGGCTGCAATTACCTTATGTGCACCTTGGGCCCCATTGGGGAGACTCACGACAGGCCATTTGTTTCCCTGTACCTGAGACACTGAGAGGGCATCAATTTCACCCTCAGTGATAACGATTTTCTTACCGTTAGACCAAAGATGAGAACCGAACAAGGTCGTCCCAAGGTGTCCAGTTACGGAGAACTCCTTGTCCTTGAAGCGGAGTTTCTGTCCGACAATGTTACGGGATTGGTCATAATAGCAGGCTACATGGCACAGCTTTCCGTTTACGGTTGCGATGTAGTAGCCGAATTTCTCGCATGTCTCTTTATTAATCCCCCGTGCAGTAAGAGCCTGAACAGCCATGTCAGTAGGGGAAATACAGTCACGGGACATCTTTCGTTCCTTCCTTGGTTGAGTGTCATTGTCATCCTCCTTTGGGTAGACGGTCTTCCCGCAGGAGAAACAGTGGGTGTGAGAATCCGTGTACACAGCGTTCGCATCACTGGAGCCACAGAACGGACACGAGGTATGTTTGACAAAGGTACTTTCAGAATCCATCACCAATGTTCTCCTTTAGGAATTTTGTCTGTTCTGGTATGGTGGGTTTTATCGTTTCAATTTCAATAACTGCCCGGGAAGAATGACATCCGGGTTCTTAAGACCATTGATGTCAATAAGTTCCTGAACAGGGACATCCGTCTTTCGGGAGATGCCGTAGAGGGTATCGCCAGTGGCAACGGTGTAGACATGAACGGGGTCAGGGATGGGGTCAGGGGCAGGTATGGACACGAAGCCATTATACCACTCTGCCACATTGAAGCAGGGGCACGCTTTGTTGACACCTGGTACATCGCAGTGTCCAATGACCTTTGCGTCTGGGTAGTGGTCTTCCTTAAGCCATTCAATGAGCTCCTTAAGGGCAGCCATCTGGTGAGCCGTGAAGTTGTTGGTGGGTTTGTCGTCCTTGGTGAGGCCCCCAATGAGGCAGATACCAAGCGAACAGTCGTTATAGCCAGCAACGTGTGACCCAAGGTCATCAATACCACGTCCGTTCTGGATGGTTCCATCGGTACGGATGACAAAGTGGTAGCCGATACCGAGCCAGCCGTTGGAACGATGGACACGGTCGATGAACTTCCAGTCGTATTCTTGTTTGTTCTGGGAGGCCGAGCAATGGACGATAATGTAGTCTGTCCTGTTGCGCTTCCGGTATTTACCAAAGGTCTGATGTTCGTCGATGTGTGGTTTCATATTACTTTTGTCCCTTCATAATGAGTTTGTGCTCCTTGTAGAGCTTGGTTAAGAGTTGCTTTCCCTTGTCCAACACAATAATCTGAGTGACACCCCGAAATGCATCATACTTCTCCTCAAAGTGCGTGTCACGGTACTTGCTATAAACCTTGTAGCGGTCGCCCATTTTGTACATGATGTCGTTGTTCAACAGGCTGCGCTTAATAGCCACCGTGTTCACACCGTTCAGCTTACGGGCAAAGTCAGTGAGGGTACACTTACGGTCTGCCACAACGTTGTCATAAGTGTCAGCCTTGGGAGCCAGTTCAACCACCTTTGCCTGTGCCAGCATCTCAGCTTCCTTTGCGTCTGCCCAAGCACGGGCGGCTTCGACAGGGTTATTGAAGTTGGGAAGTGTTGTCTGTCCGTACCCTCCTGTCTTACGGATGGACGGAAGGACTTCGTGGGTAATCCAGCGCTTGAATGCCTTGGCCTCAGGCTTGCGAGAGCGGAGAACGAGGGAATACAGGCCAGATTCGTTGATGGTCAGCATCCTCTGGTCGCCACCAAGGGTACGTACAGTATACGACCCCTTTTCATCCTCATCCAACAGCTTGGAAATGTTGCTGGAATCCAGTCCGAGACAGTCACAGACATCCCTTGCCACAAACCAAGGATTGCCATCAATCATGGTGGTACGAACGTTACCAAAGGACTCATTGGAGAAGATAGCGAGATTAGACATAGTGTGTACCTCTAGGGTTGTTAGTGGTTGTATGAGCACTCCACAAAATTGTGGCGTGTGAAATCATCAGATTCCAACAGGTTGCTACTATCCTCTGGTCTTCCTCATGGACGGAAGGACTCCATGGGTAATCCAACGCTTGAATACCTTATTTTCGAGCTTTCTTGACCTGAAGATAAGGGTGTAGAGGCCGGATTCGTTGATGATGGTGGTTACAGTCCGGTTCATATCCGGGTAATCACCAATAAGGACATCCTTTTCATCATAGTCCAGATAATTCAACGCCTGTCTGTCGTTACCTATCCCGAGGCATTCACAGACATCCGCCGCGACAAACCAAGGTTCACCTTCGAGCATGATGGTACGGACGCTGCCAAAGGACTCATGGGAGAAGGTGGTGAAATTAGACATGGATTACCTCACATGGGGGTTTGATGTGGTTACTTCTTAGGTTTCAGACAATCATGTAGCGGTTTCTTGGGCTCCCTGAACCACTCCTTAGGGATGTCCTTGTCTGCCCAGACAATACCGTACTTGTCACAGAACATACCGTAGGTTGTCTTGCTGCCTTTGTAGATTTTGAGGTTGGCATTCTGAAACACAATGCGGACATCAAGGTCTGGATATTGCTCACGAATCAAGACGTGCTTCTTTCGGTCTGCAAGGTCAAACAGGCCCTTGAGTTCCACAAGGATACCATTGGGTAACATGAGGTCAGGCGTATAGGTGTGCAAGGACGAGGGAACGGTGTAATTGAGACAATATACCTCATACTCCACCGGAATCCCCCCCTTGCGTAAACCTTCAATCAACCTGAGCTCAAAACCTGAACGGTACTTGTGCTGTTTCGTGCCGTTCCAGCGTGGTTTTGCCATATAGACAGCGCACCCTGTTTAGAAGTCGCTGGCGGTGGTGTCTTCCGCGCCAAACGGGTCAGACATGGGCTGGATGCCTGCCGTATAGCCTTCTTCTTCAACGAATCCGTACTTGCTGGCATCACCATCACCATCCCACATCTTCAGGTCAATCACCTGCACGGCCTTGATGCGGTAGCTGACACCCATCATCTTGGTAGACGCCATGTAATACGGAATCGGCTGGAAGTTCACACGGATGGTCGAGCCGCCACCAATCTTGTCGAAAATCGGCGTGTTCTTGGCATCAAACAGCGGGATTTTGGTGTCGACCGTCTGGCCTTCACGGGTCGTTATGCGGGCCTTGGCCTTCATCTTGATGGTGATAGTGCCGTCTTCGTTTTCATCAAAGAGGTCGGCTTCCATGAACTTCTTACCCTTGTTGCGGGGGTCAGACTGCCATTCAGCAATGAAGTCTTCGCGAATCTGTTCCAGCTTAGTAAACATGGTGCGGACTTCGGGGGTGTCCTCAAGGATGAGGTTGGTTTTGTAGTCTCCATCGGGATTGAACTTGGTGTCCGGCTCATTGAGCCACGGATACTGAGCGATACCCTTGGGAGTGGTGACAGTGACAGGCTTCTTGAAATTGGACATGGTGTTCTCCTCTGTGTGTGGTTATAGATTAGTATTCTTCTTCTTCAAGGGCAGGCCATACTTCAATGGCATCCCATCCGCCATCGTAGTTCAAGACTGTCTTGGTGTTCATGTTAACGACGGTGATATACCCGTTCATGCTGGCGTCTATCTCGTCTTGGGTGATGCTTTCCAGCATGTAGATGGAGTTATCTTCGTTGATGATGAGGTACATAATAGGTCTCCTATGGTGTTTGAGGTTTGTGTTCTGTCTGGTAAGGTGGGTTTTATTCACGTGTTTTCAGAATCTACCAGTTTCATTGAACTTTTTAAGCCACTCGGTATACTGCATCATTTTCTCATAGTCTTTGGCGATGGATTCCCCCTCTTTCAAACCTTGGCGCAAGGCGTACTTGATGATGTTACCTTTGAGGAATCCTCGCATCTCCTCAGGCGTGAATGTGGCCTGCATGAGCTCAATAGGTTGGACGTTGAGGCTGTTGTAGTGCTGTTGGTTTGCAGCAAGGCCGCTACTGTTGGACATAAGGTCTCCTCCTCCTCTGTGTGTGTGCTAGCAAGCTAGCTGTGTGTGTTTGGTTCCATATGGTCTTTTTTGAGCCATAAAGGGGTCTCTGAGGCGTTTAACGCCTAAATGTGACCCATAGGCCATGTTAGGTCAAAACAGGGCCTTAAAACGGAAATAGACAGGCTTTGTAGGAGTTGGTCTATTTTCCCGTGTTCGGGTCTGGTAAGGTGGGTTTTATTAGGCATTTCACATAAGACACTGGAACAACAGACAAAAAAGAGACCCTTGCCATGGTGGACAAGGGCCTTAAAGGTTTCTTTGGGTCTGCCTATGAGAAAGCGTAGAGAGAATGCTTTACGTTTTCGAGCTCAAGGTTGCCCATCGTGGGAATTGGGGGGAGCTGGTTGTCTTCATCAAGCTGACTGTTGCATTGAGCGCGGAAGTCCTCAAGTACGTTGTTGTTGCTGTACATGTCTACAAAGACCTCACGGACACCGTCGAACATGGTCTGAGCGTTCCCCGCATGGCAACCATAGGAATCATGAATCATGGCAAAGGCGTTTATACCAGCATCATGGCAGTGATTCACGGTCAACATAAGGTGGCTAGCGTCCATGCTATGGACAAAATTGGGGGCAATACCGGAACGTTGCTTGTGATAATCGAGTTTCTCACTTTCCATGTTCACGTTGATAGTAAGGCGACTCTGTCCATTCCCCGGCTTGTTGTCTATCAGACGACAGGAACCGTTGAGGATAGTGTCGATTCGCTTTATTTCCGTGATGGTGTACTTCTGGCGAATCGGGAAACCTGCGGGCGTGAACCAAGTTACCGGAAGATTCTCCCCTTTGTCGTCCTTAGCCGAAGCCAGTGCCCCCGCCGCTGTCTGGAGCCATTTCATGGCCTCACAAGCCTTGACAACAACACCTTGAACAGAGTTCCAAACCAGCTTGGCAAGGTAACGACTAGCCTTGTTGGGGAACGCGAATGTACCGGGATTGAGTTCATTTGCAGGTTGGACAGTGTCTTCCAGTATCTGGTCTCCAAAGCCGTATTCCTTGGAGCCATAGGCAAGTGTCATAACAGAACGCTTTACGACACTGCGGGTCACTCCATAGGCCAGCCATTCATTGGCGTATGCCTTGGTTCCGGCATCATGGACAACGATAATCTCCCCTGTCTTCTTGTCCTTCTTTTCAGTGTCAGACGGGCCTGTGCCGTTGATAGCATCTTCTTTGACCTGAGCAAGTTCCTTGTCCGCTACCATACGATAGACGTCTTGAACAGTGTCATGCGGGACAAGGTTTACAGCGTTGCCACCAATTTCATCCCTCAACATGGCGGAAAAGTGTTGAAGACCGGAGCATGAGCCATCAAACGCAACAGGAAGATGGGACAGGAAATTGTTGGACTTGCCAGACAAAATGAACTGGTTCCATTCCAGACAGAAGGCAAGGAACTGGAAAGGTTCATCGGCGGTTGTCCACCTAAGATCATCCAGAGGATTGTTTGCAATCGCCTGAATCAAGTCCGTGTTGTTGTTGACCCAATCCACACGTTCAGCTGCTGGTTTCTTATCCAGACCGTAGAGATTAGCTCCATGATAGGCCAGCCAGTAGGCGCCATGCTCACCTAAGGCCCGACCTTCGGAAAACCTGAGGGTAGCCTTCATGAAGTCATCCCCTTGTGGATGCAGGTTTGTTACCGGATAGACACGACCCCGGAAGTCCACATTGTGGGGAAAGTATATAGCCTTGTCGTTGCGGTACTTTTCGGCGGTCGACAGAATAGTGTCAAACCGGAGTCGACGACTGCGGCGCTTGTTGTCCATCTGGTACCATGCGTGCGCGGCCTTTTTCCATGCCTGATGCTCTTCTTCGGTAGCATCGGCGGGACGGATAGGCTTTTCACTGGGGAACCTTGAAGGCAGGTCGAGAACCTCAGGGATATTCGTCCAGTTCATAATGTCTTGCATGACGTCCAATACAGGCGTGTTGATTGCCCATGCGGTCGACTGAATGGCATTGACAGCCTTGTAGACGTTGGGCATGTCAACTTGAGCATATACCTGACGAATGTCCTTCATGCGACTACGAACAAACTTAAGGGGCCGCTTGACCTGCATGTAGTATCCGCCCCCGGTAATATCAGTCCAAGGCTTAGGTTCAATGACCATTGGAAGGTTGATGGACATGGCATCCGCCACCTCAACGTCCCTTGAGTCAATCAAGGTGGCTACCTTGTCAGCTAGGACAACACGATGAACGAGTTCAAGGCCACCGGAGCGTTCAGTCTTGATATGAACCATGCCAGTTGATTCAGACACGAGTTCAATCAGTTTTGTCCCGATGTTGACCTTTTCGACATTCGTCCATGGCGTCCATTTTCCGATGTTGCCATTCTCGGTTTCCCTGTCTTCGATACGCCGAAGGAATGCGGTCTGAAAATGGAGCGCAACACGCTTTGAAAGACCTTCCTCAACGGCCTTGCGTTCCTTTTTCGTGAAGGTGTTCATAAGACGGGAAAAACGGACTTCGGCCTCAAGAGCATTTCCCAATGTCTTGGCACAAGACACAAGGGTGGTAGATAATGGATTCATGAGGGTCTCAGACAGGATAACCTTGAGGGACATGTAGGCAATCGTTTCCACACTCATGTCCTTCACGAGTGCCGCGGCCTTATGACGCTTGCCCGGAGTACCATCATTTACCTTGTCAAACCAGTTATTCAGACCATCTATCACCATAGGGATGGCCGTGGTCAGGAATCCCTTGGCTGCTCCTGCATTCGCTCCGTTTCCCTTCAATCGTTCTTGTTCGACCTTGTTCATGTATCGAATCTTCCCCAGTGTCTGGCCTTCCATTTCAAGGTCGAGTTGTTTATTTACAGCATCGGCCCCGTATCGGTTTACGAGTTCATTGTATTCGGTATCTACCATGTTAGATGGAATCAGGTTCATGGTATTGGGCATGGTCATGGTCGTATTCCCCCCCATTCGGAGTTGGTAGTTTGGTTGGTTGATGGAGTTGGTAGGATTGTGGTTTGATGGTGATGATGTTCTACTATCTATCCTGTCTTTCCCCCTTGGTTGTCCTATGGTTCCCCTTTAGGTTCCCTCTCTCTCTTTTTTTCTCTCTCTGTCCCTTCTGGGGCTCCCCCCCAGTAATGTGGGTTTTATTAATGTGAATATTGTGAAGTATTTACGACGATATTTTAACATTGAAACTGGCACGCTTTTTGTATAGGATTTTCATCCATTTTTGGACGTGTTTCGCGTGTTCTGTTCTGGTAATGTGGGTTTTATCCATACCTAACGTTTTAGGGCCTCTATAAGCGTCGATTTTTCAAAAGATGACCTATGACCCCTCTTTTATCTGAAAACGCCTCAGAGACCCCTTTGCGGCCCAAAAACGGGTATATAATGGACAGAGTGAGACAGAGAGACAGGGACAGAGCTAGCTAATGTTTGTGATTGTGTTAGGGATACCAAAGGTAGCAACATACGAATGACGATAGCAGAGGTCGCCCGACGATTGCGATAGGTTGTTGTAAGGAAACAACAGGGATTGATGGCACGACGTTCTAAGCCTTCATAGAAGAACTTACTAATGCGGTGATTGTTCAGCATGTAACGGAAGGTGCCATAGTTATCAGCGTAGCAGGTCAATGTGGCCGTGATGTACAGAGTGTCTGACATGGTGTACTCCTCAGGTGTGTTAAGGTTGTGCTAGGTGTTTATAGGTCTTGGTTCGACGGTAGGAATGTATCCCACCGTCTATCAAAACCTAGTGCTTTATAAAGAGGACATGCTTGTGATGCATGCAATGAGTGCAATTATCGCCACACCTATGGAGTTCTTCATTGAGATGTGGATTACCGTAGGGACAGACAAACACACCTGTTTCCTTGGCAATCTTGAATACTTCTTCGAAAGGCGCGAAATTGACACGTCCGTCCGGCAGAATGGATTCCACCATGTTGACATTGTGATGGCTGGTGAGTCCCGAGAAGTCCAGAATGTGGGAGACCTTGGTGTAGAAATAGAACTGAATATCCTGACGGATGTTGTTCACGTCCCGGACAATGGAGTCCCACAAGGTGATGTATTGCTGGCTAAAGAAATCACCGGACGAGTGTATCCGGACATACCAGCGCCTGTTGTCAGTACGCTTGGGCAGCTTGGTGATTTGCTCGACGATGGTGTTCATAAGCTGGAACGGTGTATGTATAGCCATGAACCAGTTAATCATACGCTTGTTATAGGTATTCTTATAGAGACGTTGGGCCTTCATAGCATAACAGGTAGCAGCACAATCTGCACAATTCATGCAGGTATGGATAGCTGGAAGGTCAAAGATTAGGATATTGTCTGCCAGCTTGGAGTTTCCAGCAACCAACGGAGCAGAGGTGAACCTATCCAAGACAGGTATCCAGTGATTGAGGGTACGCGTGGGATTGAGCGGAGCATCAATGTTGTTCTGGAAGAATTCAACGGAAGGTGTAAAGGACTTGCGCATGGTGATAACCTCAAGTGTGCTATAGGTTTGTTGAGATGTAATAGCCTTCCCATTTAATGGTAGGAACAAACAACTAGCAAGCTAGTACAAGCTCCTACCATCTTTGAGTCGATATTACAGGTTATGCATTTCCGAAACCATGCGTGATGCTATGGTCTTGGTGAGGCACACAATGTCAGACTTGGAGTAGACAAGGGACGTACCAGTGTGACCATTGGCGATCGTCAGGTTCCGCAGGGTCTCCCTGTCAAGACGGATGTTGTCCCAACGAGACAGCTCAATGTCGTTCATGTAGGGGTCAACGCTGGTCATGAGGTCAGACATAGGGATGACCCTAAGGATAGCATTGCGGACAGCGGGACTATCGAACTGGCCATAGTATTCAGTGTGAGAACAACGATGGGACATGTAATCATTGCGGGTAAAACGGACAGAGACGGAATTGATGGAATTGGTGATGTTCGACATGGTATTGCTCCATTTGGTTGAAGGTGAATGCTGTTGAAGTAAGTCCTACGCGCTTACCGGAAACCTGTCAACAACTTTTTTCAAATTTCCCCAAAAACTTTTTCCGCTGCTCGTTCAAGGGACTGATGCCCGGACTGTTGAAACCAGTTCTAGACGTCTTTCAGAAACCTGTCAACAACTTTTTTCACGTTCTCCATCTTTTCTGTTCATCTCTTTTTACCCATCTTCTACCCTGTCCATCAATTTCATCAATTTCTGTCCGTTTTAAGGCTCTATTTCTGTCCAACATGGGTCATAGGTCATCTTTTGTCGTTAAACGCCTTATAGACCCCTTTACGGCCCAAAAACAGGCATATTAGGTAAAAGGTAGGTCATGGTCATAGGTTCAAAACACCATGCTAACCTTATGTTAACCTTAAGTGTGGTACTGGCGGTCATCCAAGGGTCATCCAAAGGTCAGCATAAGGTCATTGTAGGTCAGCATAAGGTCAAACATGAGGATAATCCTGTGGATAAACCTGAGGATAAGTCACAAAACGACAGATAATCACAAATATACGAGTAACACAATGTCGACATAAAGTAACACCTAAGGTCACACCTAAAGATTCACCTGACGAATCAGACCTTTAGTCGACCTAAAGCTGACACCTCAAGGTCAACCTCAAGGTCAACCTAGGGTCAACCTCATGCATACATCAAGATAACTTGATATAGTAACAATAGGTCAACCTTATGATGGCCTTATGTTCCCACGTGTTCAAATACTGATGGGAGACCGCAAGATGGACTTAGGTTGACATTGGGGGG
>UMHM01042084.1_pt1 | contig 12318 bp, 8 predicted proteins | sample 1965501 | NCBI WGS metagenome assembly UMHM01 (sample SAMEA4836095, study PRJEB28245) | human gut metagenome | biome: gut microbiome; material: fecal sample | place: Denmark | collected 2008
TCGACCCCCTCGCCGCCCCGATATACGCGCATGGACGCATCACCGGCGAGGGTGTCCTGCCCCCAGGAGGGCGATCCCTGCCAGTTTTTGATATAGTTCCGGGTGAGGCTTGCGGGGTCGATCTCGCCCTTGACACGGATGGTATCCCATTCGTTGTTCCACGGAGTGCCGCGCACTTCCGTTTTGTTCAAATAGCTGTCCGTTCCCGCCGAGGGCGCGCGCATGGTATAGGTTATGCCGCCGCTCTCAAAGGGCTTTCCGAAAATAAAGCCCTTTTCATTCAGCTTATCCCAGCTCACATCCCGTGTCACATTGTAGTTTGCCACAAGCAGGCTCCGGCTGCCGTTGACCCCTGCCGAGGAACCGTCCTTTTGAGCATAGGTGTCGACCGTTCCCGCATAGGTAAAGGGAACACAGTCCAAAGAGCCGCCGTAAAAATCGGTGTTGGCATCCCCGGGGATACCGGCCTCGGAGAGATTGAAATAGTATGTCGAGCCGGCTTCAAAGGAAAACTTCTCCTCGAAGGTCCAGCACGCGGTAAGGGTATTTACTTCGGCGGGGACGGGGTCGCCCACTCGGTAAATGTTCCCGTTTTCATCCCGCCAGTGGAAGTTGTTTTTCTTCAGGTTCGTGGCAAAATACATTTCGGAATTCACAGGCGCGGAGAAGTCCTGCCCGGCTTTTACGAGGATTTTGATTTTCCCCGAAGTCCTGCCGGCGGTGCTCCACACATAGCCGCCGTTAAGGTCCAGGGTGACCACCTTGAAATCCTTTTCCGTGAGCTCGGCGGGGATTTCCAAAACAGGGCGTATGCAGGTATCGTTTCCTTCCGATCTCAGCTCGCCGTTATCAAACCTGCGGCTCGACCGCTTGGAGGCATCCTCGCTGAAGGTATCCTGCCCCCAGCAATAAGAGTCGTTGCCTTTTATATATCCCTTATTCCGGATGGCATCCCATTCGTTGTTTTCCGGGATAACCGTACCCTCCTCCGAAACTCCGCTGCCCACCGTGGGCGCACGCAGAGTGTAGGTTAATCCGCCGCTCTCAAAGGGCTTTCCGAAAATAACGCTGCCCCCATACAGTCCGTTCCAATCCGTACCGATTTCCAAAGCCTCCGCAGAAGCAAACAGGCGATGGTCATAGCAATAACCGTACGGCGCATCGCTGTCCGTTGCAGCCGACGCGGCAGCGGAGGAATCGGCCTTCCCTGCCGAAGCGGCGCTGAGCACATAGGAATTCACCGTTCCGACATAAACGAACGATTCATAGTATTTGTACAGGCCGTTAATCATACCCCCTATTTGAAACCAATAGGTTTCGCCCTCCTCCAGGGAAAGCGGCTCCTGAGTTTGCGGGGTGTTGTCCTCCGGCTGCCCGGTTTCCGTAGCGGAAGCCAACGGCGTGACCATAGACAGCACCATGCATAAGGTCAGCAGGATACTAAGTATTCGTTTCTTCATTTCTCGTTCCCTCCATTTTCCTATATGTCGGCTCAGTCAAGAGCGGTGATGGTGATCGTGCCTCTGAACGAAAGAAGATAGGTAGCATACTCGGCCTGCTCAAGTGCAAGCCGCAGGACAATATCGCCGCCTTTGGCATCGTATACCCGGTTGAAGCTCAGGGTATGCTGCTCTCTTCTCGTCTCGTTCAGCTTTTTGCCTTTGTCCACCTTTATGCTCGTAAGATCCCTGCACAGCTGGTTATCATAGCCGTCCGTCATCCGAACAGAATAGAAGCCTTTGTCATCATTTGACATGGCATAGACCGCCCCGTTTACGCTCACCTGATAATGATGTCCACGTGACAGTCGAACGGTATCCCCGTCACAGGAGACAAGCCCGCCGCTGCTCATTTTTCCCTGAAAATAGAGCGCCGCCGTTTCATCTTGAAGATTGACCGATTGTACCACCCCAACGCCGTAAAAATACCCGGAGCTTCCGCCGTTCTGACCGGCATCGCCCTTGTCGCCTTTGTCACCCTTATCTCCCTTGTCACCCTTTTCGCCGGGGTCACCTTTGTCGCCCTTGTCACCGGTGTCACCTTTGTCTCCTTTATCTCCCTTGTCACCCTTCTCGCCGTCAATGCCGTCGGTGCCGTCAAGACCTTTCAAAGCCAAAAGGTCGTACAGGTTCAGCCAGATTTCGTCGCCGACATACCGCCATTGCAGGGTGTTTTCGCTCACACGGAACTCCGGCGTTTTTCCGTTTGCTCCGTCCTTACCGTCCTGTCCGGCGGGGCCTGTAATATCGGCGATTGCCACAAGGTTCCGCCACTCGTCACCCTCATAGCGCCACTGTATGTGGGTTGCGGCTCGCTGCACCTCTATGTTTTTGGCGTTCATACCGTCCTTGCCGTCAATGCCGTCTTTGCCGTCAGCACCGTCTTTTCCGTCAACTCCGTTAATGCCGTCTTTTCCGTTCGTACCGTTTATTCCGTTCTTGCCGTCGGTGCCATTCTCGCCGCCAGCTCCGTCCTTGCCGGCTTCCCCGGCAGCCCCCCGCAGCTCGGAAAGGGCCACCAGGTCGTGCCAGTCGGTTTCACCGCTGTATTTCCACTGGATCGCCGTGCCATTATTGCGCACCTCCGGCAGTGCGGCGTCGGCTTTTGCCGCCCTGTTCCATCCGGTGGCAAGCACGATGCAAAGCGTCAAAAGAGCCCCGCAAAGTACCAAAAACACACCTGTGAGTAGCTTTTTCCCTGTTTTCATCTTCTTCCCTCCGTTCGAAATCGGTTGTTATTACGGCAGAGTGTTCCACCGCTGCCCACGCCGCGAATGGCCGGCGGCAGACCGGCTTATGCTTGGTTTTCTTTGTATTTATCCACAAACAGGGCGACTCCCTGCTTTAAGACCTCCATCTGGGTTTTCAGGTAATATTCGTCCTCGAACATGGCATAGTGAACGCTGGCCCGAACGAATATGAAAATCAGCGGCGTGATAATCGTATAGGGAATGCCGATTTTCGGCTCCAGCCGCTTGGCATACTCGGTGTAGCGCTCGTTGACGCCTTCAAAAAACTTCTTGCCGTGCTCGATGTATTTCGGGTGCGTATAGATCTGATACATCAGGCGATATTTTTTGCCATGCTTTTTCGCCGTCCAGTAAGGCACCTCCTTCACAAATCGGACAACATCCTTGGGGTCGGTGGGGGCCATCTCCATAAAGTCGTCCTCGACCTTTTCCATGCAGTATGCCGTTGACTCAATAATCAGCTCGTCAAGATTTTTGAAATACGAATACAGATTTGCCTTCGTGCAGCCGCAGGCATCGGCCAGGGCTTTGATCCCCGTGCCCGTGAGCCCGTTTTCCGCGTAGCACTCGAAGCACTTTTCCATGATTTCCTGTTTTCTTTGATTGTGTTGCTGTTCTGTGGTTTTCATATTGCTTGCGTCCTCCTAAAACGACCGTTCGTTTAGCATTAGTATAGCATAGAATCTCCCCCGCCGCAAGAGCATCCTGCAAAAAAAGAAAAACCCGGGTCTCATTTCTGAGATCCGGGAAAAATTTGGTTTTTGTTCTGCCTCCCCGGCAGGGAGCATAGCAAGGGCAGCAGCCGCCTTAAAATTATTCTTCTCCATTTCACGCCGTCCTTCGGCGTTTACACAGAGTCCGCTCAGGCCAAGGTGTCTGCAAAGGCGGCCAGAGCCGCCAGCCCGTCCCGGAGCGTCTGCTTGTCGCAGGCGTAGCCGATACGGACGCTATGGGGCTGCCGGAAGCAGTCGCCGGGCGTGACAAAAGCGCCGGTCCGGTGGTACATCTCCTTGCAGAATTCATAGGACGGCATATCAAAATCATAATAGACCAGTGCCGTGGTGCCCGCCTTGGGCTTGGTGTAGTAGAAATGCTTGTGGGAGGCCACCCACATATCCAGAATTGACAGATTCTCCCGAACAATGGTCTGGTTCCGCTTCAGCATCCTGTCGCTGTGTGCCAGAGCGATGGACGCCACCGCATCATCAAACATACCGCAGCTGATGAGGTTGTAATCCCGATGGGACAGAAATGCCTTCCGTGCCGTCTCGTCACGGGTGGCGATCCAGCCCATGCGCAGCCCCGCCAGAGAGAATACCTTGGACATACTGCTGACAGATATACCCTTTTCGTACAGATCGGCAATGGAGGGGCACCAGTCATCGGTCTGGGTCAGGTGGCGGTATACCTCGTCGCAGAGGATATAGGCATCCACGCTGCGGGCAATATCCACGATCTGCTGTAATTGCGTCTCGCTCATCAGCGCGCCGGTGGGGTTATTGGGGTTGTTGATGCAGATCATTTTCGTCTCCGGCGTCACCAGCGCCTTCAGCTCCTCCAAATCGGGCAGGTAGTCGTTTTCCTGCTTGAGGTGCATGATGGCCACCTCCGCGCCAATGGCCTCGGGGATAGAGTAGAGCTGCTGGTAGGTAGGCATGATGCTGACCACCCGGTCGCCTGCAGAGATCAGGGAGCAGAATACATGGTGGTTCGCTCCCGCCGAACCGTGGGTGGGTACCACCTGCCGGGGCTGCACGGTCTTGTACAGCTTGCAGATGCCACTGCGCAGAGCGTCACTGCCTACGATGTCGCCATAGGTCAAGCGTTTGGCGCAGAAGTCCGTTAGAAACTGTGCCTTATCCTCGCCTGTCAGGGCAAACAGCTCATCCAGCGACACGGAGTCCACACAGGTTTCCGCAATATTGAAGCGGGCGCCCACTTCATATTCATTCATCCATTCTTCCACAGCAAAAGGTTCGATGTTCATGGTCTTTTCTCCTTTTCTTTTAAAAAAATAAAGACATCCATGACCAAATCTTATCCAGCAAATGCCGGAACACCTACGATTCGGTCACGAATGCCTTTGACCCCTCAGCCGGTGCCAAGGGAAGCAGTACAATATTCAGCTTGTCTTGCCTTATAGCACAGAGCATGTATAGCTGTGCTTGCCATTCTATCCTTGTTATACCACGCTTCTGCCCATTTTGCAAGAGGGAACGAAAGAAATTCGCACATTCGCAGATGCTGACCCTGCCGCCTAGAGCTTTTCGGCCTCAGGCCTCCAGAAAGCGGCGGTGCCCGCCTTCTTTTTTCCCTGCCGGGTGTGCGGCGGGGCTATTGCGCGAAAGGGATTTGGGCTGTATAATTGGGAGGACGATTTTTGTAAAACGAGAGGTAAAAACGGTAATGAATATCATTAACGCGCTTGCGCAAGAACTGAACGCAAACGAAAAATATGTGGAAAATGTGGTGCAGCTTTTGGATGAGGGAAACACCATCCCCTTTATCGCCCGCTACCGCAAGGAGCTCCACGGCGCCATGGACGACACCACCCTGCGCACCCTGGAGGAGCGGCTGCAGTATCTGCGCAATCTGGATGAGCGCCGGGAATCGGTGAAAAAATCCATCGCCGAGCAAGGAAAACTCACCGACGAGCTGGCCGCCGCCATCGACAGCGCCAAGACCCTGGCGGAGGTGGAGGACCTCTACCGTCCCTATAAGCAAAAGCGCCGTACCCGGGCCACTGCAGCCCGGGAAAAGGGTCTGGAGCCCCTGGCCGCTCTGCTTTTTGCCCAGGAGCGAAGCTGCCCCCGGCCGGAGGATGCCGCCCGGGACTTCCTTTCTCCGGAAAAGGGCGTGGATACCGTGGCCGATGCCCTCCAGGGCGCTTCGGACATCATTGCCGAGCAGATTTCCGATGACGCCGTGATCCGCAAGGCTCTGCGAGACCTGCTGGGTCGGCAGGGTCAGCTTGTGAGCTGTGCGGCAGCGGAGGAGGACAGCGTGTACCGTCTGTACTACGATTTTACCCAGTCCCTCTCCAAGCTCCAGGGGCACCAAATTTTGGCCATCAACCGGGGGGAGAAGGAGAATATGCTGAAGGTCTCCGTCACCCTGGACCGTGACCGGGCGCTGCCCCTGCTGCGTCGGGCGGTGGTGAAGCCCGGCTCCCCCGCTATGGAATTCATAAAGGCAGCCGCCGAGGACGCTTATGACCGCCTGCTCTTCCCCTCCTTAGAGCGGGAAGAACGCTCTCGGCTGACGGAGCAGGCCACCGAGGGGGCTATCGGCCAGTTCGCCCTGAACCTGAAGCCGCTGCTGATGCAGCCGCCTGTAAAGGGCAAGGTCACCATGGGCCTGGACCCGGGCTACCGCATGGGCTGCAAGGTGGCCGTGGTGGACGAAACCGGTAAGGTGCTGGACACCACCGTGGTCTACCCCACCTACGGAGCCCGGCAGGAGCGGGAGGCCATCGCCACCCTGGCGAAGCTCATCGCCAAGGACGGAGTGGAAAATATCGCCATCGGCAACGGAACAGCCAGCCGGGAAACGGAGCAAATGGCCGTGAAGCTCATCCATCAGGTCAATGAGGCCGGAGCCCATGTCAGCTACATGATCGTATCCGAGGCCGGGGCCTCCGTGTATTCCGCCAGCAAGCTGGCTGCCGAGGAGTTTCCCCAGTTTGATGTAAATCTGCGCTCGGCGGTGTCCATTGCCCGGCGGCTGCAGGACCCCCTGGCCGAGCTGGTAAAAATCGACCCCAAGGCCATCGGTGTGGGTCAGTATCAGCATGATATGCCCGCCAAGCAGCTGGACGAGGCCCTGAGCGGCGTAGTGGAGGACTGTGTCAACGCCGTAGGCGTGGACATAAACACCGCCTCCACCTCTCTGCTCCAGCGGGTGGCCGGGCTTAATGGCACCACGGCGAAAAATGTGGTGGCCTACCGGGAGGAAAACGGCCCCTTTACCTCCCGGGCCCAGATCAAGAAGGTGCCCAAGCTGGGGCCCAAGGCCTTCCAGCAGTGCGCCGGCTTTTTGCGGGTGCCGGAGAGCAAGAGCGTGCTGGATAACACCGCCGTACACCCGGAGAGCTACGACGCAGCCAAGGCGCTGCTGGAGCTGATGGGCTACACTCTGGCGGATGTCCGGGCGGAAAAGCTGGCGGATCTTCCCCAGCGGCTGAAGGCCTACGGAGAGGCAAAGGCCGCCGAGGCGGTGGGGGTGGGCATCCCCACCCTGCAGGACATCACCTCCGAGCTTCTGAAGCCCGGCCGGGATGTCCGAGAGGAGCTTCCCCAGCCCATTTTGCGCACCGATGTCATGGAGATGAAGGACTTAAAGCCCGGCATGGTCCTCAGCGGCACGGTCCGCAATGTCATTGACTTCGGCGCTTTTGTGGACATCGGCGTTCACCAGGACGGGCTGGTGCATATCTCGCAAATCTCCAATAAATTTATCAAGCACCCCTCGGAGGTGCTGTCGGTGGGCGATGTGGTAAAGGTGGTCGTATTGGATGTGGACGAGAAGAAAAAGCGCATCGGCCTGAGCATCAAGCAGGCAGCAGGCCGGGAATGATCCTGCGCCCCGGCTCTGTCAGCGCCGTCTGCGTTTACCGCCGCAATACGGGCCGCCGGATGCCCACAGACCGCCGGAAGTCCTTGTTTTTGACCGCTTATCTTACTTAGGAGGTGGCGTATGCCCCAAATCACGATCCATGATGCAGCGGGAGCGGTGTCGGTACGGAAGGTGCCCCGGGGCACGCTGCTGCTCCACGCCCTGGGCGGCGGGGTAGAGGCTCCCTGCGGCGGCCATGGCCGCTGCGGCAAGTGTCGGGTGACGGTTCAGGGGGCGCTGTCCTCTCCCGACCCCCGGGAGACATCCCTGCTGGGGGCGGCGGCTCTCAGCCGCGGCGTTCGCCTGGCCTGCCTTACCACGGTGGAGGGCGACTGCACCGTGACCCTGGGCGCAGACCGGGCCGTTCGGGTCATCCGCAGCGACGGCACCATGCCCGTCTTTGCCCCGGAGCCCATTTTTGAAAAGTACGGCGCGGCGGTGGACATCGGCACCACCACCCTGGCCGCCCGGCTCTACGACCGCACCGGGGCCCTTCTGGCCCAGGCGGCGGCCCCCAACCCCCAGCGTATCTACGGTGCCGATGTCATCACACGCACCGAAAAGTCTCTGGCAGGGGAGCGAGAGTCCCTGGCCCGGTGTATCCGGGACGGGATAGATTCCCTGCTGCGTCAGATGTCAGCTCAAGCCGGAATCCCCCCCGAAGCGGTGGACACCGTGGTTCTCACCGGCAACACCGCCATGCTGTATCTGCTCACCGCCCGGGATGTAGACTGCCTCTCCCACGCCCCTTTTCTTGCCGATGAACTCTTTGGGCGGTACGCAGAGCCGGAGGAGCTAAGGCTCTGCGCAGCGCCCAAAGCCCGGCTGTACCTGCCCCGGTGTATTTCGGCCTTTGTGGGGGCGGACATCACCTCCGCTCTGGTAGCCAGCCAGATCTGCACCCGGCCCGAAAGTGCCCTCCTGGCGGACATCGGCACCAACGGCGAGCTGGCCCTGTGGCATAAGGGCCGTCTGCTGTGCTGCTCCACCGCCGCCGGGCCCGTCTTTGAGGGTGCCGCCATCTCCCAGGGGATGCAGGCCGGCCCCGGCGCCATACACCGGGTGACCTATGAAAACGGCAAAATTTCCTGCCGCACCATAGAAAGCGCCCCCGCCGCCGGCATCTGCGGCAGCGGCCTCATCGATGCGGCGGCGGTTTTCCTCCGGGCGGGGATCATCGACGAAACCGGCGCCTTCACCGACGAGGAGGACGCCTATCCCCTGACGCCGGAGGTGTCCCTGACCCAGAAGGACATCCGTATGCTGCAGCTGGCCAAAAGCGCTATCTGCGCCGGGATGCTCACCCTGCTGGAGGCCGGGGGGCTGGGCGCCGAAGGCCCCGCCCACCTCGTCATCGCCGGGGGCTTCGGCAGCTTCCTGGACCTCCGCAGCGCCGCCTGTATCGGTCTCTATCCCCCCGCCCTGGAGAGCCGCGCCCGGGCCATCGGCAATGCCGCCCTGGCAGGCGCGTCCATGATGCTCCTGCGGGGCCGGTACCGGCAGCAAGCCGCCGCCCTGGCCGAGCAGGCCGAAACGGTGGATTTGAGCGCAAGCCCTGTGTTCAGAGAAAACTATGTGGAGTGCATGGGATTTGAAACGCCATAAAAGATAAACTCTATGCCCGGCTCGGAAGCATGGGCATAGAGCTCAAAACCGCTGAAAAACGAGTCTTTCGACATCCTCACAAGCCCACCGTCAAACCCCGGTGGGCTTTCGCTGTATTTTTATCCTTGCTTTTGTATTTCCGGTGCAGTAAAATATTTATAAATGTCTTTTTGCCCTTTTCCCCGGCCCCATCCCGCGGCCGCCGGGCAAATTTCCAGCCAGGAGGTCATCTATGGATTTGACATCTTTCAAGCACTCGGCCGCCGGCCGTATTGTGGCCGGTCTATGTGCCGTGTGCCTGCTGTCCGGTCTGCTCAGCGGCTGTGCAGCCCCGGCGGGCTCTGACTCTCCCAATGAGGATGCACTCCCTGTCATCACCGTGGGCAGCGACAACTATCCCCCCTTTAACTGTCAGGACACCAGTGGCCATCCCACCGGCATTGATGTAGACCTTGCCGTAGAGGCCTTCCGCCGCATGGGTTACCGGGCCCAGTTCGTCACCATCGACTGGGAGGAGAAGAAGAATTTAGTGGAGAGCGGCGCCATCGACTGTATCTGGGGCGGCTTTTCCATCAATGGCCGGGAGGACCAGTACCTCTGGACCCAGCCCTATATGTATAGCCGTCAGGTCGTCGCCGTGCGCAAGGACAGCGGCATTTATTCCCTCAGCGACCTGGCGGGTAAGCGCATCGCCGTGCAGTCCACCACCAAGCCCGAGGAGCTGTTTCTCAGCCACACCGACCCCCGCATCCCGACCCCGGACGAGGTTTTCTCTCTGCAAAACCGCGAGCTGCTGTACCCCTATCTCAGCAAGGGCTATGCCGATGCCATTGCCGCCCATGAGACCGCCATTTTGCAGTGCATGGCCGACTACGGTCTGGAGCTTCGCATCCTGGATGAGCCTCTTTTGGCCGTGGGCCTGGGGGTGGCCTTTGCCCGTTCGGATGACCGGGGCCTGGCGCAGGAGCTCTCCCGCACCTTTTCGCAGATGCGAGACGACGGCACCACGCAGCAGATTTTAGGCAAATATTTAGAGAATCCTCAGAAGTATATGGAGGCAAGCAGCTATGCAAACGATTGAGCCTATTAAGACCCATACCAAGCGCCGGGTCCTCCTGTGGCTGCTGGCCGGCGTGGTGCTGCTGGCCGCCGTATTTGTTGCAACCGCTCAGGCAGACCTTTCCCACGCCCAGCAGAGCCTCTCCTCCGCCGCCGACTATGTTTGGAGCCAGTGCGCCCGCTACGACCGCATTGAGCTGGCCACCCAGACCAAGAGCCTCATGCGCGTTATCCAGAGCTGCAAGCAGTCGGCCTATGACCTGGGCACGGAGAGCGATCCCCCCTCCTCTGCCCTGCAAAGCTGCGTTGAGACTAACTATCTCTCCGGCATTCTCCTGCTGGATACCTCCGGCCGGGTGCTGTCGCAGTACCATGAAAGCGGCCAGATGCCCGACGGCATCGGCGAAGCCCTCGCCTCCCCGGCCCTGCTGGACACCGCCGCCCATCCGGAAAAGCGCTACGCCATCCGTCTGGACTGCGCCGACGGCGGCAAGCTGGACCTGGCTGCCACAGCCCGCCCGGAGGGCGCCGGTATTGTGGTGGTCTATTACCAGACCCCCGCCGGGCATATTAACTCCTTCAATCTCTCCATCGCCTCCCTTCTCTCCGGCTATAAGACCGAGAATAACAGCACCGTCGTAGTGGTCCACGGCAAAACCATCATCGCCAGCAACGATGAGTCTCTCATCGGCTCCGAAACCGACGCCGTGCCCATTTTGCAGCAGCTCAGTCAGCAGTCCGGTAATATAGGAGTCCGATGGGCATCCACCAGACGGATACCGACCTGCAGTGCATAAAGCAGGACGGCTTCTCCCGGTACTTTGCGCTCATGCGCCCGGGCCGCAATTTTTATATTTACAATTTTGCATCGGAGAACAATGTGTTTTACTTTACGCCCCGCGCCATGATTTTTGCTCTGGTGCTTTACCTCATTGCTGTCGGCTCCGTCAACGGTCTCCGCCTGTGGGCCATCCAGCGCTACCGGGAAAAGCAGCTGGCCTCCCAGCAGGAGTACACCCGGCAGCTTCAGGAGAAAAACCGCCAGCTTAGCGCCGCCGTGGAGCAGGCCGACCGGGCCAACGCCGCCAAAACCAGCTTCCTCTCCCGCATGAGCCACGACATCCGCACCCCTCTCAACGGCATCATCGGTCTTTTGGAAATTAACGCCGCCCATCCGGACGATGCGGTGCTGGTAAGCGCCAACCGCAGCAAAATGCGCACCGCCGCAGACCACCTACTCTCCCTTATCAATGATGTTCTGCAAATGAGCAAGCTGGAGAGCGGTCAGGTGATCCTCTCCCACGAGCCCCTGTCCCTAAGCCAGCTCGCCGCCGATGTGCTGGCCATCGTGAGCCAGCGGGCCAGCGACAGCGGCATCACCATGGAGTATACCTCCTCCCCCGATTCCCTGCCCGCAGACCGGGTCTACGGCAGCCCCGTCCACCTGCGTCAGATTTTCCTGAATATTTACAGCAACTGCATTAAGTATAATAAGCCCGGCGGCAAGATCTGCTCCCAGGTGGATTGCCTGTCCTCGGACAGCGATACCGTCACCTACCGCTGGACTATCTCCGACACCGGCATTGGCATGAGCCCGGACTTCCTCTCCCGCATTTTTGACCCCTTCACCCAGGAGCACTCCGATGCCCGCAGCGTTTACCAGGGCGCAGGCCTGGGTATGCCCATCGTGAAGAGCCTGATAGAGAAGATGCACGGCACCATTGAGATACACAGTCAGGAGGGTGTCGGTACCACCTTCCTTATTACCCTCCCCTTCCAGCCGGCCCCGGACTCCGATCCCCGGTCTCCGGTCGCCCCGGCCCCCGGCATCCGGGGCTATAAGCTGCTCCTGGCCGAGGATAACGAACTCAACGCCGATATTGCCCGAACTCTTTTGGAGGATGCCGGAGCCTCCGTCACCGTCGTCGCCGATGGAAAGCAGGCCCTGGAGCGGTTCCGCCAAGACCCCCCGGGGACCTATGACGCTCTGCTCATGGACATGATGATGCCCGTGATGGACGGTCTTTCCGCCACCCGTGCCATCCGCGCTCTGGACAGGCCGGACGCGAAAACCATCCCCATCATCGCCACCACAGCCAATGCCTTCACCGACGACGCCGAAAAGTGCCTCCGCGCCGGCATGAATGCCCATCTCCCCAAGCCCCTGCAAATGCAGTCCGTCATAGAAACCCTCGTCCGCTGCTGCGGCTCCTGAAAAGCATCCCGCCGTCCGATAACCATAGCATTTCCTGTAATGTGTCATTGCGAAGCCAGTGCGCACACTGGCTGTG
>UMHM01041821.1_pt1 | contig 12295 bp, 14 predicted proteins | sample 1965501 | NCBI WGS metagenome assembly UMHM01 (sample SAMEA4836095, study PRJEB28245) | human gut metagenome | biome: gut microbiome; material: fecal sample | place: Denmark | collected 2008
ATAAAACGGGATAAAGAAAGTGTATAGACAAAAAGAGAACCAAATCCAATACTGAATATAAGTAAAAGAATTCTTATATGTTTTTCATCGTACTTTCTTTTCAACAAGGATAATACGATATAGTAAGCACTTATATAGCCATAACCAAGCATTGTATAGATTTCATGAATCGATTCATTATGAATTCCATAATATAAAGATAGACAGACATCGGCATTCTTTCTGGATTTAAAAAATTGATATACCTTCGATTTGACTGAATTTGAATATTTAACAACTTCAACATCCTTAGTCTTATAAAAGATATTTTTACTCTGATTGTATTTTGTGAAGGAAAACAAGGTGAAGTTATCATCTGTATGTATGGGTTCAACTTGTTTTATCTTTATTTGATCATGAAAACTTAAATCTAAATCCGTTTGTACTAAGATTTTATTACGATCATGTCTAGCTACATAATATCCTTTTTTGATTTCAACAATGGAATACATTCCATAGTCTGACGTTTTGGGTATTTGTATCCTATAAACCGATAGAAGCATCAATATCAAGAAAAGAAATAATACTCTTTTATCTTTGAACCGATAGTATAGATAGATCAGAAAGCTAAAGCTAAAGCATATAATACACAAGGGATCCTGTAAGATCAGGCAAGCTAAATAGCCTAAAGCTACAATCAACATCATAGACAAATATCATCCTTGATCTTATTAAATAAGCCATCGCCTATGCCTTTGACTTCTTTAATTTGTTCTAATGTTTGAAATGTATTATTCTTTCGATATTCAATGATTCGAGAAGCAATAGAAGGGCCAATGCCGGATAATGTTTGTAGTTCTTCTAGAGATGCACTATTAATGGATATTTTAGGCTTTTCTTTCTTTTCCGGTATCACAATGACATCTTTATCTTTTAAAACTTGTGAATAAGAAATACTCGAATCATCCCCATTTTCTAATAGGCCACCACTTGCCTTGATTAAACTAGAAACATTGTCTTGAAATTTCAATGTATATACACCTGGATTTTTAATCGCTCCCTTGATTTCGACTTGCATTAAAGTTGGTTTTGCCTTGGCCAGTTCTATAGGTGTATAGCGATTGAAGCATGTAAACACAAAAAACATAAAGGCACAAAAAAAGAGAAGAGCTCGTTTCATTTATATCACCCTTCTCTTATACGTTATTTTTTGATGTTTTTTTACTTAATTTCTAAAATTTCAACATCATAAGGTTCTTCAACACGTCTAACTGTACAAACATCTCCTACCTTGTGATCCATGATCACTTCTGCAAGAGGTGTTGTATTTGAAAGCTTTCCATTGAAAGGATCCGCTTCAATTGTACCAACGATTGAGAATGTTACTTCTTGATTGTCAGATTTATCTAAGATTTTAACAACAGAACCTAATTTAACAACATTCTTTTTCTTTTGCTTTTCCGCACCATCGGATTCTGAAATGATTTCGGCATTTTTAATCATTGCCTCTAATTCACGAATACGAGCTTCAACTTGTGCCTGGTGTTCTCTGGCTGCATCATAGTCGGCATTTTCAGACAAGTCACCTTGTGCACGTGCTTCCTGCAGCTCAACGATAACTTCCTTACGAACTTTATGAACTAGGTTTTCATGTTCATCAACTAAATCATTATAACCTTTTTGGGTAACGTAAAATTTTTCATTTGCCATATGGTATCACTCCTTGTATTTAGCACAAAAAATTATAACATAATCCTTAAATTATGCAAAACATTGTTAGAGATTTAAGCCTAATTTTTCGCAGATTTGTTGGTGCTCTTCATATGTTTTTGAATAATGCACCTTTCCATCTACCTTATTGTAGATATCTGCCGCAAAGAATAGGTATCCACCTTTTCGATCCGGATTTAATACAGCCTGAATAGCTTCATCCCCCGGATTTAAAATAGGTCCAACCGGCAAGCCTTCATTCATATATGTATTGTATGGCGAATCCACATCCGGATTGGTTTCACAATCTTTAGGATCATTAAAATCATCATATAATGCATAACATACAGTTACACTCGATTCTAATTTCATATCCTGATCTAAACGATTATAGAAGACACCTGCAACTTTAGCCATATCTTTTTTGGAACCCGCTTCAAATTGAACAACACTTGATAGTGTTACAATTTGATGTACAGATAATTTACTCTTTTTAAAAGCCTCTTTATTTTGTTTATACATCACTTCAAAGCGGTCTAACATCACACGTGTAATATCATCAATTGAAGCATTCTCTTCCAAATAATAAGTGTCTGGGAATAAATATCCTTCTAATTTGACTTTATAGTTAGAATTATTTAAATCATCCACATTTAAGAAAGAGTAATCCTTCGCCAATTTTTTAATATAAGAAATATCATTCCATTGATTTAAAATCTCATCTGTGGAATACTTTCCATCATATACATTTGATATTTCGGCCGCAATTTCTTTAGCCCATTTACCTTCCGGTATTTTTAATACAGTGGTATCCTTCTTTAATTTCGTACTGTCTTGAAGATCAGTCAAAATTTTCTTTACGCTCATGCCATCATTCAATTCAAAGGTCCCCGCCACAAAATTAGAATTATGGCTGATTTTTGCATAAAGCTTGGCAACACTCATATTTGAAATTAAATGTTCTTTTTCTAAGTTTTGAACAACATCATTCAATGTGTCTCCATTTTCAATGGTAAAAACTACTTCTTTATCCCCGCTGCCCGTACTTGATAAACCACTTTTGAAAACAAAAGCACCTCCAAGTCCGGCAATAACTAAAATGCTTACAACGACTAATAGAACAACTCTTACAGAATTGACTTTTCGCCTAGTCGGCATTTTCCTCGTCCTCAACAAAAGTGTTGATTACTTCTTCCACCATTTCCCATTCGGCTTCGGTTTCAATTGGAATTAATTGACCCTTGTCATCATAACGTGATGCGAATACTTCGCTCTCATCATTTTCTGGGTCTTGGAAAACCACGTATTGACATCCTGTTTCATCACTATCAAAAGTGAATAGAATTGTCATCTTTTTTTCATTTCCATCTTCATCATATACATATAAACTATTTGAATCTAACATACATTACTTCCTTTCAAAAATAAAGGAGGACACTAGAATCCCCCATTTTGTCTGTCCAAAAAACTCTGTAAAATTTGAACGGCAGCCATCTGATCAATTACTTTTTTACGTTTCTTTCTAGAAACATCCCCTTGAAGTAAAATTCTCTCGGCCGCAACCGTTGTAAGTCGTTCATCCCATAGATGAACCTGAATACCTGAAGATTCTAATTTCTTGGCAAAATCACAAGATATTTCACCACGAACACCTATATCTCCATTCATGTGCTTTGGTAAGCCTAAAACTACTTCTTTTACTTTATTTTCATTTAATAGCTTTAAAACTTCTTCTAAACAAGCATCATAATCATCCGATTCAAAACGTACTGTCGTTAAAGCACGACAAGTAATATGAAGCGCATCACAAATAGATACACCACATGTTTTCGAACCAAGATCTAAACCAATAATACGATCCATTATTTCTCTAGATATGCGCGTACAAGTTCTTCAATGATTTCATAACGTTCGATTTTTTGAATCAAGTTACGAGCATTCTTGTGTGAAGAAATATACGCAGGATCATTACTGATTAAGTAACCAGCAATCTGATTTTCTGAATTATAACCACGTTCTTCCAAAGCATCACTTACTTCACGAAGAATCATCTTGATATTTTCACGACGAATCTCTTCCGTAGTAAATGTCATTGTTTCGGTAATGTCTTTCATAATTTCACACTCCTTAACACATTTTTATTATATATGAATCCCATTCAAAAAGAAAGCGATTTAACACAAAATGGGATGTTAAACACCCCATATAAGATACATACAGTCACTTTTTTGTTGAATATCCTCTAACACAAAGATCCATTTAGGACAAGATTTTAGATTTTGTTCTCGATTTTTCACTTCAATTATTGTATCAATAGAAATCTGCAGCATTCTTCTTTCAAAATCTTCATACGATTTATTTTGTACATCCAAGCCAAACAGATCATACATTCTCGAAAATGCATCATCTTGAACTTGATCGAGATCGACTTCAATCTTATGCATGTTTACGCCTCTTCAAACTGCGCATTATATAACTTCGTATAGAAACCATTGCGCTTCATCAATTCATCATGGCTTCCCACTTCAACAATGTCTCCATGATCCATCACAATAATATTATCCGCATCACGAATCGTAGATAGACGGTGTGCAATCACAAAGCTAGTACGACCTTTCATTAACTCATCCATTCCCTTCTGGATCAAGACTTCCGTACGTGTATCGACACTACTTGTTGCCTCATCTAAAATAAGAATCTTAGGATCTGCCAAGAAGGCACGGGCAATGGTTAATAATTGTCTTTGGCCTTGACTAATATTACTTGAAGCTTCATTCAATACCGTATCATAGCCATGATCTAATGTATGAATAAAGTGATCGACATGCGCTGTTTTTGCTGCCGCAATTACCTGCTCATCACTCGCATCTGGCTTACCAAAACGCAAGTTTTCTAGAATCGTTCCCTCAAACAACCAGGCATCCTGTAAAACCATCCCTACCATATTGCGTAAACTACTTCTTGTATATTCCGTAATATTGTGTCCATCAATATAAATCGAACCTGAATTCAATTCATAGAAACGCATCAACAATTTCACAATGGTTGTCTTACCAGCTCCAGTAGGACCGACGATTGCGGTTGTTTGACCTGGCTTGATATACATTGAGAAATCATTGATAACAATTTTATTTGGATCATATCCAAAGCATACATTCTCAAAAGTAACCTGTCCTTTGACATCCTCTAATACAACTGGATTGGAAGCATCTTTGATTTCTTCTTCAGCTGCCAAGAATTCAAATACACGCTCTGCAGCGGCTGCTGTACTCTGTAACATATTCATTGACTGTGAGATTTGCGAAATGGGCTGTGTAAAGTTGCGCGTATAGGTAATAAACGATTGAATATCTCCCACGGCAATTTCACCATGAATCGTTAAATAACCACCTAAAATGCATACACCTACATAGCCTAAGTTGCCAATCAAATTTGTCAAAGGCATCATTAAGCCAGATAAAAATTGTGACTTCCAAGCACTTGTATATAATTCATCATTATACTCTTTAAATGTCTTCAAAGAATCTTCTTCCCCATTAAATGCCTTTACAATCGTATGTGCTGCATACATCTCTTCAATATGCCCGTTGACTTGACCTAATGATTTTTGTTGCGCCTTAAAGTAGCGTTGTGATTTTTTGACAACAACCATAACCAATACTAAACTTAATGGAATGACAACCAAAGCCATCAGTGTCATCTTCCAAGAAATACTTAGCATCATGACTAAAAAACCAATGATTTGTACAAAACTTGATACCATTGTCGATAAAGATTGGTTTAAAGATTGAACCAAAGTATCAATATCATTTGTAAATCTAGAAAGTATGTCTCCATGACTATTCTTATCAAAATAAGACAAAGGCAAATGATCAATTTTCTGGTTCATTTCCTTACGAAGCTGATACCCCATCTTATTTGAGACACCACTCATGAGCCAACCTTGTAAATACGAGAAAGCTGTACTTAAAGCATAAATAGCTAGTAATAAGACACAGGTCTTTTTGATCGCATCAAAATCAATGCCACCCTTACCTTGCACTTTATTCATAAAGCCTTCGGCAATTTCTGTAATAATATTCCCTTGAATCTTAGGTCCAATCACCATGATACATACGGAAACAACGGCACAAAGTATGCCAACTATAAATGAAAATTTGAATGGTTTAATATAATCCAAAAGCTTCTTCATCGTTCCCTTGAAGTCTTTTGCCTTTTCGTTAGCGCCACGCATTCCATGGCCCATAGGACCTCTAGGACGATTGTTCTGTTTTTGATTAGACATTGGCAAGTTCCTCCTTTGTCAACTGGCTAGAAGCAATCTGTTGATAGACCTCACAAGATTCCATCAATTCAGCATGTGTTCCTTTTCCAACCATTTTTCCTTCATCCAGTACAATAATCTGGTCGGCATGTAGAATACTTGAAATACGTTGAGCCACCAATAAGACCGTACTCTTTGTTTCTTTGCAGGAAGCAGCTAAAGCCTCTCTAAGTTTGGCATCGGTTTTAAAGTCCAGCGCACTAAAGCTATCATCAAAAATATAAATTTCAGGCTTACGCACAATGGCACGCGCAATCGAAAGTCTTTGTCTTTGTCCACCAGATACATTGGTACCACCCTGATTGATTTCACTCTTGATACCTTCTGGTTTTTTAGACACAAACTCACTCGATTGAGAAATAGATAGAGCCTCTTGAATATCATCACAAGTCGCATCTTTTTTAGAATACAACAAGTTCGATTCAATATCTCCCGATAGTAACATTCCTTTTTGTGGAACATAGCCAATACGACTTCTTAGATCCGCTTGTTTCACATCACGAATATCTACGCCATCCACCAAAATCGATCCACTCGTTACATCATAAAAACGAGGAACTAAGTTGATCAATGTCGATTTACCCGAACCCGTACTTCCAATAAAGGCCGTAGTTTCACCTGGTTTTGTTTCAAAACTAATATCACTCAATACATCTTCATCGGCTCCTGGATATCTAAAGGATACATTTTTAAAGGATACGACGCCATGCATAGTAGATGAGAAATCAGATGTCTTTTCTTTATCTTGAACCGTGATTTCACTGCTTAATACTTCTTGAATACGTTGTGCACTGACACTGGCACGAGGAAGCATGATTGCGACCATGGTAATCATTAAAAAGGCCATGATGACTTGCATTGCATACTGCATAAAGGCCATGATACTTCCGACTTGAATCATTCCAGCATCGACTTGTTTGGAACCAAACCATAAAATCATTAATGTTGTTCCATTCATTAAAAACATCATGATAGGCATCATAATCGCCATCGCACGTGTTGTAAATAAGGAAATGGAAGTAATATCTTTATTGGCTTTATCAAACTTATCTTCTTCAATCTTTTCATTATTAAAAGCACGAATGACTAACATTCCATCCAACAGTTCACGAACGACACTATTTAATTTATCAATCATTTTCTGCATGATTTTAAATTTAGGCATCACAATCATAAAGATCAATAGAACCACACTTAAAATCACCACAACACATAAAGCTAGAATCCAAGTCATATTCGCACCGGATTCAATCACGTGTAATATGGCTCCTACACCAATAATTGGTGCATACATTACAATGCGTAAGAACATAACGATTGTCATTTGAAGCTGCTGAATATCATTTGTGGTACGTGTAATTAATGAAGATGTACTAAATGTATTTAGATTCTCATTTGAGAAATGCGTTACCTTCTCAAATACAGATTGACGTAGATTCTTTGAAAAACCAGCCGCAATACGAGATGCTAGAAAACCAACTAGAATGGCACATACAGCACTAGCTAGGGCATATCCTAACATTTTAATTCCAGAAGAAATAATATAATCCTGCTGCATCTTTTCCATATCCATGCCTAGATCTGTATATTCTTTCTTTAAGAATTGTGAGCTCATACTCGATACTGTTGAATCTCCAAGCTTAGAGATTTCGGATTTTGCGGCTTTTCTATATGTATCCATACCATTCATCATAAGAAGTTGTGGAATTTGTACATTTTGTTCTTTTGCATCTTTACTTACTTCAACCATTGTCATTTGAAGTAAGGTCAAAGTTGAAGAAAGCTTTTCTTCCTTTCCTTCACCAATATCTTTTAATTGATATACATTTTCTGTTTTCAAAGCTGGGATTTGCGTTTTTTCTTCCTTTGTTGCCTTACTAGGTGTAACCAACTTATAAGAAGATGTAATTAAATCCTTTTCAGAATCGGATGCGAACATTAAACAGGAATTTAAAGTCTTTTCACGAATCTGTTGATACACACCACTTTCAATACCCGCATTCTGAATTCCTGTATTGACAATATTTTGCATATAATCCGGCATTGTCAATTCACAAGTTGCTTGGCCAAATAAAAGCCCAAATGTGACTAAAATAGAAAACCAATATGGCTTTAAATATTTCAATATTTTCGTCATTTATTTTCCTCCATATACTTCCTTGTCTTGATCAATATATCTCTAAGATGTGCACAATCAGACTCTCCAAGATAGTCAAGATACTGATATACATTTTCTACATGTACATCCATTCGCTTTTGAAACATTTCAATGGCTTCCGGAACAATTTGAATATAAACCGTTCTACGATCCGTATTCGAATGCACCCTTTGAAGAAGACCCTTCTTTTCAAATCCAGCCACCATTTGCGAAACAGCTGCCGGAGATACACCTAGAATACTAGCCAATTCACTCATCGTAATCTGATGATTTTCTGCTTTATAAATCGTTTTAAAAAACATCACATCCTTCAGTCGTGGTCCATCCTTACAATGACGGTTATTACGAACATAGTTTGTGATGGTATACGTTAGATCAAATAATAAATCTAGTACTTCATCTTGAACTTCCATAATGTCCTCCAATTTATTTAAGTTTCTTAACTATATACCTACTTAACTATTAAGTCAATAAAAAAAAAGATATGCATAAAACATATCTTTTAAAGAACTTGAAACCCTATCTTGCAGACCCAATCGTTTAAAGAAGATTCTAGAAGATTTTCCGATACTTATTATTCCACGTTTAAAACAGATTAGAGATAGAGTAATTTCTAATTTTTAGCATTCCCTCATTGACTAATTTTCAAATCCCTTATATGTTTCTTACAGGAGGTGCAAATTATGCCAATTTGTTATTTTAATAATGATTACACTAAACAATATCAATGCACATACAGTGAATTTAAAGATAGTATTGAAGTCAATATAGAATATGATATCGAAGAAAATGAAATTGAAGAGATAGATGGAGCTAGAATTATTTCTGCAACCACTGAATACGCAAACAGAGATATCCTCATTTTAGATAATATAAACAAAATTAATATTCTTGTTAAAAACGCATTTCATACTGGACACAGTAATAATTATAGTATTTATGGAAATTCTTCAATCACAAAGTTCACTTCATTTACTTACTTTAAAGAGAATACACAACAAACACTCCATACGTTACAATCTGATCCTAAAACTAAATTAATAAGAATTTATAGTTCTTCATTTTCAGATTTACTGCCCTTTATAAATTATACCAAGCAAGAAAACAATGAAACAATTACCTATACTATTCAAAAGCAACGCAATATACAAACAATTTCCATAGGAAAAGATTATATAGATTCCATTTCAATCTCAAACAATTGGAAAATAAATGAAAAATCACAAAAAATAGTTAATATGAAATTTTCATATTTTTTAGAAATTAAGTTATCAAAAAAACACAGTTTTATAACTATAAGAGATTTTGTGAACGAATTGATTATATATATGCAATTATACTATCCAGATAAATTTATCATTGATGAGGTTAAAATTTATATTAACGATAATTTTTATACTTATGTAACAAACTTCTTAAGTCTAAAGTCTAAAAATGGTTACGTTCATAAATCTGTACAAGTTGATTTATTAACATTTTTAGCAAACTGCTACACAAATATATCTTATAGATCAGCTAAATCGGAAATCAGGAATTTAAAAGATGTTATCATTACAAAAAGTAGGCATCTTGAAGATTTATTTGGCAGTTACTATCGATTTATTGAATGCTATCTAAAGAAAAAAGGTTATAAAAACGATTTTATGATATATGCGTTAGAACATTATTACAATCAAAGTTTAGATTGTGAAAAAACAGCAAAAGAGATTATCACACTTAGAAATCATTATATTCACAGTGGGTACTATATAAAAAACGATTGTTTAAAAATCAGATTCACACCAAAAGAAAACAAACAAAACTATAGTGTAGATGCTAATATTAAATGGATATATAATCAGACACTTATTCTTTATAAAACTGCCATAGATATTATTTTTAAAGAGATTCTAAACTACCCAGAATATAAATACAAACAATCTTTTTAATGACTTATATCTCTTCCTCAACAATCCATGAAAATAGAGCCTCCGAATCCATTTGCAGAACCATACAATCCATGACTCAGAGACACTAAATCCACAAAGAGAGCCACTTCAACTTAAGAAATGACTCTCATTCTTCTTTAGATTTTTTTACTGTCTTCTAAAAGATTTGAATAAATAAGTTCTTAAAATAATCAAGCATCCCTCAAAGAATAGACAACAATTAAATTTGCCAATCCGCTTATTATTTTAATCAATCATATTTGACATTATTATAACAGTTCTTCAATTCATTTTATTTGTAACGTTCTGGATATACTTGTTCATAAATTTCAGTATCATTAATCGTTGCTTCGACTGTATCTACTCCACCAATACAAACTTCTAAATCTAAATAATCTTTACTACACACCATTTTACCATCATCAATACGATTTAAGTGTATTTTCATAGAATATGACTTTTTACAATTTCATATTTTCTACTACAAATCTTAAATGTATTTTGCAATTCAAATTACAATAATGTTGATTTAATTGCTAGAAGTCTTTCGATAAAGTCTTGTGGAATACCAAGAATATCATATATAGTTCTTCCAGGTGAAAAGACAATTTGATTGTAAATCTGTAAACAATTTTTTAATTCAATAAGAAAAATATCTGATATATCAGAATTCAAAACAACAATTGTGAATAGAATTACTGCACAAATATCGTTCTTTCCAATTCCGTTCTTATAATCTGTATCTGTAATATACCCCCTAGATATTTTCAAAACTTGATTTTTTGGTAATTCTTCTTTGATATTATTCAAAAAAATCTTATTACCATGAGCAATTTTATTTCTATATTGTTTTGTTATCGCTAATCCCTTAGATAAAAATTCTTTTTTTTCCTCTATACTTAGAATTTTCGATTTAATCAAATTATTACTAACATACTCTTTATCATCCGTTTGTAGAATACTATACAATTTAATTGTTAAACCATAAGAAATACTATTAATTAGCACCCAAAACGGGATATGATTATGATTTTTCTGGTAGTGAATAACACATTCATTTTTCGTAGTGTTGACACTATTTTTAATTTGTCTTAACAAATTGATTCTAGCTCGAGATTTATAGTTATACTTGCACAAATAGTCATCAGCATTTTTCAAATCCATATCGGATAAATCTGTATAAACTCCATATTTTTCTGATATCTGATATGTTATATTTGATTTTAAAGCCCGTTCAACCATTATTATGTATTTTAAAAGAATTGAGTTTATATCCCTATCAAAATTGTATAAAAAGTAAAAATCAGTGAACGGAACTGGATATGAAAATTTACCATTAATATCAGAATCAAACAAATCTTTGTATCCATTAATCAACCTATAGTATGAAATATCTGTTAAACATTGTTTAACTATTTCTTCATTTTTAATATAAACATTTCTTGATTTTAAAATAGATACCTGCTCGTCATAAGTCTTAAAAGGTTTATCTGGGTTTTGCATAAAATAAAAACCTCCAATCTACTTAATAGAGAGGAAGTTTTTACTAGTCGCCTCGCAAGCAACCATTTCTGTTCCTCTATATTATACTTTATCAAAGTTAAAAATCAATATTTTTTTACCAAATCACCTAACTTAATAGTTTTATTCTCGTCCAAATGAAGAGGATTGATATCATCGATATCCACACATAAATCCTCAGCCACTTTTTGTTTTCGTGAATATAACGCACTTAAATTGTTCAATTCTGAATATATGCTATTATTCTCTTTTTCAACAATATTTTTGCAAACAGAATAGTTTTCACTTGTTTGCACCACATCTAATGTTGCTTTGATGTATTCATACATACCAAGTGAATTTCCATCCAAATCTTTTATTTCATCTCCTGCCGTATAAATTTGGACCTTATCGCCCTCAGTAAGATAGTCAGATCCAACATCAATAATAATGGCCTTTTCACTAATAATCCTAATTACTTTACCTAAATTGTTTGTTTTTTCCATATTTTTCCTCCATTTTAAACTAATTTAATTAAATTTATTTATTAAAGTAAATATCTAAATTACATATGCCGTTTGAATTTAAGTATCCACCATATACTACCTTTGTCATATAGATATTGTTATATCCTTATTAACATCATACTTAAAATATATCTTTTCAACAAACAATGGAATCTCTTTATTATAGAGC
>UMHM01079962.1_pt1 | contig 12252 bp, 10 predicted proteins | sample 1965501 | NCBI WGS metagenome assembly UMHM01 (sample SAMEA4836095, study PRJEB28245) | human gut metagenome | biome: gut microbiome; material: fecal sample | place: Denmark | collected 2008
TTTGGCAGCTTTTCAACAATTTTCTGTGCCGCCGCGCGTGTGCAAAATGACGAATTTTTGAAATTTCGCTCATCCGCCCCGGCCAAGCCCGCGCATGCGGCCCGCGTCGGCAGCCTACAGCCCCAGCATTCTTCCGCCCAGAAGCCCCGCCAGCCCGAAAAAGCCCAGCCGCGGCACGTCGGCCGCCGCCACCACGGGCACCTCCGCCACTGCCGTGCCGCCGATGCTGACAGTCATCACGCCAAGTCTGTCGCCCGCGTGCACCGGCGCGGGCACGGCGCTCTCCACGGTCATGGAGTATTCGGGCTGCGCGCCGGTCTTGCGCACAAGGGCGTATTCCGGCCCCGTCAGCTCCGTCTCCACATGCGCCGCCTTACCCAGCTCCACGCTCACCTCCGGCAGGGGCGCATCCGTGCGCAGCGGGCACAGCGCGTAGTTTGCGAAGGCGTAGTCCAGCAGCGCCCGCGCGTCGGCATTGCGCGAGTCCGCGCTCTCCGCGCGCATTATAACGGCGATGTACTCCACGCCGTCGCGCTCCGCCGTGGCGGAGATGCAATATTTCGCGGCCGAGGTGAACCCGGTTTTCAGCCCCGTGCAGCCGGAGTACCAGTAGACAAGGCGGTTTGTGCTGCTCAGGCCGAACTGGCCGTTCCTGATGCTGTCCATCCATATGGTCGTGTAGTCCTTGATGAATTCATGCCGCAGAAGCTCGCGCGACATAACAGCCACGTCATAGGGGGAGGTATAGTGCTGCTCGTCGTCGAAAAGCCCGGTGCAGTTCGTGAAATGCGTGTCCTCCAGCCCCAGCTCTGCGGCGCGCTGGTTCATCCGCTGGACGAAAAGCTCCTCACTGCCGGAGATATGCTCCGCCATCGCCACGGCGCAGTCGTTGGCAGAGACGACCGCGATGCATTTTATCATGTCGCGCACGCTCATCCGCTCCCCCTCCGCCAGATATACGCAGCTTCCCCCGAAGGACGCGGCGCGGGCGCTCGCGGTGACGGTGTCGTCAAGGGAGAGCGTGCCCGCCTCGATATCCTCCGCTATCAGCAGCAGCGTCATCACCTTCGTCACGCTTGCCGGAAGGCAGCGCGTGTGCGCCTCCTTTTCGTACAGCACCTCGCCCGTGGCCTTCTCCATCAACACGGCGCACGGCGCGGACACGCTTGGTATCACGCCGGGCGTGGCGGGCGCGGCGTAGGCGGCCGCCCCCGGCAGGGCGAGAAGCACGGCGGCAGTGAGAATTAAACAGAAAATACGCCTCATTTCAATATGACCTCGTTTCCGTGTGAATTCTTCTGCCTGATAATATGGCCGGAAAAGTTACAATATGCGCCGGTTTACAAAACCTGCCCGTTTGCGACAGTCAAAAATGAATATGTGAATAAAGCGTGACGCGCGCACCACGGTTTTTCAATAGCTTTTCAACACTTTCAACAGAGTTTTCAACATCGCCGTGTGAATAAAACGCCGCGTGTGGATGGTCTGTGGTTTACATAACGCAAATTATTTTTCTGCCCGCTCGTTTACGAAGTTTAACTTTTTCTTTACGGCATTTAATCAACAATTAACAATTTATGTGTTGACGTTCCATACAGCCGATAGTAAAATAAAGTAGATAAACTTCGGCCGGGGAGGCAGTATTGTGAAAAAAGGCTTCAGATGGGATAAGAAATACCTCTATTGGGGCGTGACGGCCTTCTGCGTCGTCGCCTGCGCCATAGTTTTCTATATGGCGCTGAACTATCTGCCGGTTCTCGGCGCGGCGCTGAAAAAGCTGATGGGCATTCTCAGTCCGTTTCTGTGGGGCCTTGTGATAAGCTATCTGCTTCTGCCGGGGCTTCGCGCGATAGAGCACGGCGCTTTCGGGCCGCTGTGCGCAAGGCTTTATAAAAACAACGGCAAAAGCGACGGAAAGCGCCTTGCGCGCGGGCTGTCCGTGCTGGTGATGGAGATAATCCTGCTGGTCATTCTTGCGGCCCTGGTGTATCTCATCATCCCGCAGCTGTACCAGAGTCTTGAGACCATCGTCAAAAACAGCAGCACCTACATAAACACCGCCAGTCTCTGGGTGGAGCGGCTGCTTCAGGACTATCCGGAGATAGAGCAGTACGCCATGGAGACCCTCGGCAAGGTCAACACCAGTCTGATGGACTGGCTTGAGACCACCGTCCTGCCGGAGCTGGGCAGTCTCGTGGCGAATGTGACGACGGGCGTGTACTATGTCGTCATGGCCATATACAACCTCATCATCGGCATCATCGTCTCCGTCTACATCCTCGCCAACCACGAGACCTTCTCCGCCAACGCCAAGCGCTGGCTGTACAGCATTTTCTCCGTCGAGACGGCGCAGCGCATCCGCCGCGGCCTCGACTTCACCAACAGGACCTTCGCCGGGTTCATAAACGGCAAGCTGCTCGACTCGGCCATAATAGGGCTTATATGCTATATCGTCTGCGCCATCCTGAACATGCCCTACGCGCTGCTCGTCAGCGTCATTGTCGGCGTGACGAACGTCATCCCCTTCTTCGGCCCGTTCATCGGCGCGGTGCCGAGCGCGCTCATCATCCTGCTCGTCGATCCGTTCAAGTGCCTTGTGTTCGTCATCTTCATCATCATTCTCCAGCAGCTTGACGGCAACGTCATCGGGCCGAAGATCCTCGGCAGCTCCATCGGCATAAACGGCTTCTGGGTCATGTTCTCCATCATCCTCGGCGCGGGGCTGTTCGGCTTCTGGGGGATGCTGCTGGGCGTGCCGGTGTTCGTGGTCATTTACACCGCGATAAATAACCACATCGACAAGAAACTGAAAGCCAGCGACCTCCCGTGGGAGACCGCTGACTATGTCGGCGTTGACTATATAGACCCCGTCACCTATGAGCGCGTGATGAAGCGCCGCCCCGGCGACGCGGAGGACGGCGAGGACGACGCCCCCGCCGAGAGTAAGTAAGGTCATAAATAGTTTTCTATCACGGCAGTCTCACCTGTGGGCGAGGCTGCCGTGCGCTGCAATAAGCCCCTCGCACAGCGCGTCGATATCCTCCTGCACCGTCAGGCGCGAAAGCCCGATGCGCAGCGCGCCGTCTATGGCCGCGGGCTTCATGCCGATGGCCTCCAGCACATGACTCCGCCCGCCCTTCTTGCAGGCGGAGCTTTTTGATACGTACACCTCGCGCGCCTCAAGAAAGTTCATGAGCACCTCACTGCGCCAGCCGGGCAGGGAAATACTGAGTATATGCGGCGCGGGCGTATCCAGCCACGTGAATTCCGGTATCGCCGCGCCAAGCCTTTCGACTATCTCGCGCTTGAAGGCGGCCATGCGCGCGATGTTCCCCGCCATGTCCGCGCGCGCGGCGTCACATGCCGCGCCGAAGGCCGCGATCGCCGGCATGGCCTCCGTTCCGGCGCGGCGGCCGCCCTCCTGCGCGCCGCCCATTATATACGGCCGCAGGCGAAGCCCGTCTCTGACGTACAGCGCGCCTATGCCCTTGGGCGCGTGTATCTTGTGCCCGCTGACGCTTATCATGTCCGCGCCGAGGCTTTTCGGGCTGAACGGCAGCTTCATGAAGGCCTGCACCGCGTCAGTATGCACAAGCGCGGCGCTGCCCGCGCGCCTCAATTCCCCCGATATTGCCGAAATATCGGTCACGGCCCCGGTTTCGTTATTGACCAGCATCAAAGAAACGAGTATAGTATCTTCACGGAGGGCCTCCATCACGGCCTGCGGGCTTATCGCCCCCGTGCCGTCGGGCTTGAGCTCCGTCACATCAAAGCCGCGGCGGCGCAGCTCCTCAAGGGTCTTGCGCACGGCGTCATGCTCCACGGATGAGGAGATTATGTGCCGGCCCTTCCGCGCCATGGCCTCCGCCCCGGAGAGAAGCGCCCAGTTGTCGCTTTCTGAGCCGCAGGAGGTAAAGACCACCTCTCCCGGACGGCATCCCAGCGCCGCGGCGGCCTGTCCGCGCGCCGTATCCAGCAGCTTCTTCGCCTCGCGCCCGCGCGTGTGCGTGGAGCTTGGATTGCCGTAGCATTCCGTCATTGCCGCAAGCGCGGCCTGCGCGGCCTCCGGGCAGACCTTCGTCGTGGCGGAGTTATCGAGATAATGTTCCATGATTCACACTTCTTTATCTATAAATATGTCAGGAGTTTCGCATGAAGTATATTATATCCACTCTCGGCTGTAAGGTCAACCAGTATGAGACGCAGGCGATGGAGACCATATTGCATGAGCGCGGGCATGAAAGCGCCGCCCCCGGCGAGCTTGCCGACGCCGTCATCGTCAACACCTGCGCCGTCACTGCCGAGAGCGGGCGCAAATCCCGCCAGCTCATCCGCCGCCTGCGCGACGAGAACCCCGGCGCGGTGCTGGCCGTGTGCGGCTGCTATTCCCAGCTTGAGCCGGGCGAGGCGGAAAGCCTCGGCGCGAAGGTCATCTTCGGCGCGTCCGACAGGGCGAAGCTGGTCGAGGCCGTGGAAAAGGCCGTGGAGAGCGGCGAGGGCTGCCGCGATATAGACGAGCCCTTCAAGCGCCGCGAGCTGGAGCGCCTGCCTGCGGGCGCGATCTCCGGCAGGACGCGCGCCATGCTGAAAATACAGGACGGCTGCGTGAACTTCTGCACCTACTGCATCATCCCCTATACCCGCGGGCGGCTGTGCAGTCTCCCCGTTGAGGACGCCGCGCGCGAAACGGCGCGCATCGACGCCGAGGGGTTCAAAGAGCTCGTGCTGACGGGGATAGAGGTCGCCTCCTACGGCGTCGATCTTCCGGGCCGCCCCGGCCTTGCCGACGTTATCACCGCCTGCGCCGCCGCCGCGCCGGACATGCGCATCCGCCTCGGCTCTCTCGAGCCGACCGTCATAAGCGAGGACTTCTGCCGCCGTCTGGCCGGAACGCACAGGCTGTGCCGGCACTTCCACCTCTCGCTTCAATCCGGCTGCGACAGGACGCTCAAAAACATGAACCGCAAATACGACACCGCGCGCTTTTACCGCGCCGTGGAGCTTCTGCGCGAATACTTCCCCGGCTGCGGCCTGACCTGCGACCTTATCACGGGCTTCCCCGGCGAGACGGAGGAGGACCACGCCGCCACGCTGGAGTTCATCCGCCGCTGCGGCTTTTCCGACATGCATATCTTCCCCTACTCCCGCCGCCCCGGCACGCCCGCCGACAAGATGCCGCAGCAGTGCTCCCGCGCCGTGAAGGAGCGCCGCGCCCGTGAGGCGAAGGCCGTCGCGGAGGAGATGAAGGCCGCCTTCCTCGCCTCCTGCGTGGGGCAGACGCTTTCCGTGCTTTTCGAGACGCAGGACGGGGAATTCTTCACCGGCCACAGCGACACTTACGTCCTTGTGCGCGCGCGCGGCGAGAAGCTTCGCGGCAGGACGCTGAACGTCCTCATCACGGGCACGGACGGCGGCGTGCTGACTGGCGAGCTCACCGGCGCGGACGCGTAAACACATTTTTGAATACTATATAGACACAGACATTATAGAAAGTCATGGGGAGGTGCGCTTATATGGGCGACAGGATATACAACTTCTCGGCCGGTCCCTCCGTCATGCCGGAGGGCGTGCTTGCCCGTGCCGGGGCGGAGATACTCAATTACCGCGGAAGCGGCATGTCCGTGATGGAGATGAGTCACCGCAGCGCCGCGTTTCAGGATATCTTCGACGGCGCGAAGGCGAAGCTCAAGGCCGCGCTCAGCGTGCCGGACAGTCATGAGATACTCTTTCTTCAGGGCGGGGCGACGCTTCAGTTCGCCGCCATCCCCATGAACCTCATCTGCGGCGGCACGGCCGACTATGCCGTGACGGGCAGCTTCTCCGGCAAGGCCGCGAAGGAGGCGGAGAAATACGGCCGCGTGCATATCGCCGCGGACAGCTCCGCCACGGGGCACGACCGCATCCCCGTGCAGAGCGAGCTTTCGCTCAGCCCGGACGCGGAGTATTTCTACTACTGCGCCAACAACACCATATACGGCACGGAATGGCAGTACGTGCCCGAGACCTCCGCGCCGCTGGTGTGCGACATGTCCTCCGACATCCTTTCAAAGCCCGTGGATGTGGCGCGCTACGGCCTCATCTACGCCGGGGCGCAGAAGAATATGGCCCCCGCAGGGCTGACGGTCGTCATCATCGATAAGGCCCTCGCCGGGCATGAGCTGCCCCTCACACCCGAGGTCATGGGCTATAAGACGCTTATCGCGCATGACTCCATGCTTAACACGCCCCCCTGCTGGTGCATATACATGCTCTCCCTCATGCTCGACTGGCTTGAGGAGCAGGGCGGCGTGGAGGCCATGGCCGCGCGCAAGCGTGAGCGCGCCCAACTCATATACGATATTCTCGACAACAGCCGCCTCTACATCCCGCACGCGCAGCGCGGCTCCAGAAGTGATATGAACGTCACCTTCCGCACGCCGGACAAGGCGCTGGACGCGGAATTCGTCAAGGGCGCGGCGGCGCGCGGCCTTGTCAACGTCAAGGGGCACCGCCTCACGGGCGGTATGCGCGCGTCGCTGTATAACGCCATGCCTATGGAGGGCGTGCGCGCCCTCGCTGAATATATGAAGGAGTTTGAGCTGGAACATGTTTAAGATAAAGACCATGAATTCCATTTCCCCCGTCGGTCTGGAGGCGCTTGAAAAGCTCGGCTGCGCCGTCGGCGCGGATATTGAAGCGCCCGACGGGATGCTCATCCGCTCGGCGGATCTGCACGAGTATAAATTTGACGAAAGCCTCCTCGGCATCGCGCGCGCCGGCGCGGGCTACAACAACATTCCGATCGAAAAGTGCGCCGAAATGGGCATCGTCGTTTTCAACAGCCCCGGCGCGAACGCACAGGCCGTCAAGGAGCAGGAGCTGTGCTCGCTCGTCATGGCCTCGCGCGACGTGCTCGGCGCGATAGACTGGGTCAGGACCATCGCCGGGCGCGGGGCGGAGATACCCAAGCTCGTGGAGAAGGGCAAGTCCGCCTTTTCCGGGCCGGAGCTTCTCGGCAAGAACCTGGGCGTCATCGGTCTGGGCGCTGTCGGCGCGCTGGTCGCAAACATGGCGCTGGAGCTTGGCATGACGGTTTACGGGCACGACCCGTTCATGTCCGTCGAGGCCGCGTGGCAGCTCTCCCGTGAGGTCATCCGCTGCGAGAGCATAGAGGATATCTACGCCAAGGCCGATTATATTAGCATCAACGTTCCCTATACCGCCGAGACCCACCACATGCTCAACGCCGCCGCCTTTGCCAGAATGCGCCCCGGCGTGCGGATAGTGAACGAGTCGCGCGCCGAGGTCGTGGACGACGAGGACATAACCGCCGCGCTTGAAAGCGGGCAGGTCGCAAAATACGTCACCGACTTTCCGAATGAGACCATCCTCAAGGCCCCCAACGTCATCGCCATGCCCCACCTCGGCGCGGTCACGCCCGAAAGCGAGGACCGCTGTGCCGACATGGCCGCGCGGGAGCTGTACGATTACCTTCTCAACGGCAATATCAGAAACTCCGTCAACCTCCCCAACGCGTCGCTGTCGCGCATGGGCGTGTGCAGGCTGTGCGTCATCCACCGCAACGTTCCCCGCATGATCACGCGCATCCTCGACTTCATCAGCGACAGGAACATCAACGTTGAGCACATGATCAACAAGCCCCGCGGGGAGTACGCCTACACCATCGTCGATCTCGGCGACACGATAAATGAAGAGGTCGCGGACGCCATCCGCGCCATGAGCGACGTGCTGCGCGTGCGCGTGCTGTACTGACCCTTCGGGCATATATCAGGAGAGAGGCCCCCTATGACAGAGAAGCTTTATTATATCGACAGCCACATGCACCGCTTCACCGCGGTGTGCACCGCCTGCCGCGATACTGGCGGCCGCTATGCCGTGACGCTGGACAGGACAGCCTTCTTCCCCGAGGGCGGCGGCCAGCTTGCCGACACCGGCAGCATCGGACAGGTGCGCGTTCTCGACGTGCATGAGCGCGGCGGCGAGGTGTGGCACTATACCGCCGTCCCGCTTGAGCCGGGGCGGGAGTACGAGTGCGCACTGGACTATGAGCAGCGCCTGCGGCGTATGCAGAACCACTCCGGCGAGCATGTCGTCTCCGGCCACATCCACGCGCTGTACGGTGCGGATAACGTCGGCTTCCACATGGGCACTGAGTTCATGACCATCGACCTCAGCCGCGAGCTTACCTGGGATGAGCTTATGGAGGTCGAGCACCGCGCCAACGAGACCGTGCGTGCGGACCTGCCGGTCAAAACGTGGTTCCCCGCCCCGGCGGAGCTTGCCGCCCTTGAATACCGCAGCAAGCTTGACCTGACGGAAAACGTCCGCATCGTGGAGATACCGGGCGTTGACCGCTGCGCCTGCTGTGCGCCGCACGTCGCGCATACGGGGGAGATCGGCTTTATAAAGCTCCTCGACTGCGTGCGTCACCGCGGCGGGGTGCGCGTGTCTCTCGTGTGCGGGATGGACGCGCTGGACGCCGTGCGCGTGATGCAGAAAAACGTCACGGACGTCTCCCGCCTTACAAGCGCCAGGCGCGAGGATACCGCCGCCGCCGTCTCCCGCCTTCTCGACGCGCAGCAGCAGCTTAAGGAGCGCATCGCCGCCCTCGGCATGGCAAACGCCCGTATGCGCGCCGCCTCCTTCGCCGCGCGCGAGGGGAACATCTGCGTCTTTGACGACGTTCTTGACGATATTGCCCTGCGTGAGCTCGTCAATCTCCTCTGCGAAAAATGCACGGGCTACGCCGCGGCCTTCTCCGGCAGCGATGAAGAGGGCTACAGATACATCATCGGCAGCCGCGCGCTCGACCTGCGCGCGATGGCGCGCGATATAAACGCCGGCATCGGCGGACGCGGCGGCGGAAGCAGCGAGATGATACAGGGCCGCGCCTCCAAAAGCAGGGAAGAGATACAAAAATTTGTCGAATCTGCGCCTGTTTAGACAAGTATGGTTAAATTGTATAACAATTTTCGTGAAAAAAAGCCCCCAATTGGGGGCTTTTGCCGAAATCTCGATTGACAATTATGTGACGTTTTGTTAAAATAATGGATGCAAGGGTGGGCGTTTTTGCGCCCAAAAATGGAAACTTAATATGGAGGGTTATCTGTGAAAGATCTCAAGCATCTTATCTACTTTGAGGATCTGCTTCAGGAAGCCAACAACGAGCTTGTCCAGAAGGCCAAGGCCGACGGCAAGTACGCTATAGGTTACACCTGCTATTTCATGCCTGAAGTTCTTCTCGACCTGCCCGGCTGCTTCGCAGTTCGTCTGCGTGCGCCGCGCTGCACTTCCCCCGACATTGCGACCTACTACATGTCCTCGCGTGTCTGCCACTACGCAAGAAGCCTTCTGGAAAGGGCTCTTGAGGGCGGCTTCAACTTCCTCGACGCTCAGATGGCGACGGAGACGTGCACCGGCACCTGCCGCTTCCAGGAGCATCTCCAGCAGAAGCACCTTGACTCCGTCAAGGACATGCGCATCATCAACAACGACAATTTCTTCTGCGAATTCTCCGACGTTCCGTTCAAGAACAACGAGAACAGCTACGCCCACTTCCGTGAGCAGCTCCGCGCGCACGTGCTCGAGCCGCTGCATGAGAAGCTCGGCATCGACACCTCCGACGAGGCGCTGATGAAGACTATCGAGCGCCACAACGAGGTCTGCCGCCTCATCAATGAGATCGGCGACTACCGCAAGCTTGATAACCCCACCATCACCGGCTATGAATTCCACGTCATCCAGCTCGTCTCTCAGGTCTGCCCGAAGGATCTCATCCTCCCCTACCTCAGAGAGACCGCGGAAGAGCTCAAGACGCGTGAGCCCGACGCAAAGTGGCCGTTCCGCTGCAAGGTCGTTCTGGCCGGCTCGGAGAACGACGACCCCGACTTCACCAAGCTCATCGAGAGCTGCGGCGCAGAGGTCGTTGTGGACCGCTACTGCTACGGCGCTGTGGAAAACCGCATCCCCATCACCGTCAAGGAAGGACAGGAGCCGCTCGACGCTATCGCCCGCCACTACCTCGACACCTCCAACTGCCCGCGCTTCATGCCGCAGGACACCATGCGTCTCAGGAAAAAGCGCATCGCGGATCTGGCGAAGGAGTACAAGGCCGACGGCGTTATCGTCGCCTCCAACAAGTTCTGCGAGTACTGGAGCTATGAGCGCGTTATCGACACCGTTGTTCTGCCGCGCGACTTCGGCCTGCCCGTGTGCTCGATAGAGAAGGAATACATAAACTCCGCCTCCGGCCAGCTGCGCACCCGCTTCCAGGCCTTTGTCGAGAGCATCGAGATCAAGAAGATCCAGGAGGGCAAGTAAGATGGCGAAGAAGAATATCGACTACAAGAAGCTCGCAAAAGATTTCTGGTACGGCAAGCCCCACGGTGAGCGCCGCCTCGGCGACATCCGCGAGGATAAGACCGGCCTTTACAAGCACAGAGAGTGGCGCGGTGTCAAGGACACCATGTACTACTTCTACAACATCTGGCTTTACAACTACATCCACATGGTCATGGACGTGATGAAGTACGGCGGCATCGTCAACTTCGCCAAGGGCGTGTGGCGCTACCGTTGGGTCGGCCAGACCTACCTGCCCGTGCTGCACTGGTTCGACCGCGGCATGGAGGGTATGCGCGGCGAGGCGCTGAAGGCCTCCGCGTGGCATTACCGCGGCATGGTCAACGCCACCATCGTGCAGTTCATGCGCATGTTCTCTGCTGACGCAAAGCTGCGCGGCGGCAAGAAGAACGACACCTACTATCACACCATCGCCCACAATGAGACTGTCTGGGGCGGCATCTTCTACCCCTGGTCCGACAAGTTCCAGAACGTGCCGCTGGAGATGATTCCCTACTTCGTCACCTGCCACGTCAACTCCCACACCGTTCTCAACTACATCGACGCAGTGCAGTCCATCGGCCTGCCCGGCGACCCCTGCCCGATGTGCCAGGCGGAGTCCGGCCTGTTCGTCCTCGACGATATGCCCGATTACGCCCCCATGGTCATCACCTGCAACGAGGCCTGCGACGCCTCCGTCGCCACCTCCGTCCTTCAGGACTGGTTCTTTGACAAGCCCCTGTTCGCCCTGCCCATGCCCATGCTCTTCGACGATCCTCTGGTCAAGAAGCACTGCATGGCCGAGATCGAGGAGTGCTGGAAGTTCATCGAGGATCAGACCGGCGTTCCCTTCAACTGGGATGTCCTCAAGGAGCGTATCGAATCCCAGAACAAGCTTCAGGAGTTCGAGTGGGAGAAGTGGGAAGTCGCCTCGCACACCAACTACTACCCCGTCAACGGCGTTGCACAGGCGCTCTACCGCATCTATCAGTCCCAGTACGGCGATCTGCCCATCTGGCACTTTGTTGACAGCAAGGTCCGCAAGATCCTCAACAAGTGCGTTGAGAAGAAGATCAACTCCTTCCCCAAGACGACGCACCGCGTGATCGCGTGGTCCTGCGCGCCGCTTTACTACTCCAACTGGTGCACCTGGGCCTACAACTGCTGGGGCCTCAACGTCATCATCAACATGGACTCTCTCATGTTCGATATGACCATCCGCACCGATTCCTACGAGCACTGCCTCGAGGATATGGCACAGTACCACATGTGGGCGCCCATGCGCCGCATGGCAGTCGGCGGCATGAAGCACTTCTTCGAGCTGTGGGAGTACAAAGAGAAGTTCAACTGCGACATGGTCATGATGTACGACCAGCTCCAGTGCAAGGGCGCGCAGGGTCTGCACGGCCTGTTCGAGGATGAGTTCCGCGACAGGAACATCCCCGCCATCTGGATGCCGCACGCGCTGCCCGACAGCCGCACCGTCTCCAGAATGGAGATCCGCCGCATCATCAACGACTACATGACCACCGTCATGCATGAAGAGCCGCTGGATCCGTCTCTGCTTGACTTTGACGACTCCATGACTTGGTAATTAGGAGGAAGTAACATGAAAAAATGCAATTGCAAGAAACCCTGCGGCTGCAAGCTCGGCAAGCTCCTCGGCAAGCTGATCGGCATCGCGCTCGTGGCAAACGCGGCGCTGTTCGCGGTGTTCTTCTTCGACCTCGACGGCAAGCTTCTCTTCAATGTTGTTGAGCCGTTCCTCAAGAAGCACTATGACAATATGGAGCGCAAGGATATGCTGGCTTCTCCGTATGAGATGGACAAGCCCAAGTATGAGTATTGATCAGGTTTACTAAAATTAAATCATAATTTTTGGAGGCGTACATAATGAAATACTTTGGCGGCTGC
>UMHM01074368.1_pt1 | contig 12249 bp, 8 predicted proteins | sample 1965501 | NCBI WGS metagenome assembly UMHM01 (sample SAMEA4836095, study PRJEB28245) | human gut metagenome | biome: gut microbiome; material: fecal sample | place: Denmark | collected 2008
CCCCACCGTCCCTCTACATCGTGGACCACATCAACCCCGCCGGAGTCCTGATGCGCCCCTGCACCTTCACCCCGTCCACAGGACGCTACGAAGGCCAACGATGCAACGGCTACCAGATCATGCTCCAACCAGGTACGGAATACCATTCACTGCTCCACACGCTTCAATTGATGCGATATTTCCGGGAAAGATACTCGCAGTTCGAGCTGCTTGACGGTTTTGAGTCCAAGATAGCCGACCATGTCATGCTGAGTTACCTCCAAGGAGAGATTCAATACCAGGATCTGCGCGAACACGTCAAACTGGAAGAGCAGAAGTGGATCCGCAAAGCCAAACGCTACAGCCTCTATGACGACCAGCCTTACCGCATAAAATAACCGGTAACGGGAATTATGGCAGAATAGAGCGGCTTTTCAGTCGCTCTATTTCATATTATCTAACCTCGGTCACATCATGACAATTACTGAGCTTCGTGACCGTTCTCTCTTATGATATAGCATTCAGGGGCATATCGGGTGTTTCAAAAATGATGAAACATCAAAAAAAAATGTAAAAAAATATTCACATTCAACAAAAACATAGTAAATTTGCGACGCCTTTGCAGTTGACATTAAGGACCGCAAAGTGGTTGCATAAGATTTAGTGGTTGCTTAAAAAAGGTTAATAGCCTATTACATGTCATGATTAAGAAGTTAGTACTCATAGTATTGGTACTATATGGCGGCTGCCTTTCCGCGCAGAACAGGCAGGAGGTTCGGGATTCCGTAAAAATCTATTTCCAACAGGGGAAAACCGAGCTTGTGCCATCTCTTAAAAGTAACCGATCAGCTTTGAACAGAATTTCGGACAGTCTTCGCACAAGTTACGCCGACTCGGTCTATCAATTAAGGAAGATTCTTGTTGTGGGAGGAGCGTCCCCTGAAGGAAGCGTCCAGCTCAACAAATGGCTGTCGGAGCGACGCGCCGAAGTGTTGTTCGACTACCTTTCCCGCTACGGAGCCTTACCAGACTCATTGAGAACCTCACGATTTCTCGGGAGGGACTGGAACGGACTGATCCAACTCGTGGAGAATGATCCGGAAGTACCTCATAAAGAGGCGACTCTGTACTTGCTGCGCAAGATAGCGAGAGAATCGGTGACGAATGGTGATGTCAAAGGCGACCATCTCTACCGTCTCCGCCAGCTTTGCGGTGGCGAGTCCTACAACTACATGAAAAGAAACCTGTTCCCGGAACTCCGCGCCTCCAGACTCTACCTCTCCTACGAAAAGGTGTGGAACCCGGTAGGAGCGCTGACCCTGCAGGGGATGCGTCTTGTCCCGCCGGCAACCGACATCATAAGGAAGGACACGCCAAAAGCATCTTCACCGAAGCCATTCTACATGGATTTCAGGACCAACCTCCTTTACGATGCCCTGCTCGTCCCGAACATCGGTGTCGAATTCTACCTCGGAAGGAACTGGTCTGTCGTGACCGACTGGATGTACGGCTGGTGGAAATCAGACAAGGTTCATTGGTACTGGCGCACCTACGGTGGAGACCTGACCCTGCGCAAGTGGTTCGGCAAGGCCGCGAAAAGGAAACCACTGACAGGCCACCACATCGGTGTCAACGGCCAGATATTCACCTACGACTTCGAGATCGGAGGCACCGGCTACCTCGGAGGCAAGCCAGGCGGCACTCTTTGGGACAAGATGAACTATTCGGCGGCTCTGGAATACGGCTACTCTGTTCCGATAGCCCGGAGACTGAACCTTGATTTCACCATAGACCTTGGCTACAGCAAAGGAACCTATCATGAATATGACCCTATCGACGACTGTTACGTATGGCAGTCCACCAGGCAGAGGCACTGGTTCGGCCCGACCAAGGCGGAAGTGTCTTTGGTATGGCTCATAGGCCGCGGCAACTACAACAGCAACAAAGGAGGCAGACGATGAAAAAGGGATTACTGAATATGTTGGTGTGCGTGCTGGCCGCCGCCCTGTGCTCCTGCAACCACAAGGAACTGTGCTATCATCACCCGCACACAGCGTCCGTCAAGGTTGAGTTTGACTGGCGTGACGCCCGCGAGGCCTCTCCGGAAGGCATGTGCGTGTTCTTCTATCCTATGGAAGGCGAGGAAGCCCCGATGCGCCGGTTCGACTTCAAGGGAAAGACCGGCGGACAGATTGACATCCAGGTCGGCAAATACCGGGTCCTCTGCTACAACAACGACACCGAGATTGTCCTCATGCGCGGAACCGAAGGTTTTGACACCCACGAGGCCTACACCCGCAACGGAGACCTTTTCGAGACCATCTACGGAGCGTCCGCCAGAAGTTCCGCGCCACGCGCGAACGGCGCCGAGGACGAACGGGTGGTCCTCAGTCCGGAGATGATGTGGGGATGCACGGCGCTTGACGTGGAGATCACCGAGACAGGAACCAGTTACATCTGCATACCTGAAAGTGAGAAAGACGAATGGATCGGCAAACCGGCCACGCACACCGAGCAGGTCATCACGCTCTATCCTCATGAATTGATCTGCACCTACACCTATGAGATCCGTAACGTGAAAGGCCTTGGCCGTGTCTCCCAGATGTGCGGCTCGATCACAGGAATGGCTCCGTCACTGCTTTTCCACGACGAATCAGTCGGCAAGGAGTGCGTGACGATTCCTTACGAGGCCAATGTCGGGGATGCCACGACGATAGTCGGCAAGTTCCTGACATTCGGACACAACGAGACAAACACAGAGCCGCAAAGGATGCTTCTTTATGTCTGGATGGACAACGGCGAGAAGTACTGCTACGGAATCGACAGCGATCGGTTCGATGTGACCGGTCAGGTTCATTCCGCACCGGACAAGCGCCACGTCCACATCATCATCAACGGCCTTGACCTCCCGAAACCTATCGGCGGAGGAGACCTTGACACAACGATCGATGACTGGCATGAGATCAACGAGGACATCCACATGTAAACACGTATAAACACAAAAAAGACATATAGTTTTTTATTAAAAGCAACGTTTAATTTATCTAAAAACCTAAAAAGATGAAAACCAAGTATTTGTTTGGAGCGGCAGCGGCGCTGATGATGGCCGCGTGCTCCCAAGACGAGCTGGTGAGCGTGAAGCAGGACGGGATCGCCTACAGCGTGACCGCGTCAAAGCAGACCCGCGCTGCGGACTCCTACTGTAACAACGCCCTCCCTGAGAGCTTCAAGGTGTGGGCCAGGACGACCGACGGCAACCTCTACATCAACGGCGACGTGATCAAGAACGAGGGCGGCGTGTGGACCGACCAGGCCGGAACCCGCTACTGGCCGGAGAGCAAGGCCCTGGACTTCTACGCCCAGGTGAACGGCGACAATGAGTTCAACTTCAACAACGGAGCCCCTACCTTCGACAACTTCACGGTGAAGGACAACGTGACCGAGCAGCTCGACCTGATCTACTCCGTCAACAAGAACGTGACGAAGCCAGGTGACGGCAAGGTAGTCCTCAACTTCCGCCACGCCCTCTCACAGGTGTGCTTCAGGGCCAAGAACAACATGAAGACCATGCAGGTCGAGATCAAGGGCGTGAGCGTCGGACACCTCACCAACGCCGGAACCTTCGCGTTCCCGGCCGAGAGCACCGACAAGAACTACGTGCACCCTTCACACGGCGACGAGGTTGACCCTAACGCCCCAGAGCTCAACGGCGGCGTGTGGACCATCCCGGCTGACGCGGCCTACAACAAGAAGTATGACGTGACCCCAATCAACGGCACCGTCGTTCTCCCTGCCCAGTGCGGCGTGAAGAACCTCACCTGCCCTGAGGACAACCACCAGAACGGTTTCGCTCAGGTGCTCACCCTCCTCCCTCAGGAGGTGAAGGCGTGGGACCCTACCGTTAAGGGATCCGACTACAACGGAGCGTACTTCCTCGTTAAGGTTGTCCTCTCCAATGTTGTGAAGAACGACTCCGGCGCCGAGGTTGCGACCGTTGTCTATGACGGCCTCGCCGCGGTTCCTGTCAATGTCAAGTGGGAGCAGGGCTACCGCTACATCTACACCTTCGTCTTCGACGAGGGCGGCGACGGCGGCTGGACCCCGGATCCGAACGACCCTAAGCCTGTCCTCACCAACATCAAGTACGACATCACTGTCGACGACTTCATCCCGGTAGAGGAGGATGGCACCAAGATGGACACAGGTAAGGATGGAGGCACTCCTGATGTGGACAAGACCACCTACACACTGGTTTACAATGCCAACGGTGGAGTGTTCGGCACCAGTGAAACCAGAACCGCCACAGGAAAGTCAACAGAGGACACCTACTCGTTCACCGTTGACGGCACATTCCTTCCGGCACGTGATGGCTATACTTTCCTTGGCTGGGCCGAGACATCTGACGCAACCGAGGCGAACATCGCCGCAGGCGCGACAGTCAACCTCACCAAGGAGGCCAACTCAAAGACCATCTATGCAGTCTGGGAGAAGGATGCTGTCACTTATGACTACAAACTCATCTTCGATGGCAACGGTGCGACAACCGGAGTTCCTGCCACACTCACATATAACGGCACTGAGGAGACCTACGAGTTCACAGTTCCGGAGGCATCTGACATGAAATACGGTGAGCGCAAGTTCATGGGATGGTCAGACACCAAGGACGCATCCACCCTCGATGACATCAAATACAAGGCTGGAGACAAGGTTACTGTGACAAAGGACGTTCCTGTCAAGACCATCTATGCCGCTTGGGGCACACCTGCCGGAGCCATCGTTCCTCCAGTAGCCGGCGGAGAGGATTGGTAATAGAAGAATCAGAACATTCTGACAATGAGACGATTCTCATCAATAGCATTAGGCGTACTGGCCATGGCGGCGATCTCCTGCTCGGATGATCTCCGCGATGGCGGTACACCTGCTTTGGAAAGCGCTCACATCACGGTCTATGCCAGCAAAGGCGACTCTGAGACCCGTTCTATCCTCAGCGAGGAGAACGGTAACCTCAACTGCGCGTGGACAAAGGGCGACCAGCTGCTCGTCACCGATGTGAACGGAAGCACAAAGGGTATTTTGGAACTTACTGACGTGAATGCCGGAAAGTTCGAGGGTACTCTTATGGGATTGTCAGAAGGCAAGGTGACCCTGAAGTATTTTTACCTCGGAACCGGAGTTGTCCCTAACACAGGAAGCCAGAGTTATATCTACGACATCGCCGCCCAGGACGGAACGATTGAGTCGCTGAGCAATAATGACGCCCTCTCCGCCCAGGCCGAGATCGCTGTCATCAACGGTGGCGCTTACCCTGACGGAACGCTCCAGCTGGAACGTCACTTCTCTTTCGCTCACTTCACACTCAAACTCCCTGAGGGAGTGACCCTGAACGGTGAGCCTGTCACCATCTCCGGCAACCACCTCCTCACCAAGGCCACCCTCGGTCTGGCTGACCGTGCCATATCCGAGCAGACAGCCGGTACCATCACGGTGAACCCAGGCAAGAACAGCTTCTACGTAAACATCATCCCTGCCAACGAGGTGGCTCCTGTATTCACTGTGACCATCAACGGTAAAGAGTACGTGGGCAAGCTCAACGCCCGCGACATCGCCGCCGGCAAGTTCCTCCGTAAGAAGGACGGCGACAATGATTCCGGAGTGACTGTGGACATGACCGTTGCCGGTGGTGATGAGCCATCCAAAGACGACATGGTAGGTCCTGAGTTCAAGATTGACGGCAAGAAGTACCGTTTCACGTCCGGCAACCTGTACTACAACACGAAGACCGGTGTGTGGGGCATTCACGAACGCCAGACGGACTTCACCAACGCCGGAGGCCTTGACCTTCAGGATGGCCCGGTTGAGAAGACACCTGAACTCATCGGTCTCTTCGCTTGGGGAGCGACAGGTCTTGAGGACGCACAGAAGCCGACTACGTTGAAAGAAGCTCTTTGGCAGCAATCGTATGACGGACATTACTTCCCGTCAACAGCCGGTCAAAGCAAGAACAGCAGAATCAAGACCCTGTGGTCCAATGAGTATGTTTACGACTGGGGACGCGCGTACATGGAGAGCGGCAGAGCAGCGGACGACGACCGCCAGTACCTGACACCTTCCACAGAAATATTCACAGCCCTTATGAAAAGCGGATTCGTCCAGGGTGCGACCATTAAAGGAGCGGCTTCCGATGGTTCAGATGTCGTTGGACTCATTGTCATTCCGGATGTGAATGAACTCACTGAGGCAAAGGATTTCATCCGTTCCGTTGAAGGAGCTTCCTGTCTTTCAAGCATGCCGGCAGTCATCCACAACAACAGCGGCAACACGTTTAACTACAAGAACATCACTCTTGACAGTTACGACGTGCTCAAAAAGCTCAATGATGCGGTGTTCTTCCCGGCCGCGGACAAGCGTAACCTTACCGACGGCAAAGTCTATGAGTCAAAAGATATGGGTTGGTACTGGTCGTCGACAAGCAACACTACGACGAACGGATACAATCTGTTCTTCAACGGGAAATCCGGAGGCTTCGCTTATAATGGATCAGCAAGCAGCTCAAGCATGGGCCGCTTCAACCAGATGGCAGTGCGTCTGCTTGTGGAAGCGAAATAACAACAACTACATGAATATTACTTAAAATTAGAATCAAAAATGAAAAAGAATATTTTCGTATATGCGGCATCGCTGCTTCTCCTCGGCCTCGGGGCTTGCTCAGAGGAGCAGGAGTTTGCACCGCAGAATGACGGGACCGTCAAGATGACGGTCTATGCCAGCAAAGGCGACGCTGAGACCCGTTCTATCCTCAGCGAGGAGAACGGTAACCTCAACTGCGCGTGGACAGATGGCGACCAGCTGCTCGTCACCGATGTGAACGGAGGCACAAAGGGTATTTTGGAACTTACTGACGTGAATGCCGGAAAGTTCGAGGGTACCCTTATGCTGGGAGTGACAGAAGGCAAAGTAACCCTGAGGTACTTCTACCTCGGAAACGGCGTTGACCCAACCAATGTCAGCCAGAAATGTGACTACGACATCGCCGCCCAGGACGGAACGATTGAGTCGCTGAGCAAGAATGACGCCCTCTCCACCCAGGCTGAGATCGCTGTCATCGACGGTGGCGCTTACCCTGATGGAACACTCCAGCTGGAACGTCACTTCTCTTTCTCTCACTTCACCCTCAAACTCCCTGAGGGAGTGACCCTGAACGGCGAGCCTGTCACCATCTCCGGCGAAAACCTCTTCACCAAGGCCACCCTCGGTCTGGCTGACCGTGCAATCTCCGACAAGACTGCCGGCACCATCACCGTTAACCCAGGCAAGGACAACTTCTACGTGAACCTCATCCCGGCCACATCCGTAACCCCTGTTTTCAAGGTTACCATCAACGGTAAAGAGTACGAAGGTTCCCTCAGAACCCGTGACATCACCGCCGGCAAGTTCATCCGCAAGAATGACAGCGAGAACACAGGTGTGATCGTGGACATGACCGAACCTCAGCCAGACGAGGATCCAAGCAACCCTGGTAACACCGACCACTGGGGTGGTGACAACATCGATCCTGCTTATAAGTTAGGCACACTCACCAAGGTCGCTGATGCCGGTGGCTGGACCGTAAATGTTAACAATTATGGCAATGGTGGTTTCGCCACATATATCACCTATCTGAACAATGGAATAAAGAACGGTCTTTTAACTTCAGGCACATACGCTTATTATTTCCAGTGGGGACGTTGGTTAGGATTCCCGACTTCATGCAAGAACACTCACTTCAACGATGGAGGATCAGCTTCAGGTCAATATCCAAAAGAATCACAATACCTTAATGGAATTAATATTTACGATACCAAACTAGGATACATTTGGGACTCTGGACTATTCGTATCATACGGTACTTGCTGGATGGGAAATACAGACTGGACATCAAGCAGAGTTAATAACTGCTCAATAATATTCGGTAAGGTCTATAATATGGGTACAGATAACCTTGATTATGTAGGAGCAAACGAGGATTGTACTTGGGAAGAGCGCAGCGGCAATCCTTGCCCAGATGGTTATCGTCTTCCTACCGCAGCAGAATTAGCGGTCTTGATTCCTACCACAGGATCAGTCGATGGCAGTTATGCAGAGGTTAAGACAGTTGATGGCATCAAATATGCCATGCAGTGGAAAGTAAACACTAGCAATACAAAACCTTGCGTTGAAATCAGATCTGTAAGGACAAGTGCGGCCACAGTCTCTGTTGATGATCCAATATTCAATGATGCCAAAGTCGTAAGGCTGCCGGCCTATGGCTACATGAATAATGGTGCCGAGTGGAGTTCAAACAATGAAGTTGGTCTGTATTGGTCCAGCGAATCTGGAACTAATGAAGTCGATGGCACAAAAGGTCTTGGCGGCAAGTCCTTGCTGATTGAATTCACTGGAAGCAAAGCTGAGATGGTTATCTACGTGGCACCACGCAGTTTCGCTGGTCAAGTTCTCCCTATCAAGGATCCAAACGCCAAGTCAGCCACCCTCACTCCTTGGCTTCCGCTGTCAGGAATTTAATCCCGACATAACCTAAGTGATCATATTCACCCATCCCCAATTGAGAGGCAGCGTCCCTACCGGGCCGCCGCCTCTTTTTTGTTCCGCCCCCATATTCACCGCCACACTTCCGCTCTTCCTCAACCCGGACTACCCCTTCATCCGCCACTTCAGTAGCAAAAATGGGAAATAACGTTGCCCATGAGTGCTCGACAACACCCTTGAGAGACGAAAAGCGAAGAAAACGTTTCCCAAGAGTGCGGAATACACTCTTGAGGAGCAAAAGAGGCCGAAAGCGCATCCCCATAGACCAAGGAGAAATGCTACTCCTGTCAGTTAGCCCACAATCACAGAAAAATATTCAAAACCGGAGTCAACTTCACTAGCTCCTCCCGTCGCATCGACGGCTGGAAGATCATCCAGTAGCCACGAATGCCACTGACAAACCGACAATAGAATAGGCTTATCATATACAAATTGTCGGAAGCCGGTGGAGAATCAACCGTTGACTCTCAATCGGTTACAAAATGCTGGCCTCTCATTTCGACCATAAGCATTTCACAACACACTAATAATAAACATCTTAGCCGCTACGGCATTTATGGTAGGCCTAATGGCGGCGCAACCGACAGGTATGAAGACAGAATACCGTCACCGTGAGCAAAAAACGCTCTCCGAGTGACGGCTCCTATCGGCGGACAATGACCCTTTCAATGCGGCGGGGAACCGAGGTCATGATCTCGTACGGAATGGTGCCCAGGATGCGCGCGAGCTCGCTGACTGTAGGATCCTCACCGAATATTGTCACGGTGTCCCCCACTTCGGCTGGTACTCCGGTCACATCGACCATGCACATGTCCATGCAGATGTTGCCGATCGTGGGCACACGATGGCCATTCAGAGCGAAACTGGCGTTGCCGCAGCCAAGGTGTCTGTCGATTCCGTCGGCATAGCCCACCGGAATTGTGGCGATCCGGGTACCTTCAGGGGCGATCAAGCCATGCTGTCCATAGCCGATGGCGCCATCCTCCGGCTTCAGTTCCTTGATCTGCAAAATCTTCACTTTCAGAGAGGCGACAGGCTTCAGACGCACTTCCGGCAGAGCGCTGATCCCATATATTCCCACCCCAAGACGCACCATGTCATGCTGGAAACGCGGGAAACGCTCGATTCCCGCGGAGTTTAGAATATGCCACATCGGATGGTAGCCAAGAGCCTCGTCAATCCTCGCGGCGTTGCTCTCGAACATCGAAATCTGCCCCAGCGTGAACTGGTCCATGGACGGATCCTCGGCGACCGCGAGGTGTGAATATACCGACTTGACCTTCACCTCTGAATGAGTCCTAAGATATTCAATCAATTCATCCAACTCGCTGGTCATGAAGCCGAGGCGGTGCATTCCAGTGTCGAGTTTGATGTGGATCGGGAAGCCCTCGATGCCGCGGCTCTGCAGGGTGGCGACAAGGGCCTTCAAGGTATAAATATTCGGGATTCCGGGTTCAAGACGGTTATCGATGATCTCATCGAAATAGTCCGTGCCGGCTGTCAGCACAAGAATCGGCAGGCTGATACCAGACTGCCGCAGTTCCATTCCCTCAACCGGAAGCGCCACCGCCAGATAGTCCGCTCCGGCGTTCTGCATCATCAGAGCGAACTCCACGGCCCCATGACCGTAGGCGTTGGCTTTCACCAGCACCAATAGTTTGGTGGTACGCCTCAACTTTGAGCGGAAGTACCTGTAGTTGCCGAGACAATTCTGGAGATTCAGTTCCAGTCTTGAGAAATCTGTTACGCCGTTTGACATATCACTATCGAAATTCTGACAAAATTACTGTTTTTCTGCCATAATATCCGCCAAAATCTCTATATTTGACATCTGGCCTGATGCTTGATGAGATGTCCGGTGGTGGGTAGTCACCGGCTAAAGGTTGTTTTCCGCAGGTAATTGCCTACTTGCAAAAGTTGAATTGAATAATTTATAGAGTATGAGCACTGGATTAATCTGGATCATCATGATTGTGGTTATGATCCTCAGTCAGATCATCCAAAGCATGCTTCAGAGCAGATTTGAGAAATATTCCCGCGTTCCGACCAACAATCGGATGACGGGTGCGGAGATCGCCACCAAGATGTTGGCGGACAACGGGATCACCGATGTCAAGGTAACCTGCATTCCGGGTCGTCTGACAGACCACTACAATCCGCAGACAAAGACCGTGAACCTCAGCGAGGCGGTTTACAATTCGAGCAGTGTCGCGGCGGCCGCTGTGGCGGCTCACGAATGCGGCCACGTCCTTCAGCACGCCAAAGGCTACCTGCCGCTGCAACTCCGCACGGCTCTCGTGCCGGTCGTAAGTTTCTCAAGCAGAATCGTGCAGTGGGTTCTTTTGGCTGGAGTCATTCTCGTTTCGATGTTCCACAGTTATCCGGTCCTGATCGCCGGAGTGGTTCTCTTCGCTTTGACCACACTTTTCAGTTTCGTCACCCTTCCTGTCGAGATCAACGCCAGCCACAGGGCCGTCAATTGGCTTGAGAACGCCGGCATCACCAACTACGAGACACGCCCGATGGCGATAGACGCTCTCAAATGGGCCGCCTACACCTACGTCATAGCCGCTGTCGGCTCCCTCGCCACGCTACTCTACTACCTCTCCTTCCTCAACGACCGGAAGTAAACAGAGACATCTTGAGGATTGCCCCCTCAACAACAAACAAAGGTAATGAATATGCCAACCGATGTGGTTTCCGACAACCGCATCGGTTGTTTTTTTGTTTTGCTACGCATCGGCTGCTCATTCAGCGCATCGGCTGCTCCTTTTTACAAAACGGCGGCATAACCACCTTCAATACACACAGGCTGAATGTGCGTTATATGCCACCTATGCCTTCATGATGGTTAGGCGGCATAAGGACTCAAAGCCTTGGCTTTCTCACGGACATCGGCATCACTCAAGAAAGCGCCCGTATTCCTAAGCATAGAATCATTAACCTCGTCCTCACACTTCAACGCAACGCCATATTCATCAAAAGTCCAGTCCGCCGGATACTGATGCCTGACTTTCAAGATATTCCTTCGCTCAACCATCGTCAGGTCTCCGATAGTGCGTATGTCTCGGAAATGGTGCGGCGCCACATATCCACTGGAGGGATCGCCAACATCAGCATATTCCAATCGCCGCGCATGCGTTGGATCCATCGTCGCAACATAGGGACGTCCAATTATATTCCCACTTGAAACTGAGCCACTTCCTGTAAAACAATCCGGTGCGTTGGACCCCCTGTACTCTGAAGGCATCCTGTCAAATCCAGCCGCCAACGGATTTCTGAATATGTAAGCTATTGTCTTCATAAGTTGCCCTTTCGTGGTGATCGCCAGAGCCGAAAACTTGAACCCTCGCCCTCTGTACTCCTGACCGAAACGTTTGGTCAAATAGTTGGCCACGGCGAAAACATACAGTTTCATAAACCAACGACAGTTCTCCTCATGCCCATTAAGGCAAAAGTGCACGTGATTATCCATCAGAACAAACGCAAACACAACGGTCACGGCTTTCCGAACCAAAGCAGGGATCACATTCATCCCATAGACTTTAGCGTCAGTGTCCGGGAACATCACATCAGCGCGGTTACCGTCAGTGTAACAATGATAGCAGTCTATGACAGAATCGAAGAAATCATTTGAATAAGTTCGGGCCATAATTGTTTTTGGGAAATATATACAAGTTGACTACCTTCCTCCATATCGTGCCG
>UMHM01034770.1_pt1 | contig 12237 bp, 8 predicted proteins | sample 1965501 | NCBI WGS metagenome assembly UMHM01 (sample SAMEA4836095, study PRJEB28245) | human gut metagenome | biome: gut microbiome; material: fecal sample | place: Denmark | collected 2008
ATGGACATATGCCCATGACCGGCCCTGTATGAAACACTGTTTGCCCCTGCAATCGGCCGATAACCGGTTTTCTTTGCCGGTCGATTGCAGGCGCAGACCAAGAAGGAGAATGACTATGAATTTCCTTTCCGCGCTACTAAACTCGCTGCCCGGTGCAGCGGCGCAGGGCCTCATCTGGGGTCTGATGGCCATCGGCGTCTACATTACCTTCCGCATTCTCGATGTGGCCGACCTGACCGTCGACGGCTCCATCGCCACCGGCGGTGCGGCAGCTGTCATGCTGATCCGCGCGGGCATGAACCCGTGGCTGGCGCTGCTGTGTGCGTTTGTCTGTGGGATGCTCGCGGGCTTTGTCACGGGGATGTTCCACACCAAATGCGGCATTCCCGCGATCCTGTCCGGCATTCTGACGCAGCTTGCGCTTTACTCTATCAATCTTCGCATCATGGACAGCAAGGCAAATCAGGCCGTCGGCGTGGATAAATACCCCTTGATGGTGTCGCAGCGCTTTGTGCGTGACCTGAGTCTGAAAAATCCGCTGCCAGTGCTGCTTCTTTTCACATTCGGCGTGATCGCGCTTCTGTACTGGTTCTTCGGCACGGAGCGCGGCTGCGCCATCCGCGCCACCGGCGCGAATCAGAACATGGCCCGTGCACAGGGCATCAATACAAACGCGAACGTTGTATTTGGCCTCATGCTTTCGAACGGTCTTGTCGCCCTCTCCGGCGCGCTGCTCGCACAGTTTCAGGGCGCGGCGGATGTCAACATGGGCCGCGGCGCGATCGTCATTGGCCTTGCTGCCGTTATCATCGGCGAGGTCATCTTCGGCAAGCTGTTCACGAATTTCGGCCTCAAGCTTCTGGCCGTGTCCATCGGCGCTGTGATTTATTACTTTGTGCTCCAGATCGTGCTGCAGCTCGGCCTGAACACGAACGACCTCAAGCTCATCACGGCGCTGATCGTCGCGCTCTTCCTCGCCATTCCGTATTGGAAGGGAAAAATGTTCCATGGAAAAGCCAAAAAGGAGGAATCGCGCCATGCTTGAGCTTATCAATGTCTGCAAAACCTTCAACCCCGGTACGGTCAACGCCAAAACGGCGCTGAATGACCTGAATCTGACCCTGAACGACGGCGATTTCGTCACTGTCATCGGCGGCAACGGGGCAGGGAAGTCGACTATGCTGAACGCCATTGCGGGCTCGTTCCAGATCGACAGCGGCAAAATCGTCATTGACGGCACGGACGTCACCGGCCTGCCGGAGCATAAGCGTGCCGCGCTTCTCGGCCGCGTGTTTCAGGATCCCATGATGGGCACCGCGCCCACCATGCAGATCGAAGAAAACCTCGCCCTCGCCGCCCGCCGCGGGCAGCACCGGGGCCTGAAATGGGGCATCACAAAGGCGGAGCGCGCCGAGTACCAGAAGCGTCTCCATGCGCTCAATCTCGGCCTTGAGGAGCGCATGACCGCGAAGGTCGGTCTGCTCTCCGGCGGCCAACGGCAGGCGCTGACGCTCCTGATGGCGGCGCTGCAGCAGCCGAAGTTGCTGCTTCTCGACGAGCACACCGCCGCGCTCGACCCGCGCACGGCAGCCAAGGTGCTTGACCTGTCTGACCGCATCGTGCAGGAGCACGGGCTGACCACGCTGATGATCACGCATAACATGAAAGACGCCATTGCCCATGGCAACCGCCTCATCATGATGGACGCCGGTCAGATCGTCGTGGACGTGTCCGGCGAAGAAAAGAAAAAGCTGACCGTCCCGGATCTTCTCGCCATGTTCTCCCGCGCCAGCGGCAGCGACGAAGCCAACGACAAAATGCTGCTGTCCTGAATATTACACCGTAGGGGCGGACGACTCTGTCCGCCCTCCCTTTTTTACAGTATGCCTCCCGCCGGCCCCTACGATCCAGCGCGGAGGTGCACCTGAATTCGCCGAAGATTTCTGTAGATCCTCTGCTTTCTGCGGGCCGACAGAGTCGTCGGCCCCTACGGAGATTCTGCGCGTTTTAGAAATGCGCACCGCCTCCGCAGCTTTCCCGGCTGCGGAGGCTGTTTTTGCCCGGTTTTGCAGCGAAGCATGGTTGAACTCCGGAGAAAAGCGCGCTATACTGTAAGCAGACAGATACAAGAAAGGAAGTCTGAACCATGAAAAGAGTCGGAAGATGGACATGGATGCTGCTGACGCTGCTACTGCTGCTGTGCACCACAGCGTTTGCAAAAACGATCGAGTGCGGCAGCATCGAACTTGAGCAGCCGGTAGAGGTGACGCTTGAAGATCGTAATACGCTCCGATACACACTTACAGCGCCAATTGACGGTATGCGCGTACAGGTTGAGTGGCTGACAGAAAACAAGGATTATATCTCGTTAAAAGTCAACGGAGCCCCACCCTATAACAAAAAGAGCATATATAAATTGGAAGAACACGGCGAAAAGACCATCGATTTGAGTGCTGCATCGTCGGCAGAACTTCCGCTGACGGTTCGCTTTGTTCTGCATGAATACAGAAATGACGAACAGGAACCCAATGATATGATTCCGAGCGAGCTGCACGACGGCGACAGCGTGAAGTTCGTGCTGGACAGTGGTGATACGGATCGCTTTACGATCACAACAGAGAAGCCCGGACAGGATATTGCCCTGACCTTCAGCGGGTTTAATTATGCGGATAGAACGTCATTTTATCTGAACTGGGATGGAAAACAGGAAATTAAAAAGAATGGAACTGTTTTTCTGCATACAGGCGAGCCGGGAGCATATCAATTTTCTCTTTACATGTCAGGAGACGGAGAAATTTCGCGTTCCATGGAGATTCATCTGCTGGACGGTGATGAAAACGAGCTGAACGACACGAAAGAGACTGCGACTCCGCTGCCAATCGGCACAGATGCGGCGTTCAGCATTGGTGGAATCGGCGATGCGGATTGGTTCAGCTTTGAAGCAGTTCCGGAAGAAGGAAAATCAAAGCTCTATACGCTCCGTCTGCTGGATTTTAATCCTGAAAAATCAGAGACCGTCAGCTATAAAATTTATGCACCTGACGGATCTGTGATAGCCGAAAACAGCACAAGTTCCCGGCACACGCGTGTCTTTTCATGCAGCCAGCAGGGACAGTACACCATTAAGCTGTCCGCGTCGGATATCCAGCGCACACTGCTACGCATCCGTGTGGAGGAGGGCGGTGACGATCCCTATGAAAGCAACGATACCTGGCTCGACGCAGCCTATATTGAGCCGGGCCAGCTGATTTCCCATGTTTTAAGCAGCGGTGATACGGATTGGTTCTGCTTCACAGTTCCGGAGGACTACATGACGGTTCACGTTGTTTCCAACAGCGGTGGTTATGCTGGTATCTATACTGGACAGGAACTTTCAGAATACGGAGACGATGCAAACTGTATCTGGGGAGGAAAATCAAATTATGAATATTTTTCCAATCTCTATTGGAAACTCGGAGAAAAAGGACTGTACTACATTAAATTGACTGGCGGCTCCAGCGAGAAAATCTGCTCGACGATGATTTCCCTGCTCCCGCTGGATGAAATCGAGGATAATGATGTATGGTACCGTGCTACGCCGCTTTATGAGGATTTTACGCAAGCATTTGATATTTCTGCGCATAATGACATGGATTGGTTCCGGTTTACTGTGCCGGAGGGTGACCAGAAGGTATTGCGGCTGAATGTCTCTAAAACAGACACGGGCGAACAATACGAATATATGTATTTCGAACTCTACCGGGAAGCATATTTCGACAATCAGGATGATGGCAGTCTCTATAAATTCGATATAGCAAGTTCAACTTCGAAAACTACAAAGAATTATGCTTGGGATTTGGAACCGGGTACCTATTATTTGTCAGTCGGGAATACAAGGAGTACTAGCTCACCTTCTCGTATACAAAAATTTAACATTCACTACAAGCTGGCTCCTAGGCTGAACAACGACACAATCGCGACTGCTGCTCCACTGACAGAAGAGGAATGGCAGGACGTATGGCAGAAGGGCTATTTCTCCATCGGCGAGCACAAGGCCGGAGAAGTTGTCCAGATTCAGCGCGACGAGGGCGGTGACAGACTGGGTGGATATACTGTGATTTATAATGCCGATGGTCAATCTATTGCAAGCACCGATAATGGCAGTTACAGCTTCCGGATTCCCACAGACGGAGTCTACTATCTCAGAGTGCCTGCGTCTGTAAAATTCTCTGAAAATGAACCCACACGCACAACGCGCATTCGTTACTATACCCACAATGATGAAATCGGAGCAGCGGACACCATAACCATGCTCCCCAATGAATCTGTGTTCCTTGACCTGTGGTTCAGCCCAGAGATTCGCAATAGTTTGAAAGTCGAATCCGAAGATGAAGCACTGACATACGATTTAGAAACGGGATACCTGACTGCACCCAACACTCCGGAAGGGAGTGCAGATCTTGTCTTCTCCAACGGATACCCGGAAGGCGATGAAAAACGGGTCGAGGCGGTCACGCACGTTATCTGGTCGGAAAATCCGCTGTCAGATATTTCGATTTCCAATGCGCCGCAGTCTCTTCCCGTCGGCAGTTCCGTGCAGTTGGAGGCAGCTGTAACCCCGGATGATTATATCGGTCGCGTTTCTTGGGAAAGCTCCGACACCTCCGTCCTGCGTGTGCTGTCCAACGGCATGGTTGCTGCCGTCGGACAGGGAAAAGCAGTGATTACAGCAAGCGTTGGCAGCGCCTCTGCGTCTCTCCCGATCACCGTTTCGGCCAAACAGCCCAGTGAATTCGGCCTGACCGGTGTCTCGCTCGACCGCTACACGCTGACGCTCTACGCCGGAGAAGAGGCCGAACAGCTGACCGCGACGCTGAAGCCCGAGGGCACAGAAGCGACCATCCGCTGGACGTCCAGCAACCAGACCGCCGCGACCGTCAGTCAGGACGGCAAGGTCACGCCGCTTTCTGCGGGCGTTACCGTCGTAACGGCGGCAGCGGGGGACTACCGCGCCAGCTGCATCGTGACCGTCCAGCCCGAACGCGTCCGCGTGACCGGCATCCGGTTTGACGAGCCGACGCATACGCTCATGATGGGCAGCACCGTCACGCTCCAGCCCATCATCGCCCCGGACGACGCGACCGTCAAAAACCTGACCTGGGTAAGCAGCGACGAGCAGACCGCGACCGTCTCCCGCACGGGTATCGTAACGGCTCTGTCCGTCGGCGAAACGACCATCACCGCCACAACGGTCGACGGCGGCTATTCCGCAGAGATCAAGATCATCGTCACCGCTGCCGCCCAGCTGGGCGACGTAAACGGCGACGGCTATATCGACGCGGCCGACGCACTGCTCTGCCTGCGCGCCTCCGTGGGTCTCATTACGCTCACGCCGGAGCAGGAAGCCGCTGCGGACGTCAACCACGACGGTCTGATCGACGCGGGCGACGCGATCCTGATCCTGCGCTACGATGCAAGACTCATCCCGAGCCTCAACTGACGGGGGCCGCGCCATGAAAAAAAGACTTTTCCCACTGCTCCTCGTCCTGACGCTCCTGCTCACCCTCTGCACGCCCTTCGCACAGGCCGAGGGCCGCGCACTCTCGATCACCTCGGCCAGCGGCCGCGCAGGCGAGACAGTCTCGGTGCAGGTGCGCTTGACCGGCAGCGTGTACAGCGGCAGATTTGAGCTTGCGTATGACGCGGCTGAGCTTGAGCTGCTCCAATGGAGCGGCGCAGACGGCGCAATGTGCGTCTTCAACCACGAACAGCCCGGTCTGCTGCTCGTGACATTCGTGTCGACGACTGCACTGGAAAACACCAGCCTTTGCACGCTGCAATTCCGCGTTTCTGCGGCGACGCCGGAAACTGGCAGCGCCCTCACGCTGAAAAGCATCCGCCTGTATGACGAAACCGGCACGTCCGTCCCGGCAACTGCCGAAAAGGGAAGCATTTCCCGCAGCACCGCCCGCCTGACCCTCAGCCGCGAACGGACAGTGGAGAGCCGCTCTGTCCGCATGACGGTCAGGCTGGAAGGGGAGTTGTCCCCGGCAGGCGGAAATTTCACCATGCAATATGACCCGGACTGCCTGCAGCTGACCTCGGTTCTGAAGCTGCACCCGGCCGTCGAGCTTCTGACATGGAACGAGCCGCAGCCCGGTACGGTGCACGTCAGCTTCAGCGGCACGCAGCCGCTCTCTACAGGAGAGCTTTGCGCCGCCATGTTCCGCACCGTCGGAACGGCGGGGGATACGTCCGCCGTCACGCTGACGGACGTGCGTATGTACGACACAGACGGAAAATCGATTGACGCGTCCGCCGAAGACGGCAGCGTCGATGTGGTGCTCCCATCCGACCGTGCGCCAAAGCTCTGGGCTGTCGGCGGTGCGATCCAGCCGGACGGCTCTGCGGTCGTATCCGTTGTTTTACAGGGGCGCGGCATCGTCTGCGGCGGAAGCTTCACCCTGACCTACGACCAGTCGCTTTCCGTGCAGGCCGAGCCTTCCGGTACTTGTCAGATCAACGCTGAGCCCGGCAAGCTCCGCGCCAGCTTCGCCTCGGCTACGCCCGTCGCCGATCAAGTCAGCCTGCTGAAACTCACGATTCAGAACGCCGTTCCCGGCGCAATTGACCTGTCAAACGCGATTTTCCGCGACGACAGCGGCAGCCGCATCGCCGCCGCGGACGTGCGGCCCACGACGCTGAGTTACACCACTTCCGCTGCGGCCTTCGCCGGAACGCTGCGCGCCGACACGTCTGCCGGTCAGACGCAATATCTGCTGGACGTGGACGTGAGCGATATGCGCGCCGGGACCCCGGAGGCGCGAACGGAGTTTACCTGCCTGCTGGCGCTGTATGACAGCGACGGTCTGATGGAAGGCCTGTCCGTTCAGAAAATCGCCGCGTCGGATACCGGCGTAAACGAGCTGACGCTGACAGCCAGCGCGTCCAAGACACCCGCATATGCCAAAGTCTTTCTTCTTTCAGACGCGTCCGCCGGCCTTCCGCTCTGCGGCGCACTGCAGGCCGCGCTGGAACGCAGATGAACCGCAGCGCGCGGACGGCGGAAACCGTCTCCGATGTGTACCTTGCGCTGATGCTGAGCGCATTTCTCCTCTGGACGGGACCGGACGGCTACACCAAGATTCTGGAGGCCAAATACCGGCTGTTTTTGCTTCTGACGATCGTCTATTGCGCCGCTGCGGCGCTGTCTGCACTGCGGCAGATCAGAACGGTCTGCTGCTGCAAGCTGCTGCGTGCCGTCCGCCCGGCTGAATGGCTGATGCTGGGTTACGTGCTGTGCAGCCTGCTCTCGACGTTCCTTTCACCGTGGCGCGCTGACGCGTGGCTTGGTCTTTCACGGCGCGAGGGACTTTTGACGCTTGCGCTGTATGGCGCGGTCTTCCTGCTGCTGGGGCGGCTTGCGCGCCCGAAAGCATGGTTGCTTGACGTCTTCGGCGCGGCCATGAGCCTATGCTGCCTACTGGCGCTCTGGCAGCTGGCGGGCGGAAACCCGCTTGGCCTGTACCCGAAGGGGCTGGCCTATTCCGATGCCGGAACCGCCTACAGCGGCGCATATCTCGGTACTATCGGCAATACAGACCTGCTGGCGGCTGTGATGTGCGTGGCCGTACCCGCATTTTTCTATGGCGCGTGGAAGCTCCGCCGCTGCTGGCTGCTTGTGCCGCTGACGCTGTGCGTGACTGTCAGCGTCAGGATGAATGTCTCCGCCGGACTGCTCGGTACTGCAGCCGGCCTTGTTCTGCCGCTTCCGCTGGCGCTGGACGAAAAAAAGCGCCGCGCAGCGACAATCATCATTGGAGGTGTCCTGCTTGCGGCGTTCCTCGCGGTATTCCTGCTTCCGGGACTGCCCGGAGTGCTCGGTGAAGCGCACGCGCTTCTGCATGGCCGCGCGGAGGACGATTTTGGCTCCGGCCGGATCTATATCTGGAAAAACGTCTGGCAGGCAGCAAAGGAGCGACCGCTGTTCGGCGGCGGCCCGGATACGCTGTCCCGCCGTATTACGGCGTATTTTGAGCGGTACGACGAAGCCGGACACATTGTACGCCGTACTGGGATCGATACGGCGCACAACGAGTATCTGAACATCCTTGCAAATCAAGGCCTTTTCGCCCTGCTCTGCTGGCTGGGCGCGCTTGGCTGCTCCGCTGTCCGCTTTGTACGCAGGGCAGGGGAACGGCCCGCAGCTCTCATCTGTGGCAGCGCAGTGCTCGGGTACTGCGTGCAGGCGTTCTTCGGGATCTCCATGTGCCTGTCAACGCCGTTTTTCGTGATCGCATGGGCAATGCTCGAAACCCGGGAAAATTAAAGTGACCGCGCTGGCAGCGCCAGCGCGGTTTCTGCATATCGTGGAAGCCCTACTGTGCGTAGCGGTAGCAGACCTCCGGATCCGGCGCGGCTTCGCCGCGCTTGAATTTCAGAAGATTCTCCACCGTGGCCGCTGCAATGTTGTTTAACGCCTCGCGGGTCAAAACCGCCTGATGAGACGTGACGATCACATTCGGCATGGCAATCAGCCGCACCAGCACATCGTCCTCAACAATGCTGTCCGAACGATCCTCGTAGAACAGGTCGCTCTCTTCCTCGTAAACGTCCAGACACGCAGCACCGATCCTGCGGCGCTTGAGGCCGTCAATGAGCGCCTCCGTGTCGATCAATGCCCCTCTGGAGGTATTCACGATCACGACCCCCGGCTTCATTCCGGCAATGGCAGCTGCGTCGATCATGTGCCGCGCCTCGCTTGTCAGCGGGCAGTGGAGGGAAATAACGTCCGCCTGTGCCAGCAGCTCCGGCAGCAGTACATAAGACAGCCCATTGTCAGGAGACGGAAATTTGTCGTATGCCAGAACGCGCATACCGAAGCGCTTACAGATTTCAGCAAACGTGCGCCCAATTTTGCCGGTTCCCACAACACCGGCTGTTTTGCCGTGCAGATCGAAGCCGGTGAGGCCGGAAAGGCTGAAATTGAAATCGCGGGTGCGGATATAGGCCTTGTTGGTGAGCCGGTTGACCGTGAGAAGCAGTGCCATTGTTTACTCGGCCACCGCGTAAGGCGAATACGCGGGAACGCGGAACACCCGGATTTTTCCGAAGCAGGCCCGGATATCTACATTGTTGAAGCCCGCGCAGCGCAGGGCGATGACCCTGATCCCAAGCGTGTGCCGCCCACTGATGACGGCTTCATTCAGCGTAGCTTTGTGAAATACGAACTTAGTTTTTGTTATAGCCGTACTGTCTGGTACAAAGCGTGCCCTTCCACCACGCTTCGCGTCTTAATATATAATGATCATCCATTTTGGCGTTATAGTTTTCCAGTACGGAATACTGAAAGTTTTTCTTTACATAGTCAAATCCCTTTGTATCGACAATACGCTTGAGTTCGACATTCCCGCCGTGACCGTTGACCACATAATTTGTCCATCTTTGAAGCAGCATTCCACATTGCGCGGTTGCCGAGCCAACGTATAGCTTGCCATTTTTGGTATCTGTAATCAGGTACACTGCCTTTTGATTCCGCAGCGCATCGAGCCATCCGCTACGCTTGTTGCAAATAATGGCTTCCAGCTGCGAGAAGGAGAGTCTGATATTTTCATAGCCGGGAAAATCGTCACCATCATACGCTGTTGGCAAAAGCTCTATTACCTCCAGCTCATCCATGATTGACATATAGGTTCTCCCCATACCGCGTTTTGTATTGTGATATTTCAGAACCAATCTGCCAAAGTATTTTCGGTACACATCAATCTCATTTGCTTCAAAGCCGACATTATCAACAACATCTAATTCTTTTACAATCCGCTTGATCGTCGTCAGGAGCCACTTATCGTCATGGAGATATAGCAGGCAAATGGCGATCTGCCCTGTATGAAAGTATCTCCTTTGGTTGTGCCATAAAAACCATTCCGTGTTAATTTTATCGGGATCTTTTTTATACTCTTCCAAGGGGTCGGTATTTCCGTTAAATACATTGAGCTTTAATCGAGTATTGCTTATATCATGGGCAGACAGCCGCAGTAGGTCGTTTATAAGAATTTTATCCATTCTGTGTCTCCGTATTTAAACAGTAAACCTGAAGAGTGCTGTAATGTTCTTTAAACAAAACAGTTTGGGTATCTGCTATCATTTTGCTATCAAATGAGGAATGAGATTTTCAAAAAGTGAGTGTTTTCAAGGCTTTTCAGCCCCTCATGTTCACTTTTTTCTCATTCCCACTCAATCGTTGCCGGGGGTTTGCTGGTGATGTCGTAGCAGATGCGGTTGATGCCGCGGACTTCGTTGACGATGCGGACGGAGATGCGGTCGAGGACGTCGTAGGGGATGCGCGACCAGTCGGCGGTCATGAAATCGCTGGTGTTGACAGCACGCAGAGCAAGTGTGTAATCATACGTCCGACCGTCGCCCATGACGCCGACGGAGCGCATGGAGGTCAGAACGGCGAAATACTGGCTGAGGCTGCGGTCAAGACCAGCCTTGGCGATCTCGTCACGGAAGATGAAATCCGCGTCGCGCAGCGTATCGAGCTTTTCCTTGGTGATATCACCGATCACGCGGATGGCGAGGCCGGGGCCGGGGAAGGGCTGCCGCATGACCAGATATTCCGGCAATCCCAACTCGCGGCCAAGCTGACGCACCTCATCCTTGAAGAGCATACGCAGCGGCTCGATGATCTCCTTGAAGTCGACATAATCCGGCAATCCGCCAACATTGTGGTGGCTCTTGATGACAGCGGACTTGCCGAGGCCGGATTCGATCACGTCCGGGTAGATCGTACCCTGTACAAGATAGTCGACCGCGCCGATCTTCTTGGCTTCTGTCTCAAAAACACGGATGAATTCTTCACCGATGATCTTGCGCTTCGTCTCCGGGTCAGAAACGCCCGCAAGCTTCGAAAGGAAGCGGTCTTCCGCGTTGACGCGGACAAAATGGATATCCCACTTGCTGAACGCAGCTTCTACTTCGTCGCCCTCATTTTTGCGCATCAGGCCGTGGTCAACAAACACACAGGTGAGCTGGCTGCCGATAGCCTCCGCCATAAGCGCTGCAGCGACAGAGGAATCTACGCCGCCGGACAGCGCCAGCAGCGCGCGGCCAGAACCGACCTTTTCCCGAATAGAGCGGATCGCGGTCTGCCGGTAGTCTGCCATCGTCCAATCGCCGGACGCGCCGCAGACGGTATAGAGGAACCGGCGGAGCATTTCGCTGCCCTCTACGGTGTGCTGCACTTCCGGGTGGAACTGCACGCCATAGAGCTTTTTCTCCGGGCAGGCCATTGCTGCAGTCGGGCAGACGGCGGTTTTTGCCGTGACGGCAAAGCCGTCCGGCACCTGGGAAATATAGTCGCCATGGCTCATCCACGTCACGCTGGATGCGGGAAGGCCCCGGAAAATCGAACAGTCTGTATCGAACTCGGTCAGCGTCTTGCCATATTCGCGGGCGGTCGCTTCCGTCGCTGCTGCAACGGTGCCGCCCAGCGAATATGCCATGAGCTGGCATCCATAGCAGATGCCAAGAACGGGGATGCCGAGCGCAAAAAGCGCCGGGTCCACGTGCGGGGAAACAGATTCATAAACGCTCTGCGGGCCGCCGGAGAGAATGATGCCGATGGGGGCAATTTTTTCGATCTCGGCAGGGGAGATGGAGCAGGGCTTGACCTCGCAGTACACGTTCTGCTCGCGCACACGGCGGGCGATCAATTGGCTGTACTGCGCGCCAAAGTCCAGAATCAGAACAGTTTCCATTATGCTTCCTCCCGGAATACGATGTTGCCCGGCTCCGCGCTTTCGATGATGGCGAGAGAGTGCAGGTTCACGCCCGCCGCGCGCAGCTTGTCGCCGCCGCCCTGGAAGCCCTTTTCGACCGCGCAGCCGATACCGACCAGCTCAGCCCCTGCAGCCTGCACGATCTCGCACAGACCGCGCAGCGCTTCGCCGCGCGCCAGAAAATCGTCGATCACGAGCACGCGGTCGCCGGGATGGATCCACTCCTTGGAGACGAGCAGCGTGACCTTTTTCTTGTAAGTATAGGAAAAAATCTCACTCTGGTACAGGCCGCCTTCGATGTTGTCGCTCTTGGCCTTTTTCGCATAAACCATGGGCTTGCCGTACCGGTACGCGCAAATCGCGGAAAGGGCAATGCCGCTGGCCTCTGCGGTCAGAATGAGATCTACGTTGTCGAGATCAAAATATTTTTTGAATTCATCTGCGATGCGTCCCATAAACGCACAGTCGACGCGGTGAT
>UMHM01060861.1_pt1 | contig 12196 bp, 9 predicted proteins | sample 1965501 | NCBI WGS metagenome assembly UMHM01 (sample SAMEA4836095, study PRJEB28245) | human gut metagenome | biome: gut microbiome; material: fecal sample | place: Denmark | collected 2008
TTTCGCAGAGTCTGAGGTCATCACCCTCGTCGGCGAAGGCAAGGCCACGGACGAGATCGCCGCGGGCATCGAGATGGCCGTTGCAAAGCGCTGCTTCGTCATGGCGAAGAAGGCCGGCGCGACCGACTCCATCACCCTCACCGGCGGCTGCGCCAAGAATGACGGCCTGAAGGAAGCTATCGAGCACGTGCTCAAGCTCAAGGTCATCAACCTCAAGACCGACCCCCAGCTCATGGGCGCTCTCGGCGCTGCCGAGTATGCACGCCAGAAAGGCATGGCCAAGAAGTAAAAGACAACGGCGGGCATATGGCGGCGTATGCAAGTATGCCGCCGTGCCCCTTACAAGAAAGGAGCACAGCAAAACAGTATGTGTAAATTCATCAAGAAGCTGATATCGGTGCTTGTCACGGTCGTTGCGGTCCTGTTTGTCGTTTATTTCTGGAACCTCGACCAGAAGGTTCTCGGCTGGGCATACAAGCAGGTCAACGCCATGTTTGACCGCAAGAAGGTCGATCTCGTATTCTAAACACTGGAGCTTGATTTATGGAGCTTTATAACCACCTTATAAAAGACACCGAAGAACTGCTCAAGGGCACGCCCAAAACATGGGCGTACTCCGAGAGTGCAAAGTGGAAAGACCTCGGTGTGAGTGAGCTTGTCCTCCAGAAGGACGCGGCCTATGAGCTTGGCGCTCAGGGCAAGGGCTCGGCAAACTTTGTCTTGTTCACCTCCAGCGCGGAGCTTGTCAGCGAGGACAAGGTCATGCTCTTCGGCCGCGACATGGGCGAGATATGCAGTGACTGCGACTTCGCGCGCATCGTGCTGCTGCGCATCGGCGTCCTCGACGACGATGACGAGAAGGTCTACCGCACGCTCAAGGATATCGAATTTGCCAAGTACCACGTCTATCCCGAGGGGTATATGACGCGCATGTCTCCGGAGTCCTTCCGTGAGCAGATCCGCGTCAGCAAGACCGCGCTGAGAAAGGGCATCAGCTTCAAAAACATCGGCATGAACTACATTTCCGAGTATAAGAAGGATCCCAATGTCATCGCGGCGACGGTCATATTCATCACCGATCCCGGCTTTGACTATGGCAAGCTCAAGGATATGGCGAAGAAGGCGAACGATATCACCGGCACGCTTACTCATATTCTCGAAGGTCTGCCCACCGACTGCTCAGTATGCGCCCTCAAGGACGTGTGCGAGGAGGTCGAAGGTATGAAGGAGCTTCACTTCGGCGTCGGCTCCAAGGGTACGGATCACCACTGATCCGCGATATGTATACAAGAACTCTCCGCCCCCGGGCGGAGAGTTCTTGTTATAAGTCATAAGAATAAGGATAACAAAATGAGGACAGCCTCACTACCGGGAATCGAACTGGCAGTGAGGCTGCACACGCCGGAGCAGAAATAAACCCTGCCGCGGCACGTAGCTATGATCTGACGGCGCGTGAAACAGAGACCGCCCGTCAGATGGCAGAGGGCAAGTCAAATGCGGACATTGCCGCCGCGCTGAATATCAGCACAAACACCGTGAAGGTGCACATTGCGAGTATCTTTCGCAAGACAGGAGCTGCGAACCGTCACGAAACAATCGCAAAGCTTACTTAAATATTTCCGGACAACTCGATATATCAACAATATCACCCAACGGGATGTATGCGCGCCGCGCTGTTCATGCGGGCGTGATGCTTCCGCCGTTGGCGGTCACACTGCCGTTATCGGTGTATATGCCGTCCGTGCCGCCGCTGACCGCCAGCACGCCGCCCGTCACGGCGACGTCGCCATTGCCGAGCCATATCGTGCCCTCGACCGTCAGCCGGCCGCCGGACACCTCTATGCGCCCTTTTTCGAGATTGCAGCTGCCCATGATATGCACCTCGCCGCCACGCACAGACAGCACCGCATTTTGCAGCCACAGATCGCCGCCGCACTCAAAGCTGCCGGAGTCTATGACAAACAGCCCCTCCTCACCGGCCTGACTACCCATGGCCGTCTCGCCGCTTCCCGTGACGGTGACGGCCGTTCCGCCGCGCACGGCGATAACCGGCCTGTGCGCTCCGCCCCAGCCACATACGGAGAGGCTGTCCGCGCGCAAGGTCCCGCCGCCGTCGAAAATAAGGCTCGTTCCGCCGATACCGCCCGCGACGGCGTTATCTCCGCGCACGTCAAGGCATAGTGCGCCCCATGGCATAAGCTCCTGCGCGCGGCAGTCGCTAAGCGTCATCACACCGGCGAACAGTCGGCCATCCACGGCGCTGACGCACAGGCTGTTCCAGCTCAGACCGTCGCCGCCGCCCCAGGAGTCGTCGTAAACCGTCTGGTAATACCGGCTCCAGTCGCGCTCCGCGTCGAGTATCCGCGCGCCGCTTCCGTTGACGGCAGCATCAGCGGCATTGGGGATGCATATGCTTCCCGCGCCGGACTCTATTACGGCGCCCTCCGGCAGGGCGTTCGTTATATATGCCTCGCCGCCGCTGAGTATGAGCGACGCCCCCGCGCAGTCAAAATCGTCAATAAGCGCGGTGCCGCCGCGGAATACCGCGCGCGAAATGCCGCGTATGCCCCTGCACATCAGCGTGCCCCCGGCCTGAAACATGTCTCCGCCCTCGCACTCCAGCCGCTCGGCGCATACCGTTCCGCCGAGCTGCGCGAAGGCGGGCGCATCGCCTGAATTCGGCGTCAGGACAATGTCGCTGCATATGAGCTGCACCTCGCCGTCTACTATAAGTGCCGGAAGGGGAACGTCGCCCCCGCCGCAGGAAAGCCCGGAGGCGTTTTCAATGCGCAGTGTGCCGCTTCCCGTGATAAGCACGCAGTCAAACTCCTCAAGACAGCCGAACTCCTCCCCGCCGCCGTTCATCACGCAGTCGCCGGAGATGTCAAGACGCAGGAGCCCGCGCTCATGCGGAGCGAGGTTGGGTATCGCACAGTTATCGGCCTCAATGGTGAACGCGTTGTAGCGCACGCCGTTCCACGCCAGCCGCCCGCGCGCATCGCCGATGACGGCGCGCCCGCCGGAGAATTCCTCCAGCGTGACGCCCTCCGTCATATGGTTGTAAATAAGCCCTGTGTAGCTCCCGTCGGGCATCCGCAGGGAGAAATCACTGCTGACGTAATACGCCGCCCTGTCGTCAAGCGGGATGTCGCTGTTTGTGCCGGCCGCGCCGCTCTGCGCCGCCGCGCCGTACCATATGCGGCAGCTCTCCGGAAGCGCTTCCGCCTCTGTCGCCTCCGCGGGCGCGGACGTTTCTGCCGCTGTCGCCGCGTTGTCTGCCGCGGGTGCGGCCGCCGTATTCCCGCACGCCGTCAGCGCGGGCAGGATAAGTGCAAAAAGGACGCATAAAAGCTTTTTCATGGATGACCCTCCAAAAAAGTTTTCATGCGTCCATTTTATCATGGCTGCGCCGCGCGTACAAGTGCTGGCGCTTTATACGGCCCTCAGCTTCACGCGGAAGGTGATATCCTCGCCGCTTTCGGAGCGCGCCGTGATGCTGCCCCTGTGCGCCTCGGCAATGGCGCGGGCTATCGAAAGCCCTATCCCGTTGCCGCCCGTGCCGTTATATACCACATCCGCGGAAAACTTGTTCTTTTCCAGTATCACCTTCAGCGCCTTTGCGATCCCGGCCTCGTCCTCCGCTATCAATATGCGCATACTGTTCACCTCGTTTTTCTCTTTTGAGCGTACTATATAATTTCAATCTTAAAATATCCTGAAAACTTTAATGATTTGCAGAATAAGCGCCGCCGCGGCGTCAGCTCTTCCCGCGCGTGCACACGCCTATGAAATCCTGCACCGCACCCGGCAGCTGCCGCCCCTTGCGCCAGATGAGAAGTATCTGCGTTTCCAGCGCCTTTTCGTCTATCGGCTGCATCCGCAGTCCGGCGCAGAGGCTGCTCATGGATTCGGGGAATATCGCCGTGGCAAGCCCGGCCTTCACCCACAGCACCGCGCCGCGCGCGTCGTCGCAGATGCAGAACACATCCGGCTCCAGCCCCTGCGCATGAAACGCGTCCATTATGAGCTTTTCATACCGCCTGTAGATTATCAGCGGCCTGTCCGTCAGCGCGCCGAGTGCAAGCGCGCCCTCGCCCTCCGCGTGCAGCGCCGGGGATGACACCGCCATCATCGGCTCCGTGCGCAGCACGGCGTGCTCTACCTCGTCCAGCCGCAGCGGCGTGCGCACGACGGACACGTCGATTATCCCCTCCAGCAGGTAGTTGAACAGGGAGAAGGTCGTCCCGTCGTGCACCTCGAAGTTTACTTCGGGGTTTTTCTGCGCAAACTCCGTGATGTACGGCATCACCGGGGCCACCGTCGTTGACGTCAGGCCGAGACGCAGCACGCGCTTCCTGCCGCAGTGCGACACCTCCAGCTTCGTCGAGCTTGCGAAGCTCAAAAGCTCACCCGCGCGGCTGTATAAAAGCTTGCCCGCCTCCGTCAGCGCCACGCCCTGACTGCTCCTGTCAAAAAGCCTCACGGCAAGCTCGTCCTCAAGCTGGCGAAGCTGATAGCTCAGCGGCGGCTGCGACATGTTCAGCCGCCGCGCGGCCTCGTTTATGCTGCCCGTGTCTGCGATCTCCCGGAAATATTCAAGCTGTCTCAGATCCATGCCTGGCCTCCGACGGTAATATAAATATTATATATCAAATCCACAAAAACAATATTATTCATATTGATGATAAGGTATTATACTTCCATTGTCAAGATAAATAATAATAATGAATGGAGTGAAAAGGGTGAAAAGCCTCTCTCGCTATCTCAAGGGCTATGAGAAGGAAACTGTGCTTGCCCCGCTGTTCAAGCTGCTTGAGGTTGTGTTCGACCTGCTTGTGCCGATAGTCGTGGCGCGGATGATAAATCTGGGCGTTGCGTATAATGACCGCGGGTATATTCTCAAGTGCTTTTTCATATTGCTGCTCATGGCGGCCGTCGGCCTCGCGTGCAGCATCACGGCGCAGTATTTCGCCGCAAAGGCCAGCGTCGGCTTTGCCGCGCGTCTGCGTCAGGCCGTCTTTGACCATATCCAGAGCTTTTCGTTTACGGAGCTGGACAAGCTCGGCCCGGATACGATGATAACCCGCCTCACGGATGATATAAATCAGGTGCAGAACGGCCTCAACATGGGCCTGCGCCTGCTGCTGCGAAGCCCGTTTGTCGTATTCGGCGCAATGGCCATGGCCTTCACTATCGACGTGAAGTGCGCATGGATATACGCCGTCGCCATCCCGATCCTGTTCGCCGTCGTCTTTGCCATCATGCTCGTCAGCATCCCGCTATTCAAAAAGGTCCAGTCCGGGCTTGACCGCGTCACGCGCATGACGCGCGAAAACCTCACCGGCGTGCGCGTCATCCGCGCCTTCTGCCGGGAGGAGCGCTCAGTTGCGGAGTTCGATGCCGCAAATACCGAGCTTACGCGCCTTAATGAGTTCGTCGGCCGCATCTCCGCCCTGCTCAACCCGCTGACCTATGTGCTCATCAACGTCGCCGCGGTCTATCTCATCGACAGAGCGGCGATAGAGGTCAACCTCGGCAGCATCGCGCAGGGCGACGTCGTCGCGCTGTATAACTACATGCTCCAGATAATTGTCGAGCTTATCAAGCTTGCCTCGCTCATAATCACGCTCAATAAGGCCGTGGCCTGCGCCGGACGCGTGTCCGGCGTGCTCGCGGTGCAGCCGGGGATGAGCTACCCCGAAGAGAGCGCCGCCCCGGATGACGCCTCCGCGCCCGCCGTGCGCTTTGACCATGTCACCTTCACCTATAAGGACGCCGGCGCGCCGAGTCTTTATGATGTCTCCTTCAGCGCCGCGCGCGGGGAGACCGTCGGCGTTATCGGCGGCACGGGCAGCGGCAAATCCACGCTCGTCAGCCTCATTCCCCGCTTTTACGACGCGTCGCAGGGCAGCGTGCAGCTCGACGGGGCGGACGTCAGAAGCTATACCCGCGCGTCGCTCTGCGATAAGGTCGGCGTCGTGCAGCAGAAGGCCGTGCTTTTCAAGGGCAGCATAAGGGAAAACCTCAAATGGGGCGATGAAAACGCAGATGACGCCGCGCTGTGGGAGGCGCTTACCGCCGCACAGGCCAAAGAGGTCGTCGAGGGGAAGCCCGGCGGGCTCGACTTTGAGCTTGAGCAGAACGGCCGGAACCTCTCCGGCGGGCAGAAGCAGCGCCTGTCCATTGCCCGCGCGCTCGTGAAGAAGCCGGAGATACTCATTCTCGACGACAGCTCCAGTGCACTGGATTTTGCCACCGACGCCGCGCTGCGCCGTGCGATACACGGCCTCTCAGGCGGCATGACCACATTTATCGTTTCCCAGCGCATCGCCTGCATCCGTCAGGCGGATAAGATACTCGTGCTCGACAACGGCCGCCTCGCAGCAACGGGCACGCATGACGAGCTTATGCGCGCCTGCGCGCTTTACCGCGAGATATACTTCTCGCAATTCCCGGAGGAGCGGGCGGCTTATGAGAAAGAGGGCGAGGGCGCATGAAGGCAAAAAATAAACCCGCTGAAGGTGTCAACAGTGCGGAGGTCCTCAAAAAGCTGCTTGCGCGCATCGCAAAATACAGGCTCCTGCTCGTGCTGAGCATAATACTCGCCGCGGCGACGGTCGTTTTGCAGCTCTATGTGCCCATCCTCTTCGGCGACGCGATAGATGAGATCGTCGCGGCGCATGCCGTGCGCTTTGACGCAATGTGGGCGTATCTGCGCCGCATACTGGTCTTTGCCGCCATTTCCGGCGTCACCGGCTGGGTCATGAGTCTTATAAACAACCGCATGACTTACCGCGTCGTGCAGGATATCCGCGCCCAGTCCATCCGCCATATCCAGCGCCTGCCCCTTGCCTATCTCGACCGGCACAGCTCCGGCGATATCGTCAGCCGCATCATTGCCGACGCGGACATTCTGTCCGACGGGCTGCTGCTCGGCTTCACGCAGCTATTCTCTGGCGTCGTCACCATCGCCGTGACGCTCGTGTTCATGTTCTCCAAGAACGTGTGGATAACGCTTCTCGTCATTCTTCTCACGCCGCTCAGCTTCGTCGTGGCCAAGTTCATCTCCACGCATTCCTACAGCATGTTCCGCCGCCAGAGTGAGGCGCGCGGCCGCCAGACGGCGCTTATTGAAGAGATGATAGGCAGCCAGAAGGTCGTGCGTGCGTTCGGATATGAGGAAAAGGCCTCCGCGCGCTTTGCCGCCGTCAATGAGGAGCTGAAAAATTACAGCCAGCAGGCCGTGTTCTACAGCAGCCTTACCAATCCCGCCACGCGCTTTGTCAACAACGTCATCTATGCGGGCGTCGCGCTCACGGGCGCGTTCCTCATCCCCGGCGGGGCGCTGACGGTCGGCGGGCTTTCCGTGCTCTTGTCGTATGCCAACCAGTATATGAAGCCCTTCAATGACATAAGCTCCGTCGTCACGGAAATGCAGAACGCCCTTGCCTGCGCCGCGCGCCTGTTTGCGCTGCTTGAGGAAGGGGAGGAGACCGCCGACGCCTCCGGCACGCTTGAGACCGTAGAAGGGCGCGTGGATATCGACGGCGTCGCTTTCAGCTATGATAAGTCCCGCCCGCTCATCGAAAACTTTGACCTGCGCGCCGCGCCCGGTATGCGCGTGGCCATCGTCGGCCCCACCGGCTGCGGCAAGACGACGTTCATAAACCTGCTCATGCGGTTTTACGACGTGGACGGCGGCAGCATCAGCGTGGACGGGAGGGAGATACGTTCGCTTTCGCGCCACGCGCTGCGCTCCTGCTTCGGTATGGTGCTTCAGGACACGTGGATAAAGCAGGGCACCGTGCGCGAGAATATCGCCTTCGGCAAGCCCGGCGCCACGGATGAGGAGATCATCCGCGCCGCGAAGGAGGCGCATAGCTGGGAGTTCATCGAAAGGCTCCCGCAGGGGCTTGACACCGTGCTCCATGAGGACGATATAAGTCAGGGGCAGAAGCAGCTTTTGTGCATCACGCGCGTCATGCTCACGCTGCCGCCCATGCTCATTCTCGACGAGGCGACCTCCAGCATAGATACGCGCACTGAGCTTTTGATACAGGAAGCCTTTGACAAGCTCATGCAGAGCAGGACGAGCTTCGTCGTCGCCCACAGGCTCTCCACCATCCGCAACGCCTCGCTCATCCTCGTCATGCGCGACGGGAAGATAATCGAGCAGGGCACCCATGATGAGCTGCTTGCAAAGGGCGGCTTCTACACCACGCTTTATAACAGCCAGTTTCAGGCTGTGTGACCATTGATATGATAAAAGCCGGCGGCCATTTGGCCGCCGGCTGAGTTTGTTCCGGGTTCATTCCTCTGCGCTCAGCTTTTCCAGCATGGACAGAAGCTCTGTGTCCTTGTATATGCGCATCGCCTCAATGCCCTGCTTCTTTGCCGCGCGCTCCATGAGTGCGGCGAATATCTCGTAATAGCCGCCGTCCTCTGCGCCAAGTCCGCGCGCGATGCGCGGCAGACTGTGTTCGATATAGCCGCGCAGCTCCGCCCCGTCCGGCGCGGCGTCCAGCAGCAGCTCCAGCGCCTGCCTTTCCGTCATGCTGCGCTCAATGTAATACTGCCTGCCGTACAGCCCGTACAGCACGCGCTTTGCGTCCAGATAGCCTATCGCCATATCCCGCCGCGATTGCGCCGCGTCGAAGTTCAGCACGCCGCCCAGATCGCTCACCGGCGCGATGTAGGTGATGCTCACGTCGTCCGGTATCTTGAAGTGCCTCTCCCGCCCCATGCCGGGAATGCGCACCGCGATTATATCCCTGTAGCCGTGCGTCACCAGCGCGTGCAGCGGCAGCGTGTCCACAAAGCCGCCGTCGGTGTACAGCTTGCCGCCCAGCGGCTCAAGCTTGAAGCTGGGGTGGTACGCGCTTGCCAGCAGCATGTCGCATATCTCGTCCACCGGCAGGTCGTTCACCTTGATTTCCAGCGCCTTTCTGTCGCTCAGCGATACCGTGGAGACGAAAAGCTCCACGTCGGAGTTCTTCACCTTTTCCGCGTCCACCACCTCGCGCACCCATGCGCGCAGCGGGGCGACGTCCAGCCCACGGTTCTTGATTATCTCCCATGCCTCCGGGATAAGCTCGCGCGCGTCCCCAAGCTCAATGTCGCCGTTGAAGGCGCGGCTGAGGTTTTCCTCCTGCTCCTTGTCCAGATCTATCACCTTGGAAAGACGCATGTCCTTCCACGCGTTCTCCGCGCGCGGCAGATCGCGCATCGCCATGAGAGAGCCGTTCAGCGCGCCGACCGACGTGCCCGATACGGCGTTGTATTTTATCCCGGCCTCGTCCAGCGCGCGCCATACGCCTATTTCATACGCGCCCTTCGCGCCGCCGCCCTCGAGGGCGATGGCATAGGTCTTGCTGTTGTCAAGCTTCAGCTGCATCGTGTCATACCTCCCGGTAATTTTTCCTGTGATATATGTCATTATATTTTATCTCCGCCGCGAAGTCAACGCGCATGGGATTTTTAATAAATGCCTCTCCATGTTCCGGCTTGGCGGAGGACTTTCCCGGCCCAAACGCAAATGCAGCGCCACCTTCGTGACGCTGCATTCATGAAAGAGAACAAAATGAAAAAGATCCGCTCTGCACTTGCAAGTGTATAGTAGCAGAAATATATTTCGTAATTAAGCAAAGATATGTTTCAGAAAAGTAAAACATTTTCCCGGTGCGTAAACATCTCTGTTGCATATAAGGCAAAAATGGTATAAATTAATGGGTATAAAGAAGTAATTCTCACGGGAGGGTGAAATATGATATCTATCTGCAACGGCTGGGAGTTCACGCCCGAATGGACGGACGCCTTTGCGCGCGGCGCGGGTGAGGGCGAGGCCGTGCGCCTGCCGCATACGGTGCGCCTCACGCCCCTGCACTATGCCACGCCCGAGTATTATGAGGGCGTCAGCGGATACCGCCGCATTATAAAGCCGGAGGAGTCGTGGCGCGGAAAGCGCGTGTTCGTCCAGTTTGACGGCGCGGCGCATATCGCGCAGGTGTATCTCAACGGCGCGCTCATCTGTGAGCACCGCTCCGGCTATACCGCCTTCCGGGCGGAGCTGACGGATGAGCTCGACTGGGCGGGGGAAAATATCCTCGCCGTGCGGCTCGACTCGACGGAGAACGCCGCTATCCCGCCCTTCGGCTTCGTCATTGACTACCTCACCTATGGCGGGCTGTACCGCGAGGCGTGGCTCGACGTGAGAAGTGAAAACTATATAGAGGACGTTTTTGTCACGACGCCCACAACGGCCTCATTCACCGCCGCGGTCAGAACCTCCGCCCCGGAGGGCAGCGTGCTCGTTACGGTCGAGGATATGGCCGGGCGCGTGCTTGCGCAGGGCGAGGGGCGCGACGTGCGCCTTGATGTGCCCTCGGCGCAGCCGTGGGATACTGCGCACCCCAACCTGTATCTGTGCCGCGCCGTGCTGCGCGGCGATGGGGGAGAGGTGCTTGACGAGGCGGTGCACCGCTTCGGCTTCCGCACGGCGGAATTCCGGGCGGACGGCTTCTATCTCAACGGGGAAAGGACCTTCCTTCGCGGCCTCAACCGCCACCAGTGCTATCCCTACATCGGCTATGCCGCGCCGAAAAGCCTGCAGGTCGAGGACGCGCGCATATTGAAGCAGGAGCTTGGCTGCAATGCCGTGCGCACCTCGCACTACCCGCAGAGCCGGCATTTCATCGACGCCTGCGACGAGCTTGGACTTCTCGTGTTCACGGAGATCCCCGGCTGGCAGCATATCGGCGATGATGCGTGGAAGCGTCAGGCGGTGGAAAATGTGCGCGAGATGGTCACGCAGTACAGAAATCACCCGTCTATAATACTCTGGGGCGTCAGGATAAACGAAAGCCTCGACGATGACGGCCTCTATGCCGAAACGAACGCCCTCGCCCATGCGCTCGACCCCACCCGCGCTACCTCCGGCGTGCGCTATCTGGAAAAGAGCAGCCTGCTTGAGGATGTCTATGCCTATAACGACTTTTCCCACTCCGGCGATAACCCCGGCGCGAAGCCGAAGCGCGCCGTCACGCCGGATATGAACAAGGCCTTTCTCATCTCCGAGTGCAACGGCCACATGTTCCCCACGAAGCCCTTTGACACCTGGGCGCGGCGGCAGGAGCACGCGCTGCGTCATGCGCGCGTGCAGGACGCGGCCATGGCCTCCGGGGAACATGCCGGGTGCTTCGGCTGGTGCATGTTCGATTACCCCACGCATAAGGACTGCGGCTCCGGCGACAGGGTGTGCTATCACGGCGTCATGGACATGTTCCGCAACCCCAAGCTTGCCGCCGCCGTCTACGCCAGCCAGAGCGACGAAAGCCCCGTCCTCGCCGTCGGCTCGTCCATGGATATCGGGGATTATCCCGCCGGGAATATCGGCCGCGTCTACGCCTTTACGAATGCCGACCGGGTGGAGCTGTATAAAAACGACCTGTTCGTGGCCTCCGCCGTGCCGCAGGGCTGGCAGGGCCTGCGCCATGGCCCCGTTGCGATAGACGACACCATCGGCTGTCTGCTTGAAACGCAGGAGGGCTTCGGCGAAAAGAAGGCCGCGCTCGTGCGCCGCTGCCTCAACGCCGCCGGGAAGTACGGCCTCGCTGCGCTTCCTCTGCGCGATAAGCTCGCCTTTGCGTGGGCGATGGCGCGCTATTCTCTCAGCTTTCAGGACGGCGTCGCGCTCTACGGGAAGTATGTCAGCAACTGGGGCGGCGCGGCCACGCGCTGGCGCTTTGACGCCGTGAAGAACGGCGCGGTTGTTGCCAGCGTCACCAAGGCCCCCGGCAGCAAGCTGCATCTTGAAGCCGTGGCCAGCGCCGCGGTCCTCACCGAGAGGGCGAGCTATGACATGGCCGCCGTGCGCATCCGCGCCGTGGACGAGTTCGGCAACGTCGCGCCCTATGCCCAACTCCCGCTTCGCGTGAAGCTCACCGGCGCGGCGGAGCTTGTCGGCGGGGAGTGCGTCACGCTTGAGGGCGGCATGGGCGGCGTGTATGTGAAGTCCGACGGCCGCGCCGGTACGGCGGAGCTTGAGATAAGCTCTCCCCAGACGCCGCCCGTCCGCATCGTGTTTGAGATCCGGCTCCAGCCGTGATAATACAATAGGAAGCAATACCCTCGGTTGACAAGAGCACGCACGCCTGCCAGCGTGTCTTTCCGGCGCTTTTTGCCCTTTTCGCATCGTCAG